>Ga0114129_10007005_pt1 | contig 16048 bp, 14 predicted proteins | sample RhiMetdeltSRZDD1_FD_80071 | JGI IMG/M metagenome (GOLD analysis project Ga0114129, IMG submission 80071) | Populus rhizosphere microbial communities from Tennessee, USA - Rhizosphere MetaG P. deltoides SRZDD1 (version 2) (version 2) | ecosystem: Host-associated > Plants > Roots > Rhizosphere >... | reverse complement strand
TGGGCGGCTATTGGCTCGAGGGCGGCTCGCGCGCCTTCGATTATCAGCCGCTCTACCGCTGGATCAGCGGAGTCCTCCATCTCGTCTTCGGCGATTCGAGCGTGGGCGAGCTGTACTTCGATGCGGCATGCCTTCTGGCCGGAGGGTTGCTCGCATTCGAGCTCGCGAAGATGGCGAGCGGTTTCCGCGCAGGTGTCGTGGCCGGCGCGACCACGCTCGCCACGTTCACGATCGGCACGATTTGGTATTTCATCGGACGAGGATTGTCGGAGATTGCCGCCGCCGGGTTCGCGTTTTTTGCGGCCTCGTTTCTTTTACGGGTCCGGCTCGGTCGCACGACCTCGGCTGTGGCTGGCGGAACGCTCGCCGTGGCGATGTTCTACACGCGTCTGAACCACCTGGTATTCGCGATCGGATTGCTCCCGCTTGCGTTGCGGGTGCGCACGGCATCCTCGTGGTCCGCAGTGGCCCACGCCCTCCGCCACGTGCGTCTTCAGACCGTGGCCGTGTATACCGCGATCTTCGGGAGCGGCGTCGCCCTGTTTGCCGCGCGAACGTGGTGGTACACCGGCGTGTTCTCGCTGTTCTATGGAACGGCCTTGAAGAACAACGATACCGGTCTGCGGCTGACGACGCTGGGCGTACCTGAGGTGTGGCGTCTGGTGTCGCACAGCCTGTTGTCGCTCATCTGGATGAACGAGCCACCGAGGCCCGATGTCCGCGCGGCGTGGGTAGCGGCCGGCGCCGCGCTCGCGCTGGGCGCGCTGCTCCAGATTCCGAAGCTCAAGCAGCTGCCGGCGCCAATCACGCTGGTCTGTGTGGCGGCGGGCGTCAGCGCGCTCTTCGTGCACACGCACAATTATCCGGGCCGCATGTCGGTGCACCTCGTTCCATTTGCCGCGGCGCTCACGACGTGCGGCTCGGCCGCCGTCGTGCGCCGCCTGCGGTTCGGCGGCCGGCTCGCATGACGATCAGCCGCAGACGGAAGGTGGTGTTTGCGCTGGCGTCGATCGCCGGGTCGGCCCTCGCGATGCTCATCGCGCTCCTGGCAATCGACGTGTACCTGCACACCAGGTTTCAGAGGTCGGCCGGCTTCAACGTCTGGGGTTACCGCGGACCTGTCGCGGGCCGCAAACAGAAGACCGAATACCGGATCGCGATGGTCGGTGGCAGTTCGGCGTACGGCTACGGCGTCACGTGGGACCAGGCGATTCCGGCGCGGCTCGAGCAACACCTGGCGAAATTGGCGCTCGCGGGCCGCACGTTCAAAGTACTCAACCTTGGCTACAACAACGAGGGCGCGTATTCGTTCGTGGTTACTCTCACGGACTATGCCTATCTGGATTACGACTTGGTGTGTCTGTACGAGGGTTACAACGATCTGGTCGGCGATCCGCGGGGACCGAACGTGTCGGTGTTCCGCCATGAATCTCCGGTCTTCCGTCTCACAGGCTACCTGCCGATCTTTCCGATCGTGTTCAAGGAAAAGGCGGCCGCGATGTTGAATGGCGGCGATCCGGGCGCGCTGTACCGCTCTGAAACCAAGACCGTATTCCACCCGGGCGCGGCGGCCACGGTGACCGCGGCCGCGCTGCGTACTGTGGGTGAAATGAGCCAGACACTCGAACGGCAGCTCGGACGCGTGGTCGAGGAACCAGCGCGGCACATCGACGCACCAGACGCCACCGGGTGCAAGTACCCGTGGGGCCAATACTGCCGGTCGGTGTCGAACGGCGTCGGCTTCGCGCTGCAGCACGACAAACAGGTGCTGTTCATCACCCAGCCGTACGAGGCGGTCAGTCCGTCCCGGCACGCGCGACACATCGAGCAGCAACGTGAAGCCGCGGCGATGGTGGCACGGATGTTTGGCCGCGATCCGCGCGTGCGCTACGTCAATCTCGGCGACGCCATCGACCTCACCGACAGCACTCTCTCATTCGATCGGATGCATCTGACGGCGGAAGGAAATGTTCGCATCGCCGAACGGCTTGTGGCGCCGGTCGTCGACATGGCGTCACGGCGCGCGTCTGGAACGTCAGTCCACCGCTGATGCACGCAGCAGACTTGCCTGACTCGCAGAGCTCAGCCGGGAGCGGTCGCGCCTCTGGTCGCCTGCTCCATTTCGTCGTTCTGATGCTGTGTCTCGGCGCAATCGCCTGGGCGTCGCCGCTGCCGCAGCGCGTGACCGATCGTGATGTCTACGAGGCGACCGCGGCGCACGGCGTCGTGCTCGATTGCTCCGACATCCATTGCTTCCGCGTGCTGGTGCCCTGGCTGCTCGGTCCACTCCCGGGCGTCTCGATCCTCAAGTGGAAGGTCTATGCGGTCCTCTCGAACGCAGCGGCAGGCGTGGCAGTGTTTGCGCTGACGCTCACGCTTGGTTTCAGCAGACGGGGCGCCTGGTTCGCATCGACCGGCTCGGCGTTCGGTTTCGGATCCCTTTACACGCTCCACGATGTGTACTCGTCCGATCCGCTGATGTATTTCCTGGGCCCCTCTCTCACGAACGAGTTGATCGTCGGACGCTTGGCCCTTGCGGGGGCCGTCGGGGCGGTTGGCGTGCTGGCGAAGGAATTTGCCGCGGCGCCGTTCTACCTCGCGACGATGTGTTTCGTCGTCGAGCGCCGATGGACCGAGGCCGTGCGCGCCTTTGTCGCCGCCAACGCCGTCTTCATCGTGTGGTTCGTCGTGACGCTCACGCTCATGCTGCGTTTCAACTACACGTACGCCGGCAGCCCATCGGCCGACCTTGGCGGAGGCGCCAATCTGGTCAACTGGCTGCACCGTCAGAGCGCGCGGGGCGTGGCCGCGGCGATGTTCGACGAGTTCGGCGTGTTGTACATCCTTGCTCCGGTGGGATTCGTGCTTGCGCCGCGCCGTCTCAAGCTGCTGGCGCTCGCGTCGCTGCCCATCGCTGCGTTCTTCGGCTACGTGCAGCAGCCCGACCGCGCACTCTGGAACTTGCACTTCCTGGTCTTGCCGATGGCGGCCCTGGTGCTCGAGCGCGCTCCGTCGCTTGGATCGCTGACGCTCGGGGCGTTCATCGTCGGGAACCTGCGCGTTGGCGCGCAATTGCCCATCGCGTCGGTCGGGAAGCTCGCGCTGGCCGCGTCTCTGGTGCTGGGGATTGCCACCGTGGTGGCGGCGCTTCGCACGCCGACGACATGACAAGAGGGCTCGTCGCGTCGCTCGCGATCGAGATGGCGATCCTGGGCGTGTTGTTGACGATCGCGGCCGATCAGATCGCGCACACACACGTGGAGAAACTCGGTGGGGTCAACATCTGGGGGTATCGCGGGCCCGTGCTCCACCAGAAAAAAGAAAACGAGGTGCGGATCGCCGTCACAGGTGGCGATCTCGCATTCGGCTGGGGCGTTGCGGCATCGGAGGCGCTGGCGCCGTCGGTCCGTCAACTCGTGAGTTTGCGAGTCGATGTCCCGGGTCGTCCCAACCGCATCGTCACCAGCGTCACCATTGGCGCCAGGGGGCTGGCGCCCGCCCTCTACGCCTCGTGGATCCATCGGTACTCGTACCTGCGGCCGGACGTCATCTGCCTCGTGGCCGATCCGATCGGGCACACCGTCGGAGGCGCAGAGGCGACGTATCTGCCGGACCGACGCTCGATGGTGTTCAAGACGTTCGGCTACTCACCCATCCTGCCGTTGGTGTTGCAGGAGAGAGGGACGATCGCGCACTCGGCACTGCTGCGGCTCGCGGGCGACGCGCTCGACGCCGTCGACAGCGCGGTGGGCGACCGTGTCGACCGTGATGTGGTTGCTGAGGCCGACTACACGTCCTCGATCGGCGCCGCCGTCCGCGCGGGACTGCGGAGTTCGACCGCCGGTGTCGTCGTGGTGCTCGCGCCATTCAACGACAACAGCGATCTCAAGCGTCGTCTGGCGCCGGCGGTCGCCGGAGAGCGCGTACGTCTTGTCGATCTCCGGGACGATCCACGGCTGCTCGACCCACGGCTCCGCCTGGACGGCTTCAGCTTCAGCGTTGGCGGTCATGCGGTCGCCGCAGAGAGCGTCGCCGGAGCGGCCCTCGAGTTGATCGAAAGGGCGGGGCTTGGCGCCCAGTGACGCGCATGCGCGACAAGGAGTGAGGGCGTCATGGGGAAGAGTCGCGTATTCTCGGAGTTCCTGGCGTTTCTCCGCCAGGAGAAGAAGTACTGGCTGATTCCGATCGTCGTCGTCTTCGTCCTCTTCGGCCTGCTCATCGTGTTCTCGCAATCGAGCGCGGTCGCGCCGTTCATCTACACCCTTTTCTAGCGTGTCAACCCGCAGCCTGATCGATCACGCGGAGCCCATACCGTCAGGGGCGTACTGGGAGCTCCTGATGAACCTCACCAAGCGCGAGGTCAAGGGGCGCTACAGCCAGTCGTTCTTCGGCGTCGCCTGGGCCATCGCCCAGCCGCTGGCGACGATGGCGGTCTTCACGCTGGTGTTTTCACGGCTGGCGAAGATGGATTCCAACGGCGCGCCGTATCCACTTTTCGCCTTCGCGGCGCTCGTGCCCTGGTTTTTCTTCATGAACTCCGTGTCGTCGGGCACGCTGAGCCTGATCACGTACCGCAACATCGTGACGAAGACCTACTTTCCGCGCGAGATCATTCCACTCGCGCAGGTGTGCTCGCGCTTCATCGACTTCTTCGCCGCCGCAGCCTTGTACGTGCTGCTGATGTCGGCGTATGGCGTGGGCGTCGGTGTCTGGAGCCTGATGGCGCCGGTGTTCTTCCTCCTCCTCATCCTGTTCACCGTCGGCCTCACCTTTGCGACGTCGGCGATGAACGTGTTCTATCGCGACGTCAACCCGGTCGTGCAGATTGCGCTGCAGCTCTGGCTGTATCTGACGCCGGTGGCGTATCCGCTCGCCGTGGTACCGCCGCGGTTCCGGCTGTTCTTCGTGATGAACCCGTTGAGCGCGATCGTCGAGGGCTTCCGTTCGGCGGTGGTGTTCAATCGAGCGCCCGACTGGCCGCTGACCGCGATATCGGCCTCCATCATCGCGGCGGTGTTCGTCGTGGCCGCCTACATGTTCAAGCGAATGGACAAGTACTTCGCGGACGTCATTTAACGCGCATGCCGCTCGCCATTCAGCTCGACCAGGTGACCAAGCGCTATCGCGCCGGGCGGTCGCGTACGGTCGTCGATCTGATCGGATCGAACATCGATCGCTGGCGAGGCCAGGCGCAGGACATCCACAGCCCGACGCGCGGTCGAATCGACGCCACCATCTGGGCGCTGCGCGATGTCAGCTTCGACGTGCCGGAAGCCGCGGGCGTTGGCGTCATCGGCCGCAACGGCGCCGGGAAAACGACGCTGTTGAAGCTCATCTCGCGCGTCACGTGGCCGACGAGCGGGCGAGTGCGCGTGGCAGGTCGCGTCGTGTCCCTGATCGAACTGGGCGCGGGGTTTCATCCCGAGCTGACCGGCCGCGAGAACGTATACCTCGGCGGCGGTCTGTTCGGTCTCACCCGGCGGGACATCGATCGACAGTTCGATCGCATCGTCGAGTTCGCGGAGGTGGCGAAGCTGATCGACACGCCGATGAAGCGCTACTCGTCGGGTCTGTACGCGCGTCTTGGCTTCAGTGTCGCCATTCACGCGAATCCCGATATCGTGCTGGTGGACGAGGTGCTCGCGGTCGGCGACGCCGCGTTCCGGCGGCGCGCTCTCGAGGCGCTGCGCCAGCTGATGACCGAAGGCAAGACCGTCCTGTTCATCTCGCACGACATGTGGAACGTGCGCCGGCTCTGCGATCAGGTGCTCTGGATGGAAGAAGGGCGCGTCAGAGCCTACGGCGCCGCCGCCGAGATCGCCGAGCGCTACATGAGCGAGGTGAACGTCCTGGCGCTGGCGAACCAGAGCACGGCGCTGCAGAGTCACCGCGGTGGAACCGGAGAGATCCGGTATACGAACGTCGAGATCGTCGACACTGCCGGCCGCGCCAGCGTGCTGTTCGTCCCGGGAGATACGCTCGTTGTTCGCGCGGCGTATCGAGCGGATCGGCCGGTCGCGCGACCGGTATTTCAGGTGGCGATCATCGACGTCGACACCGGACTCGTCATCACGACCGCGACGTCCCGTCCCGGCGACGCGCCAGACCGCGTGGAAGCCTCCGGCTCGATCGAATGCTGCTTCCCTCGCATGCCGTTGCGGCCGCGCCAGTACATTCTGCGGCTAGCGATCACAGACAGCGACCAGCTCGCCTCGTACGACCTTGTCTCCGCCGGTCCGCGATTTGCGGTGAGCGGACAGGGCACCGGCGTCGAGGGGCTGGCCGACGAAGAAGACGGCCTCGTCTCGCTGCCGTTCGAGTTTGTGCATCACGCGCGTGATGTGCGCGCCGTCCATCAGGCGTGATGTCCACCGCTCCTGTCGTGCTCGTCTCGATCCCGCACGGGGGAGCAGCGGGCAATGTGCTGCGCACGGGTCTCGTGAGCCGGCTGCTCGCGTCGCCGTTGGCGCCCGTGCTGGTCATCGTGTCGCCGCTCGTCGAGGACGCGGCGTTCATCCGTGAGTTCGAGCATCCACGCGTGCGCTTCGAGCCCCTTCCGCGGCACACCCCCGCCGGGCTCGAGGGGCGCCTCTTCGCCCTGGTGCAGGCGGCGTACATCGATTCAGGCGTCACCGAGTCGGTGAAAATCCGCAGGGCCGAGGCGGCGGCGAAGAAGACGCTCCGATGGATCCGACTCAAACGGCTTCTCGCGGCCGCTGTGGCGCCGTCGATCGTCCGCAAGGAAAGCCGCTACGCGCTGGTGGATCGGCTGGTCGCACACCCGTGGGCCGATTCGCTGTTCGATCGGTATCGACCGGCGCTGCTGGTGGCGTCCAATCCCGGACTCATTCTTTCCGAGGTGCCACTGCTGCGGACGGCAGTGCGGCGCGGCGTGCGATCGATTGCCGTCGATCCGAGCTGGGACAACTTCACGAACAAGCTGATCCCTGTCCGCCGCGTCGATCGCCTCATCGTCTGGAACGATCTGATGAAGCAGCAGGCGGTCGATCTGCACGGGTATGCGCCCGCGGAGGTGCGAGTCGCCGGCACCCCGCAATGGGATCTGTACTTCAGGGAAGGCACCGTCGCGCCGCGCGAGGCGTTCTTCCGGCAAATCGGCGCCGATCCGGCTCGCAAGCTCGTCACGCTGACCACGACGCCGCGAGAGCTCTACCCACACCACGCTCACGTGCTCCGCGTCCTGATTCGGGCCATGACGGAACACGCATGGCACGAGGCGACGCAACTGCTCGTGCGCCTGCACCCTCGCGATGAGCTCGACGCGTACAAGGAGTTCGAAGGCGTGCCGCACGTCGTCATCGAGAAGCCGTTTCGAGCGACGGTGAAGGCGGGCGACGGCCTGGCGATCGACATCACGGCCGAGAACCAGCGCCATCTGGCCAACACCATGCGCCACAGCGACGTCGTCGTGAACGTCGCGTCGACCCTCGCGATCGAGGCGGCGATCTTCGATACGCCGGTGGTGAATGTGGCGTTCGACGGCGCGGAACCTGCCGAGTGGGTGCAGTCGGCGCGGCGGTACTACCGCTTCACGCACTACGTCAACATCACGCGTCACGGCGCCGTGCGAGTGGCGCAAACCCCCTCAGAGCTCGTCGAGCACGTCGGGCGCTATCTGGCCGATCCCGCGCTCGATCGCGAGGGCCGCGAGCGCGTGGTGCGCGAGCAGTGCCAGTTTCTCGACGGCCGCGCCGCCGAACGTGTGGCGGGACTGGTCGCGGGCGAGCTGGCGGACGTCTGCGGAGGATCCTCGTTCTTGCCATGTGCGGAATCGCTGGCTTCGTCTCGCTGAGCGCGGATCGTCCCGATCCCGCCCGTCTCGATCGGATGGTCGCCACGCTCCGTCATCGCGGCCCCGACGACCGGGGAACGTTCTGCAGCGCGACGACGGCGCTGGGCGCCGCGCGGCTCAGCATCATCGACGTCGCCGGAGGACATCAGCCGATTTCGGTGGACGGTGGCGCCGTCACGGTCGTCCAGAACGGAGAGATCTACAACTACGTCGAGCTCCGCGACGAACTGCGGCGGGGCGGCCGGCAGTTCGTGACCGCCTGCGACACCGAGGTCATCGCGCACCTGTACGCGACTCAGGGCGTGAACGGATTTCAGAAAATGCGCGGCATGTTTGCCATCGCCGTGTGGGACGAGACCCGCCAGCAGCTGGTGCTCGCGCGCGATCGCGTCGGGAAGAAGCCGCTCTACTACCTGCAGAAGAACGGCGAGCTGCTGTTTGGCTCGGAAACCAAAGCCATCCTCGCGGCCCTGCGCGATGCGCCTGGCGTGAACGCGGAGGCGCTGCTCGGCTTTTTCACGTTCGGGTACGTGTCCGGAGCGCAGGCGGTGTTCGACGGCATGCAGCGGCTCGAGCCTGGCACCGCGCTGATCGTCATTCGCCGAGCCGGCACGGCCCGCACCGAGACCTTCTGGCGCTGGCCCGAAGCGCCCGAGCGCGACGCGATGCCAGAGGGCGAGGCGATCGAATGCATCCGCGCGGAGCTCACCGAGGCGGTCCGCATCCGAATGCGGTCCGATGTCCCGCTCGGGGCGTTTCTCAGCGGCGGAATGGATTCAGCCACGGTCCTGGCGCTGATGGCAGGGCAGTCCACCCAGCCGATCAAGACGTTCACGATCGGGTTCGGCGATCCGTCGTACGACGAGGTCGACGAGGCGCGCTCGACCGCCGTGCACTTCAACGCGGAGCATCACGAACAGATCGTTGCGCCCGACGCGATCCGCGTCGCCGAGACCCTTGCCATGCATTACGACGAGCCCTTCGCGGACGCCTCGGCGATTCCGACATTCCATGTCGCCGAGCTGGCGCGCCGCCACGTGACGGTTTGTCTCACCGGCGACGGCGGCGACGAGCTGTTTGCCGGCTATACCCCCTACGCCGATGCGCTCACGCGCGTTGCCTCGGCGCCGATTGCCGCGCTGCGCAGCGCGTTCAACGCCGGTGCGCGCTACGTGCCCGTCCATGCGCGGGGCAAAGGCCGCCTGTCCACGATGGCTCTCGGACCGGAGGAGTGGTTCGTCTGGCGCCGCACGGTGTTTCCCGACTACCTGCTCGAGTCGGTCGTCGAGCCCGACGTGTGGCGCGCCGCCGGACCGATGCCCGAGCGGCGGGCGGTCGCCGACATTCGCGCCGCCGGCGGGCCCCTGCTCTCGCGCCTGCAGCAATGGGATCAGCGGCACTACCTTCCCGACGACATCCTCGTGAAGGTGGACCGCGCCACGATGGCCCACTCGCTCGAGGCGCGCTGTCCGATCCTCGATCACCGCGTCGTGGAGCTGGCCGCCATGCAGTCGGCTGCGAGGCACGGCGGCGGCCTGACGCTCAAGCGGTTGTTTCGCGACGTCATCCGGCCGTGGGTGCCGGCGCCAGTGCTGAACCGGCCGAAGCGCGGCTTTGGTGTGCCGCTGCGCCGGTGGTTCCATGAACAGATGATCGGCTGGGCCCGCGAGATTCTTCTCGACGCGCGAAGCCGCCAGCGCGGCTGGACCCGCACGAGCGAGGTGTCGACCCTCCTTCGGCAGCACGAAACAGGATCGCGCGATCACGCCAAGCGCATCTGGGCGCTCGTCTGCCTCGAGCTCTGGGCGCGTGCGCACGTGGATCGCATGAAGACACGCGAACGCGTATGCGCGTGACGATGATGGTGCGGTGCCTCGCGATGATGCGAGGCGGCGGGGAAACGCGGCACCTCGCGTGGGCGCGCGAGCTGGCCTCGCTCGGCGTCGAGGTCGACATGGTCGTAGGCGTTCCGTTCGTCTCCGGCCGCGCGCGCTATCCGATCGAGACGGCGTCCGACACGCATCTGACGCCGATTGGTATGAAAATCGCCCAGATCAGGTCGCCTTACGCGCGCGATTTCGTGTATCGCTGGCAGAACACTCCGGGCTTCGGGCGCCTCACGATGACGGCGCTGCACCTGGACGAGGAGTGGTTCTGCCGGGCCGCCTGGCGGCGGATCGCCGCCTCTTCAAGACGTCCCGACATCGTCCACGCGCACGCATTGCATCAAGCGGCGCGGCTTCGTGTGGACCAGACTCCGGTCGTGATCAACCTGCCAGGCGCCCCGAATCCACGCTACACGGCTGCTTTGCGCGAGGCGGATGCGCTGGTTGCCGATGGCTGGGCGGCGACGAATCTGCCGGCCGCGCTCGGCGTCGCCGTCGAGCGGTTGCCCAAAGGCGTCGACGCCGATCGCTTCCATCCGGACGGACCGAGCGTGCGCGACCGACTCGGTCTGAGAACGAAACGCGTCGTCCTGACCGTGGCGCGTCTCGTGCCGATCAAGAACGTCCGTCGGCTGGTCGACGCCATGGCCCTGATCCGCGCCCGTGTGGCCGACGCGCATCTCGTGATCGTTGGCGACGGACCTGAGGCGGGCGCGCTGCGCGAATCCGTCGCCGCGATGGGGATCGCGGATGCCGTGACGTTCGCCGGATATGTGCCGCACGCTCAGACGCCCGACTTCTATCGCGCCGCCGACGCCTTCGCGCTGTCGTCGGATTTCGACAACTCGCCCAACGTCGTGCTCGAGGCGATGGCCTCCGGACTGCCGGTCGTCACCACCGACGTCGGCGGCGTACGAGAGCTGATCGTCGATCGCACCGGCTCGACTCCCGGGGCCATCGTCGTCCCCAAGGACCCGTCGGCGATTGCCGCGGCCGTCGAACGGTTCCTGACGGCGCCAGATTTGGCGCAGATCGCGAGCGCATTCAACAGGTCGCGGGCGACGACGGATTTTTCCTGGCGCGCCAGCGCGCTGCGGCTGCTCGACGTGTATCACCGCGTCGTGTCGGCGCGCCGGGGCCCGGCGCGCGCTTCCGCATGAAGGTTGCCGTTCGAGACGACGACACGTGCTACTTCACCACACCGGACGCGCTGGCGCACGTCTATCACGATGTCTGGGACCGCGTGCCGGTTTGCCTGGCAACCGTGCCGTGCGCCATCGGCTACGAGCGCGCCGGAATTCCACGCGAACATTGGACCTCGGGAGAAGCGTTTCCGCTGGACCGCAACGCCGCGCTCGTGTCCGCGCTCAAGGAGCTCGTCGCCTCGCGCCGCGCCACGATCGCGCTTCACGGCTACACCCATCAGGATTTTCCGAACGGCTTCGAGTTTCAGGCGGCGCCCGATCCGGAGCGCCGCGTTCGCGACGGCCTTCGAGCGCTGCGCGATACGCTGTCGGCGCACATCTCCGTGTTCGTGCCGCCGCACAACGCGCTGTCCAGGCGCGGGATCGCCGCCGTCGGCGCGGCGGGGTTGAACATCCTGGGATCGTTCCTCTCGTTCCGGCCGTCGATGCGTCCGTGGGACCGCCGCACGCCCGGCAACTGGTGGCGCGTTCGCCGCTTTCGCGAGTCGCTCGGGCGCTCGCGGCGCGATCGTCTGGTATATCCGCACGTCCTTCGTTACACGACGCACGGCGAGTTCGGCTGCCACAGTCTCATTCCTGGAACGACGCTCGAAGAATTGATGGCTGGCTTCGCCGAGGCGCGCCGCGCCGGCGGCGATTTCTGTCTGGCGACGCACTACTGGGAAGTGGACGAGACCATGAAGGGCGTGATGCTCCGCTTCCTCGATCACGCCGCGGCGCACGCCGACGTGCGCTTCGTGGCGGCGGAGGAGCTGTTCGCCACGTGACAGGCGCAGGCCTCTCCCGGTGGGCCGTCAAGGCGTCAACGCTGTACGACTCGGCCTACGCGCGTCGATACCGCGCTCATGACGACGACTTTCAGAACAGCGAGCCGTGCCGGAGATTTGCCGATTGGCTGGGGCAGGTGTGCCTGACCTTTCCGCCGCCGATCGACGTGCTGGATCTCGGCTGCGGCACCGGCCGGTACTTCTGGGCGCTTGCCGGCGTCCGCGAGTTGGTTGGCATCGATGCGTCTCCGGCGATGCTCGCCGAGGCCAGACGTCCCTACAACGCCGACCGCATCACAGCCCGTGTCGTGACGCTCGTCCAGGGCGACCTTTTCGGCCACGAGTTCGAGCCCGCTCGCTTCGATCTCGTGTACTCGGTCGGCGTCCTCGCCGAGCACGTCCCGTTCGACGCGGCAGTCGTCGCGCACGTGTCCCGGTGGCTGAAACCGAACGGACGCTTCGCCTTCACGACCGTGCATCCGGAGTCGCCGTCGATTCCGCGGACGCTCAAGCGTCGCGTGGGCCGGTCGCTGGCCGCCATCGCGCCCCAGACCGTGGAGCAGCGCATTCGGCGGCGACTGCTGTCTGGCGGTCTGTACGCCGACGAAACGCACATCGAGCGGTTGATGAGCGGAGCGTTCACGATCGAGTCGCTGTTCCTGTTCGAATCCGAAGCGCACCTGCACTGCTGCTGCGTGGCGCGGAGGGACGCGGCATGACGGGCGTCGAGCATCGCCGCGTCCTCGTGATCGGAGGGTTCGGCTTCATCGGCGTCAACCTCACGGACCGGCTGCATGCGCTCGGTGCGCGCCTGACGATCGCCACACGTTCGATCGGACGCCACCGCGACGCGGCAGCCGACGCCGATTCACGTGGCGCTCGCGTCGTCGAGGCCGATCTGCGCGATGCGACGGCGATGCGCGCCGCCGTTGCGGGCCAGGACGTCGTGTTCAACCTGGCCGGCCAGTCAGGGGCCGTGCAGAGCATGGAGGATCCGTTCACCGACCTCGACGTCAACTGCCGCGGCAACCTCGTGCTCCTCGAGGCGCTGCGCGCGGAAAATCGATCCGCCAGGCTCGTGTTCGTGAGCTCCAGGCTTACGTACGGCCGCGTGGGCGCGACACCGGCGAGCGAGGATGACGTGCCGAATCCTACCTCCACGCACGCCATGCACAAGCTGGCCGTCGAGAAGTATCTGGAGATCTACGGGCACGTGCACGGGCTGTCGTGCGCGACTGCCCGACTGACGAATCCCTACGGCCCGGGGCAGCCGAGCGACCGCACGTCGTACGGCGTCGTCAACCACATGATCCATCGGGCGCTCGCCGGCGACACGATTCGTGTTTACGGCGACGGCCGGCAGCAGCGCGACTACATCTACATCGACGACGCCGTGGCCGCGCTTGTGAGGATCGGGGAGTCGCCGGCCAGCAGCGGCAGAACCTACAACGTCGGCAGCGGTGTCGGCACGCCGCTTGTCGACATGGCGCGTGCCATTGTCGCGATGGCGGGCGGCGGCCGCCTCGAGATGATCGACTGGCCTCCGCTCGCTCAACAGATCGAGACGGGTGACTTCGTCGCCGACATCGGCCGCATCCGCCGGGAGCTTGCCTGGGAGCCGCGCGTGTCGCTCCCGGAAGGCCTGGAACGGACGATCGCGTTCTACCGGGCCCACGCCGCGTGAGCGGTCCGGGTATTCGAGTCGTCTATCTTGCTCACGCATTCATGGTCGGCGGCGCCGAGGAGATGGTGCTCAACCTCGTACGCCGCCTGCCGCCACGGTTCGAGCCGACGGTCTGCTGTATTCACGAGGCAGGGCCCATTGGCGAGGAGATTCGCCGCACGGGTACCGCAGTCACTGTTCTGGGACTCACGCCGGGCCTGCGGCGTCCCGGCGACGTACTCGGGATCGCCCGTCACCTGCGCGCCGCTCGGCCGCAGATCGTACACACGTTTCTGCTCACGGCGAGTCTCTATGGCCGCCTCGCGGCCATCCTGGCACGGGTCCCGATCGTGATTGGCACGGAAGTGAATATCTACGAGCGCAAGCGTGCCGGCCATGCGCTGGCCGAGCGCCTTCTGATGGCCGGCACCGATCGCGTCGTCGTTTCCGCCGAATCGGTCCGCGACTTCTATGTCGCGCAAGTTCACGCGGACCCTGCGAGGGTCGACGTGATTTACAACGCCGTCGACTTCGATCAGGCCGCGCCGACGATGGCCAAGGCGGAGATGAGGCGCGCGCTTGGCGTGCCTGTCGAAGCACCGGTGGCGGGCATCATCGCACGCCTCACGGAGCAGAAGGGACATCGCTATCTGTTCGACGCGCTCGCGTCGCAGCCGTTGCTGTCTGGCGTCCACCTGCTCGTTGTCGGCGGCGGCGAGCTTCAGGACACGCTCAGTCGTGACGCCGACGCGAAAGGCCTTTCTTCGCGAGTCCATTTCCTCGGACCGCGCCGCGACCTGGGCAACCTGCTCGCCGCGATGGACGTCTTTGTGATGGCCTCGCTGTGGGAAGGGCTGCCGCTGTCGATGGTGCTGGCGATGAGCGCGAGCGTTCCAGTCGTGGCGACCTCCGTGGCCGGTATTCCGGAGGTCGTGGACGATGGCCGGACCGGGCTGCTCGTCCCGCCTGGCGATGCGCCAGCGCTCGGCGAGGCGCTCGCGCGTCTGTTCAACGACCCCGATCGTCGGCGCCGAATGGGCGCGGACGCGCGGGCGGCCGTGTTGCCGCGCTTCGGCGTGGATCGTTATGTCGAGTCGATCGTGTCGCTGTACGACCGGCTGCTCAGCCAGGAGGGCGCCTGAGGCTCGGCATCGTCTATCACATGCCGTTCTGGCGGGCCGCCGACGGCACCCTCCGCGAGATCGAAGGCTCGTTCGCGCGCTATGTCGACTCGCTCGCCCCGTATTTCGACGAGGTCGTGTTGTGCGTGCCGCTCCTCGCGGAGGCCCGCGGCGAAGGCGCTGCGATCCGATCCGCAAACGTCACGCTGGCGCCGCTGCCGCACTTCGACGGTCCCGTGCAGTTTTATCCGCGGCTGCTTCTGATGCTTCCGCGCTTCCTGCAGTTCGTCCGGCGCGTCGATCTGCTGCACTATCGGCTGCCCACACCAGCCGCCGTGTTCGTGGCGGCATGTGGACGGCTGTACGGGCGGCCGGCGTTCGCACTCGTGGTCGGCGATCTTCGTGCGCTCATGCCCACGATGCCGTATCGCGGCCTGAAGCGCGTGTTGTGGCGCGCCTACACTGCGTTCGAGGAGCGGAACGTGCAGCGGATGGCCGATCGCGCGCTGACGTTCGCCAACGGCGAAGCGCTGGCGGTGAAGCACTCGCGCCACGACCGTGTGGTCATTCAAACGCAGACGACCACGATCGACGCCGACGCCATGAATACGCGCGAAGACACCTGCGCCGGGTCTCGCGTGCGGATCCTGACCGTGAGCCGCATCGATCCACGCAAGGGCCTCCGCATCCTTCCCGAAGCGGTGCGGCTGCTGGTCGATGCCGGCATCGACGTCGCGCTCGACATCGTCGGCGGAACCGTGGGCCGGCCCGGCGAAGACGAGCGCCACGCCATTGTCGAAGCGGCGCGAACGCGCGGTGTGGCGGATCGGGTGTCGCTCGTGGGTGCGATCCCGCTCGATCGGCTGCTGCCCGCCTATCGCGACTACGACATCTTCGTCCTGCCGACGCTGCCCGGTGAGGGGATCCCGCGCGTGCTCCTGGAAGCGATGGCGGCCGGTCTGCCGGTCGTGGCGAGCCGCGTGTCGGGCATTCCGAGCCTGGTAACGGACGACGTCAACGGCCTGTTGATCGAGCCGTCGTCGGCCTCCGCCGTCGCTGACGCCGTGGCAAGGCTCGTGCGCGACGGACCGCTGCGGCGGCAGCTGATCTCGCACGGCTACGACACGGCACGCGTCCACACCCTCGAGGCCCAAGCGGCGCGCATGATGCGCGACGTGTCGGCACGGCTGGGCCTCTCGCTGCGCCTGAGTGTGACCTGTTGAAACATCAGGTGTGCTTCGTGCTGCCGTCGCTGAACGGAGGCGGCGCGGAACGGGCGGCCGTGCAGATTCTGAATGCGCTCGACGAGACTCGCTGGACGCGGTCGATGTATCTCTTTCAGCGCGAGGGACCGTATCTGGCCGAGGTCGATCCGGCCATCGCGCTGACCAGCGGCGCCGGCGGCTCCAGGCTGCGGCGGTGGCTCGACCTACGCGAGTTCCTGAAGCGCACGCGACCCCAGCTGGTCGTGTCGTTCCTGAGCTACTTTTCCGTGCTCACCGCGACCCGTGCAGCGGGCATTGGCGCCTGCGTGGCGTTCAACCAGCAGACGCCGATGTCGGCGTTTCTTCGCGACGCCGACTACCACTGGCG
>Ga0114129_10007003_pt1 | contig 16050 bp, 11 predicted proteins | sample RhiMetdeltSRZDD1_FD_80071 | JGI IMG/M metagenome (GOLD analysis project Ga0114129, IMG submission 80071) | Populus rhizosphere microbial communities from Tennessee, USA - Rhizosphere MetaG P. deltoides SRZDD1 (version 2) (version 2) | ecosystem: Host-associated > Plants > Roots > Rhizosphere >... | reverse complement strand
CGTTGCGGAGCGTGATGCGCCGGCGTCCGGAGCCTTCGGCGACGTCCTTGAGCGCCGGCACGAGCTCCGGTTTCGACGCAGACAGGGCCGGTGCCAGGCCGAAGAGCACGGCGGTGCCAAACGATGCGAGGATGGCGAATCCGAGCACGGTTCCGTCGATCGAGAAGTCAAAGACGACAGGAACCGGTAGTACGTCGGTCACGAATCCGGAGAGCACTCGTCCTGACCACCACGCGATGAGGACGCCGAGGGCGCCGCCGGCGGCGGCCAGCACCAGCCCCTCGGTCAGCAGTTGATAGACGAGCCGGCCGCGGCTTGCGCCGAGCGCCGCACGAATGGCCAGCTCGCGACGCCGTGCTGTGCCGCGCGCGAGGAGCATGTTGGCGACGTTCGCGCACGCGACGATCAGGACGAGCGCAACGGCTGCCATCAGCCCCGCACTGGCCGCGCGGATGTATCCGTCCAGCATCGGATGGAACCGGACGTTCGTGGCTGGGACGACGCTCGCCGCCGTTTTCTCGTTGGTGACCGGGTATTCGGTGCGAAGGCGTGCATACAGCGCATCGATCTGCGCGCGCGCCTGATCGATCGTTCGACCCTCAGCCAGTCGTCCCTTGACGAACAGCCACCTCGTGCCGCGACGCTCGAGGCGCGTGCTGCCCGGATCGTTGTCCGTCACCATCTGTACGCCCGAGAACACGAATCGCTCGACCATCATCACCGGCGCCCAGAAGTCCGCGGCGAGCCCCGGAATCGTCCCGGTAAAACCGCGCGGCGCGACACCGGTGATCGTGTAGTCGACGCCGGAGAGCTTGACGATCTGGCCTGCGATGTCGGGACGTCCGCCAAACCGCCGCTGCCACAGTCCATGGCTGAGTACGACGACGGCCGCCCCGCCTGGAACGCTGTTCTCCTCCGCGGTAAAGCTGCGGCCGATCGGCAAACGCACGCCCAGCACGTCGAAGTATTCGGGCGTCACCACTTCGCCAGTGACGAGGGCCGGCCGCTCGCTGGTCGAGAGAATCCCGCGAACGTACGCGCTGCCCGCGACGTTGGACAATGAATCGACACCTTTCTGGATGTCGAGGTAGTCGGCGTAAGAGGTGGTGAGCTGGGGAAAGTCCTGGCTGATCCCGGTGTAAATCTCGACGAGCCGGTCGGGCTCGCTGACGGATCCGCCGCGAAGCAGGACCGCGTTGACCATCGAGAAAAGAGTGGTGTTGAGGCCAATCCCGAGCGCCAGGGAGGCGACAGCGGCGGCGGCAAACCCTGGGTAGTGAAGCAGCTGACGAACGCCGTGCTTCATGTCGCGTATGGCAGAGATCAGCATGAATGTTGCTTTCAGCTGAGAGATACGCTGTTTGGCCGGCGTTCGTTCGATAGAAGGGGCCAGGCGAGCCGATCGTGTAATCTTCTGTCCCACGGCCAATCCGAAATCGGAAATCGCACATGGCGTACGCAGAGCGGAGAGCGGAGAAGTCATGGTTGGACTATCGCGAGTGCAGAGTGTTCTGGGTTTGATCTTCGCGATCGCAATTGGGTTGTCAGTTCAGGCCCAGACGCCGACGCCTCCCGCGCAGCAACCCCCACGCCCCGAACCTCCCCTGCGCGCCAGCATCCTGCGCGGCGAGTACGGTCCGTCTCGCGCCAACAACGATCTGCTCTTCTATCACCTCGACATCCGTGTGGATCCGGACCAGAAATTCATCAGCGGCAAGAACACCATCCGCTTCAAGATGCTGAAGGACGGCACCCGCATTCAGCTGGATCTCTACGAGAACCTGAAGGTCGAGAAGATCCTCCTCGGCACAACGGAGCTCAAGTACGAACGTGAGTTCAATGCCGTCTTCGTGGACTTTCCCGAGACGCTGAAGGCCGGACGCGAATACACGATTGACTTCCACTACTCGGGGAACCCGCTCGAGTCGGGTCGATTCGGCGCCGTCGCATTCCGCAAGGATCCGGCCGGCCAGCACTGGATAACGACGGCGTGTGAAGGCCCTGGCGCGAGCATCTGGTGGCCGAACAAGGATCAGTGGCGCGACGAGGTCGAGCACATGCTGATCAGCGTCACGATACCGAATGGCCTTACCGACGTCTCGAACGGCCGATTCCTCGGCAAGACCGACCTTGGCGACGGCTACTCGCGGTGGGACTGGCAGGTCCACTATCCGATCAACAACTACAACGTTTCGCTGAACATCGGGAATTACGTGCACTTCTCGGATCGGCTCGACGATCTCCCGCTCGACTTCTACGTCACGCCGGACAACCTGGAGAAGGCCAAGACGCAGTTCGCACAGGCGAAGCCGATGATCGAGGCGTATCAGAAGTACTTCGGCGAATATCCGTTCAAGAAGGACGGCTACAAGCTCATCGAGGTCCCGTATTCCGGCATGGAGCATCAGAGCGCCGTGACCTACGGCAACCGCTTCGCGAACGGCTACCTGGAGCGCGATTGGACCGGTGTGGGCGTCAGCCTCAAATTCGACTTCATCATCATTCACGAGAGCGCGCACGAGTGGTTCGGCAACAGCGTGTCGGCAGCCGACGTGTCAGACATGTGGATCCAGGAAGGGTGGACCACGTACCTGGAAATGGTCTACGTCGAGCACATGTTCGGGTACGACGACGCGCTCAAGTACATCAATGGATACAAGCCGAAGGTGCAGAACCGCACGCCGATCATCACGCAGCGGGGCGTCCATCGCTCACCGCCCGGCGATCAGTACTTCAAGGGCGCCCTCTTCATCAACACGCTCCGCAGCGTCGTCGACGACGACAAACGCTGGTGGAAGCTCATGCGCGATCTGTACCAGGAGTTCAAATACAGAAACATCATGACCGAGGAGATGGTCAGGTTCTTCAATGAGAAAACCGGGAAGGACCTGACGCCGATCTTCGATCAGTACCTCCGTAACCCAGGAATTCCGACACTCGAGCTGACATTCGATCAGGCGAAACAAAGCGTGTCCTACCGCTGGAAGGCTGATGAGGCCAACTTCGCGATGCCTGTGCGTGTGGGCAAACGAGGCGCCTGGCAGATCGTCCACCCAACGGCCGAATGGAAGACGATGAAGACCGAGATTCCGGCGGCAGAGTTCGAGGTTGCGACGGATCTCTACTACGTCAACGTCAGTACGGAGCCGAAAACGCAGTAGGCGTCCGTTCGCTCTATTGACGCGCCGCTTTCTTGTAGCGCAGGTCGAACTCCGTCACCCACGTCTTTCCGCCATCGTCCGATCGCTCGCCGTGCTGGCGGACGCCTTGCGGCCCGGGCGTCACGGTGTAGCGCTTGGGAATTCGCGAACCTTTCGGATCGGTCACCTCCCAGGTGTAGACGATGCCGTCGCCGTGGACGATGCCGTCCATGATCGTCAGCACCGGCCTGTTGTCGGCAAAGAATTGACGCCAGCGGCCTGTGGTGGTGTCGAACACGTGCAAACCTGTGCCGACGTATTTCCGGCCGGGGCCGGTGAACCGTTCGATCACACCGCAGCCATCCGCGACGATTTCGATGACGCTCGTTCCGGCCGGCTGACCGGCAGGATTCGTCACGTCCCATTCTCCAACCCAGAAATCGAGCGTCCGATAGCGTGCCTCGCGGCAGGAGGCGGCCGGCTGCTGGGTGATCTGACTGAGGGCTGCCGGCACGATGGCAGCGACCAACGTCAGCGCGACCATGTGTGTGGTGAGGCGGGTCATACACACAGGTCTACGCCGCAGCGCCGGTCGAGGCAATGGAAGGGGGCCGGATGCGCTTTCCCCCGCCGCGAAGTCGTTACATCGTGGCTTCGCTCTCTAATCTCTGCCCCCGCCGCGAGAACTCTTCGTGACAAGCAAACCGATGGGACTCGGCCCTACTCGGCCCTGAGCGCCTCCATGGGGTCGACGCTCGCGGCGCGCCGCGCTGGAATTGCGCTCGCGACGAGGCCCGCCACCGCGAGCGAGGCAATCGCCGCAACGAAGGCGCGCGGATCGTTCGAATCGAGCCGGAACAGGAACGTCTGGGCGGTTGCGCTCAGATACCAGGCGCCGATCCCGCCGATGACCAGTCCCGCGACAACGAGCATGCATGCATTGGCGAGAACCATCCGCACCACCCGGCCGCGCGTGGCGCCCAATGCCATCCGCACGCCGATTTCGCGCGTGCGCTGCGAGACGACGTAGGCCAGGACGCCGTAGATGCCGACCGCCGAAATCACGAGGCCCAGGAGACCGAACAGCCCCAGCAGAAGCATGTTCAGTTTTCGCTGCGCCACCCTTCGCGAGATCACTTCCTCCATTGATCGCACGTTGCGCAAGGGAACATCGGGCAGGACCCCGAGCACCACAGACTTCACCTGCGGCAGCACGGCGTACGGATCGTTGGTCGTTTTGATCACGAGCTCGCCGAACGTGACGCGCATCTGGGAGAGCGGCACATACGCTTCGGTTCGGGGCTCGGTCTCGAGGCTGCTCTGATACACGTCACCAACAACGCCGACGACCGTGCGATCCCCCTGGCTGATGTTGGCCGTTCTGCCGATGGGGTTCTCGCCGGCAAAATACTTCTTCGCCGCTGATTCATTGATGATCACGACGTTCGCGCCGCCCTGGCGGTCGGTGTCCTCGAAATATCGGCCGCTCTTCAGGGGGATCTGCAGCGCCTTGAAGTATTCGGGCGAGACGCGGCGGATGCTGATGCCGTCGTCGTTCTCGAACTTCTTGCCGGGGACGGTGATCGTCGTCACGCTCATGCTGCCGCCGAGCGGCATCCCGCCGGAGATCACCGATGCATGAGCGACCCCGGGGACCTTGCTGACTTGTTCTACGATCTGCGTGAACTGCGGAGCGTAGTCTGCCGTTCGATTGGAAAAATCGACTCGTGGCGATACTTGAACCGTCAGGACGTGTTCAGGATCGAAGCCCGGATCGATGCGCATCAGCGTGACGAAGCTGCCGATGAAGAGCGCTGCGCCCACCAGCAGGACCACGGCGAGGGCCACTTCGAGAACGACGAGCGCGCTGCGTACCCGCTGACGTCCCGCACCAACAGTGCCGCGCGAACCGTCCTTCAACGCCACCGTCAGATCCGGCCGCGATAGCTGCAGAGCGGGGAAGATGCCGAACAGCATGCCTGTGGCGATCGAAAGCAGCGTGGCGGCACCGAGCACTCGCAGGTCGACGGCGATGGAAGTGATCCGCGGAACGCCCTCGGGCATCGCGCCCTTGAGCACCTGAACGCCCCACCAGGCGAGTAGAACGGCGACGACCGTGCCTGCGATCGACAACACCAGGCTCTCGACCAACAACTGGCGCACGAGCCTCCAACGGCCGGCCCCGAGTGCGGCGCGGATACCTACTTCACGTTCGCGCGAGGTAGCGCGGGCGAGCAGCAGGTTCGCGACGTTGGCGCAGGCGATCAGCAGGACGATGCCCACCGCGCCGAGCAGCATCAGCATCCACGACTTGATGCGTGCGCCGACGAGGTGATCGTGCAGCGGCCTGACACCCACGAAGTTGTCCTTGTTCCAGACCGGGTGTGCCGTTTCGAGCGCCTTGGCAATCTGATCCATCTGCGCCTGGGCCTGCTCGACGGACACACCAGGCTTCAATCGGGCGATCGCCGACAAGTAGATGCTTCGCGTGTTCGGGTTGCGGATCAGCTCCTCCTTCGGCACGACATACGGCACCCAGAGATCGGTGGGGCGCACCGCGCCGACGGGGTACTGGAAATCCGCCGGCATGATGCCGACAATCTCGTAGCTTCCCCCTTCGAGCGGAATCGTTCGTCCGACGACTGACGCATCACCGCCGAAACGTCGCCTCCACAAGCCGTCGCTCAGCACGGCGACGCGGTGACGGCCGTCGACCTCGTTCTCGCTCGTGAAGGCGCGGCCGATTGCAGGTGCCGTCCGCAGGACGTTAAAGAACCCCGAGGTCACGCGTTGCGCCCGGAGATCTTCTGGCTCTGCGCCCGGCTCCCGCAGCGTGAACGCACCTCCGCCGATGGCGGCGAAGGATTCGAAGACCTGCTGCTGGGCGGCCCAGTCCATGTAGTTCTGTGGCGCCGCCGAGGAGACCGCCAGTGGATCGCGAGCCAGGTCCGGTTTCGGGCCTGGCGGCCGGCGCTCTCCCACCGCGACCAGCCGATCGTGCTCATCGAAGGGCAGTCCGCGCAGGACGACCGCGTCCACCACCGAGAAGATGGCCGTGCTGGCGCCGATGCCCAGGGCCAGGACGATGAGGGCGACAGTCGTGAAGGTTTTGGAGGCGAGGAGTGAACGCCAGGCAGCCTTGAAGTCGTCGCGCATGGTGTTTGTAAGACGCCGCCCTTTCCCGCGAGGTTGGGGCTGGATGATATCAAGGTCACGGAGGGGACGGAGGGCACGGAAAAAGCTTCAAAAACGGAGACACGGAGTAACGGAGGCGTAAAAGCGGTCTTGATTGCTGGGGGGTCGTCACCGGGGTTCACCGATGCCGCCGCTGCGCGGCGGGCGAACACTCGACACCCCACGGACACAAGCTGCGCCCGCATCCCCGCAGCTTGCGTCCGCAGGGTGTCGAGTGATCGCTCGGCCCGGCCGTGGCAGCCGTTGGCCGGGCCGGCATCGGCCGCCGCCGGTGACTCGCCAACGTAACCATCTCCGTGTCTCCGCGTCTCTGAGTTTATGCTTGGTCCGTGTCCCCCGTCTCCTCCGTCCGGAGTCCACTGGTGTCCAAACAACTAGCTATGCACATGCTCGTGCGAACCCTGGTCTTGTGTGGCCTGGCTCTTCTCATGTGGCCCGGCCCGGCATCAGCCTGCTCGTGCGCGATAGCACCGGCGTGCACCGCGTTCTACGCGGCCGACGCCGTGTTCATCGGGCAAGCTGAGGTCGAGAAAACGGGCCCAGGTTCGCAACGGGCCCGCTTCCGGATCGATGAATCGTTTCGTGGGCCTGCATCGAAGGGTGGCCTGATCGAGATCGTCGCAAAGGGAATCGGCGGCAGTTGCGACTTCGAATTCGTCGACGGCGTGCGTTATCTCGTGTACGCGAGGAAACGGCCGGACGGCGGATGGGGTGCGTTCCTGTGCGGCCGTACGGTGGTCCTTGATAGTAACGCAGATGAAGACCTCGCACTCGCGCGTTCGATTGCGAGGAATCCCTCGGGCCCGGGGCGTGTCCACGGGAATGCCTCGATTGGCGAACCGACTGGTCGTGGCTATTCCATCGGAACGGGAACACTCGCGGGGATCAGCGTCTCACTCCGGAACGATGACCAGACCTTCACCGTTGAGACCGATCCACGCGGCATGTTCGAATTCCCCAGTGTTCTGCCTGGACGCTACACGCTCACTGTCCGCCTGTCGCCGAGGTTCGAGCCCGTGCCGCCGGCGACGGTTACCGTCGCGGGCGCCGGAGCATGCGCCATCCACAGCATCGTGGCGGTCCGGCGCCGGTTTTCCCCGATTTCGGATTAAACTTTCACACCACGTCACGGGTCTAATCTGAACTCATTGTGAGTGCCAGGGCGTCGACCGATTCGGCGTTGGCGTTGTCACTCGACCTGCTCTCTGCGCGAGTGCTTGTCTGGGTCGCCACGGTCGGGCGTCACGCGGAGCTCACGTCCGAAGCCCACGGCTATTTCTTCGATCGATACAGTCGGCTGGCGGCATATCATCGCGCGCGTGGCCGGCTGACGAAGGCGCGGAGGCTTCAAGCCAAAGCTGAGCTGCACCGCTCGCCTGACGAGGGCCCTCCGTACGCAGCCGCGATGGCCATGCCGCGACCAAGGCAGTTCGTCCGGACGGACGCTGTCGGCCGCGTGGTCAGGTCCGACGGGCCGGACGAAGCGGCGTGAGGTCCGGGTCGGTCCCGGGAGTTCCTATGAGGCAACGCGAACAGGAAATCGAGCACCTCCTTCGCCGGGCCGGATTCGGTGCGACCGAAGAAGAAATCAATGAGTACGCTCGCCTGGGTTTCCTGAGCTTCACCCACCTGGCCGGCCGCCTTCTGAACTATGCCGAGATTCCCGATGACGTGGACAGCTTCGTCGGCGGTCCCGGATATGTCGGCGTGACCGCGCGCGGCGGACTCCAGCCCAACACCAACCTCACCGATGCTCGCCAGCGCTGGCTCTTCCGGATGGTGCACAGTCAAAGGCCGCTCCAGGAGAAGATGGCGCTCTTCTGGCACAACCACTTTGCGACCGCGCACTCGAAGATTGCCAACGACGCCGGCGCTGAGGAAGCCACGCGCATGCTTGCGGCGAAGCCGTCGGAGGATCCGGGCGGCGCCAAGGGCCAGCTCGAGCTGTTTCGAGAGTACGCGCTCGGCAATTTCCGGGATCTCCTGGTCGCCGTCGCGCAGGATCCCGCGATGCTCTACTGGCTGGACGGCCGAACGAACTTCCGCAACCAGCCGCAGGAGAATTTCGCCCGCGAGCTGATGGAACTGTTCACGATGGGCGTGGGCACGTTCGCGGAAACGGATGTCTACGCCGGCGCGCGCGTGTTTACCGGATGGAATACGGCACGGCCGGGAGCGGGCGCAGCCCGGCACTTCGCGTTCAATTACAACGCGGCGCAACACGATACCGGCGCAAAAGAATTCACGTTTCCGATCTATCCGGGGGGATCGAGAACGATTCCGGCACGCGGCGGTGCATCGGGGATGCAGGATGGACTCGATCTGATCGACGCCGTCGCCCGCCATCCCGCGACCGGGCCGCGGCTCGCTCGCAAGCTCTATGCGTTTTTCATCAACGAGGTCGATGCGCCGGACGATGCCCTGATACGGGAAGTGTCGGATCTGTATTACGCAAGAGGGTTCGCGATCGAGCCGATGGTCCGCCGCCTCATTCTCTCGACGCAGTTTCGCGATCCCGCCAATCTCTACAAACGATATTCGTGGCCCGTGGAATTCGTCGTCCGTGCGTTGAAGGAAGTCGGTTGGAACGGCTTCTCGGTGAACGATGCGCTCACGCCGCTGGTGAACATGGGGCAGCAGCTGTTCGAACCGCCGGACGTGAACGGCTGGGAACTGGGGCGGGGCTGGTTTTCGAGCGGCGCGATGCTGGCGCGGATGAACTTCGCGGCACAGCTGACTACGAATCAGAAGTTCAACCTGCGCGACGCGTTCCGCGATCACGCCAGCTCGCCGGAGTCCGTAGTCGCCCACGCACTCGATCGCCTGACACCGCAGCCCTACACGTCATCCGGACAGGCGGCGCTCATCGACTACGCGAATACAGGGGGAGCCTGGACGGGGTCCGATACGCAACTGGCCACGAAGGCCTCCGGCGTCGTCCACCTCATCGTCGGGTCAGGCGAGTACCAATTGGTGTAGGACCAGGCCATGCCCATTACCAGACGCGAGTTCGTGAAGAACGGGGTCGCCGCATTCACCGTCGGTTTCTCCGCGCCGGCGTTCCTCTCGGATCTGGCGATGGCCCAGGGTCAGTTCCGGCGCAATCTCGTCGTGCTCTATCTGAGCGGCGGCAACGATGCGCTGAGCATGCTGGTGCCCTACAACGATCAGGCCTATCGCGAACGCCGTCCGTCGCTGCAGATTCCTGCGGGCAGCGTGCTGCAGATTGGTTCCGACAGCTCGGGTGTTGCCCTCGGGTTGAACCCCCGCCTTTCCGGGTTACGCACGATCTTCAACGCCGGACGCCTTGCGATAATCCAGCGGACCGGTTACGCGAACTCCAGCCGGTCGCATTTCCAGGGGACAGACATCTGGTCTACGGGCGATCCGTCCTCGCCGCAGGGAACAGGATGGCTCGGACGCTATCTCGACACGTTGCCGTCGCCGGTCGATCCGTTGTCAGCATGGTCAACGGTCCGCGAGGTGCCGCGAACGCTTCTGGCCAGGACGGTCGGCGTCCCTGCCATCCCGAACGCCGGGCAGTATGCGTTCGCGAGCCCGAACGCGGGAACGCCCGATGCGCAATTCGCGCGGCAGAGCGCCACGCGGATCTCTTCGCACCTTCCGATCGATCAACCGCATCTCGCGTTCGTCAACAGCACGGCGCAGGCGGCGTTCGCGACGCTCGATCGCGTCGCAGGCGTGGCGGCGTACCAACCGTCGGTCGCCTACCCGAACAACGGCCTCGGTCTGGCGCTGAGCACGGTGGCCGGCGCGATGCAGCGTGATGTCGGGACCAAGGTGTTCTGGGTTCAAACGGGTGGGTTCGATACCCATGCCGGTCAGAATCAGAATCAGGCGGGTACCTACGCCGCGCTGATGACCACGCTGGACGGGGCGCTGACCGCGTTCTACAACGACCTCCGAAACCAGGGCCTGTTCAACGACACGCTCGTGCTGCAGTTCTCGGAATTCGGCCGTCGCATCACCGAGAACGGCAGCCAGGGCACCGATCACGGGGCAGCCGGTCTGATGTTCGCGATTGGGGGCGGCGTCCGCGGTGGACTCTACGGCACCGCCCCCAATCTGCGCGCGACGCCAGACAACCCGACGCTCGAGAACAACGGCGCTGACGTCCGTCATGAAACAGACTTCCGGTCGGTGTACGCCAGCGTGATTGACAGCTGGCTGGGTGCGAACTCAGTCAATCTGCTCGGCGGCAACTTCCGCGGGGGGCCCGCCTTCATCTGACCGTCACCTGAGAGTCATTCATGCGCATTCTGTCGATCGCGTTCGTGACGGTATTCCTGTGCGCAGCCTCCGCGTCGGCGCAAGGGCTGACAACCGGGGTGAAGGGCGGTGTGAACATCTCGACCGTCAACTTCGAGAGCGCTGACGACGACTTGACGCTGGATTGGCGGCTCGGGGCGGTCGTTGGCGGGTTCGTGAGATTCCCGGTGCTGTCGTGGCTGGAGCTGCAGCCGGAAGTGCTCTACAGCGTGAAGGGCGGGACGCAGGAAGACTTCGGTGTCAGTTCGGCCGTCCTGCTCGATTACCTGGAGGTGCCGGTCCTCGCCAGGATGCCGCTCGGCGGCGGCAGGAAATACTTCGCCGTTGCCGGGCCGTACGTCGGGTTTCGCATGCGAGCCAGAACGAGGACCGAGTTCAGTGGCTCGACAGAGGAAATGGACATCGGCGATTCCGTTGAACGTCTGGACTTCGGTCTGGCCGTCGGCGGAGGCGTCGAAATCGGATCGCTCATCTTCGACGGCCGCTACTCCTTCAGCCTGGGCGACATCGACGCTGACGATGACGGGAAGGGAAAGAACCGCGTTGTGACGGCGACCGTCGGGTACAGGTTCTGACGTGGCCAGAACCTGGAAGCTCTGGATGATTGTCATGGCGCTCGCTTCGCCTGCATGTGGCGGCGGCAGCAGCACGCCAGGCCCTTCGCCGACGCCCAGCAATCCCAACCGCATCACGATCGGAGCGAATGGCGTGGTCAGCCCCACCGAGCTCGTCGTCGCGCCAGGGAGCCGCGTCCTCTTCGTCAACAACGACAGCCGCCGCCACGATATGACCTCGGATCCGCATCCCGACCACACCGACTGCCAGGAGATCAACCAGGTTGGCCTCGTCGCGGTAGGGCAGAGCCGTGAGAGCGGCAACCTCGTGGCAGTCGGGATATGCGGCTATCACGATCACGAGAACCCTGATGACAACCGGCTGAAGGGGAGGATTGTGGTGAGGTAGGCGGGCGCAATGGGCGATGGGCGATGGGCGATGGCACGGTGAAATGCAGGGGCTCGGGGCTCGAGCTACATTGCATCCAGCTGCAGGATCGTTTGAAGCAGGGTGTCTGCGCCTCGCGTGCAGTCTTCCCAGCGCGTCAATTCCTTCGGCGAGTGACTCACGCCCGCGACGCTGGGCACGAAGATCATGCCCATCGGCATCAACTGCGCCATCATCTGGGCGTCGTGTCCGGCTCCGCTCGGCATGCGCACGGACTCGAGCTTCAGTGATTCGGCTGCCCGCACGATCGCGGACTGCACATCGCTCGAGGCGAGCGCTGACGGATTCTCGCTCACGCGGCGAATGTCGATCTGCGTTCGTGTGGACGCGGCGATGTCCCGGGCGCGTGCCTGAATCGCCTCCGCCAGTTGCACCAGCTTCTGTGACGAGAGGTCGCGCAGCTCGATGGTCATCTTCGCAGTTCCGGGGACGACGTTGGGCGCGTTGGGCGCGATCTCCAGGTGTCCCACGGTGCCCACCTGACGGCCTGGCTCGCTCGTCACCACATCGCGGACGGCCAGCGCGAGTTGAGACGCCGCAAGCAGTGCATCCTGTCGCTCGCCCATCGGCGTCGTGCCTGCGTGGTTCGCGAAGCCCGTCACCACGGCGTCGTAGCGGTCGATTGCCACGATGCCCTCGACCACGCCGAGGGGCGTGCCGCTGCGATCCAGGTTGCCGCCCTGCTCGATGTGCAGCTCGAGATACGCGTGAAAAGCGCCCTTGCTGACGCGGGCGTCTAAGATGCGATCGGGGTCCCCGCCAATCTTCCGAATGCCATCGGCCCGGCGAATCCCATTCCACGTCTGCTCGAGATCCGCGGGCTTGATGTCCCCCGCGACGATGCGGCTGCCGGCGAGACCACGGCCAAATGCCACGCCCTCCTCGTGCGCCCAGACGACGATCTCGAGCGGATGCCGCGTACGGACTCCGGCAGCATCGCACGCTTCGACGACACCAAGAGCCGACAGCGACCCGAGATCGCCGTCGAAATTGCCACCGCTCGGCACGGAGTCGATGTGTGATCCGAACAGAATGGGCCGCTGTTGTGGATCGCCGCCGGCGCGCCGGGCGAAGATGTTGCCCGCGGGATCGATGCGTGGCTGGAGTCCGGCGCCCCCCATCAATTTCATGACGTATTCGCGCCCTTGAACATCTGCGTCGGAATACGCGACGCGGCTGACACCGCTGGCAAACGTGCCACCATCCGGCCGCCCGAAGACACTGAGCTCCTCGAGGCGCCGCCGCAACGCCGCGCCATCCACGCGCGGCGCCCGCCCCTGAACAAGCATCGGGCGCAGTGCCGCGGCCGCGGCAAGGGATGCGACAAACGCGCGGCGAGTCATACGAGCCACGACAGTCTTATAACATCGTTGGCGACGCCCCGCCTCGCGAAACCATGGCACGTCAGCACGTCAGCACGTCAGCACGTCGGCACGTCGGCACGTCGGCACGTAACCACGTCGGCACGTAACCACGTAAGCACGTAGTAGCATCTTGTAACGGATGCCCGACCATTCGCTGCTGGCCGATCTCGTCGTCACCTACGCCATTGCCCTGGCTCTCCTCGTCACGCTCGCCCGCCTGCGGGTTCCGGGCATCGTGGCCTTGATGATCGCGGGCGTGGTGGCAGGGCCCAGCGGCATCCGCGTGATCAAGACGCCCGAAGAAGTCGAGATGCTCGCGGAGGTCGGCATCGTCCTGCTGCTCTTCACCGTCGGGCTGGATTTTTCGCTAGCGGCCATGCGGCAGATCTGGCGCACCATCCTCTCCGCTGGCGCGCTGCAGATCGCCGGCACCGCGGCCGCCGTCGCCGTGGTGCTTCCGTTGACGCTGAAGGTCTCGTTTCAGCTCGCGCTCTTCATCGGGCTCTTCGTTGCGCTCTCGAGCACGGCAATCGTCCTCAAGGGGCTCGCCGAGAGGAATGAACTGGCCTCGCCACATGGCCGCGTGACGGTCGGCATACTCCTCCTCCAGGACCTGGCGATCGTCCTCATCCTGCTGCTCGTGCCGATTCTCTCCGGGCAAATGACGCTGGCCGCGGTACCGATGGCCCTTGCCCGCGCTCTTCTGGCCATTGCCGCGGTGGCGGGCGGGAGCCGCCTCGTGCTGCCTGCCCTGCTGAGGTTCGTGACCGCCAGCCGGCGCCGCGAAGCGTTCCCGCTTGCCATCCTCGTCGCCAGTGTTGGCACCGCGTGGCTCGGCTCGCTGATCGGCCTCTCGATGGCGGTCGGCGCCTTTCTCGCCGGTCTGATGCTCGCGGAAAGCGAGTTCAGCCATCAGGCCTTCGCGGAGGTTCGCCCGATTCGCGATGTGCTGTCGGGGTTGTTCTTCATCTCGCTGGGCATGTTGATCGATCTGCCGACCGTGCTCAATCAGCTGCCGATCGTGCTGGCCGTTGCCATCGCCATCATCGTCGGCAAAGCGGCCGTGGCGACTGGATCGCTGCTCGCGTCGATGAGCCCGACCCGCGTGGCCATCACCGCAGGAATCGGTCTCGCGCAGGTCGGCGAGTTCTCGTTCATTCTGGGGCGCGCCGGTGTGGACTCCGGTCTGCTGCCGCCGTCGATGTGGCAGACCCTCCTGGGGGCCAGCGTGGCGACGATGGTGGTGACGCCATCGCTGCTGGCGGTTGCGCCATCAGTGGCGTCATGGATTCGATCGCGCGACAGCCGACCGGATGCCGGCGGCATCCCGCCCCTGAAGGGCCATGTGATCATCCTCGGATTCGGCGTCGGGGGCCGTCTGGTCGCGCGATCGATGCGCGATCTCGGCGTTCCGTACCTGATCCTGGAACTGAATGGCGCAACGGTCCGGCGCGCGAAGGCCCAGGGCGAGCGCATCTTCTACGGGGATGCGACCTCACCGGAAAGCCTCCATGCGGCTGGGCTGGAAGAGGCAGTGGCGCTCGTCAGCATGCTGAGCGATCCCGACGCCGCGGAACGCATGGTGAAAACGGTTCGCGTGATATCGCCTACGATTCCAATCGTCGTTCGAACGCGGTATCGAGCCGAGGCGGACATGCTCCTGGTCAGAGGGGCCACGGTGGCCGTGGCAGAGGAGCTCGAAGCGTCGCTCGAGGTGCTCGCGCAGCTGCTGTCGCGGCTCGAGGTCGCTGGCAACGTCATCGAGACGCTGCTGGAGGTCTTCCGGCGGGAGTCGTTGTCCATCCGTCCCGTGCGTGCGCCCCGGGCGATGTTGCAGTCGCTGCCCGAGGCGATTCAGCAGATGCCCATCTCCACCTACCGCCTGGACGAAGGGAAGTGGGCCATCGGCCGCAGCCTGACCGAGATCAACCTCCGCGCCAGCACGGGCGCATCGATACTGGCGTTGCAACGGGGCGCGAGCTACCTCACGGCGCTCTCGCCCGACGAGCGGCTCCAGGAAGGCGACGTGCTGTATATGGTTGGAGATGACAGCGACGTTCTGCTCGCACGTCAGCTGTTGAGCGAAGGCGCCTGATGGTTGCGCTATCATCCGCCGCGAGGAGCATTCCATGCGGCTGAGGTTCTGGGGCGTGCGTGGTTCGGTGCCGTGGGCAACGCCAACCGCAATCGGACACGGGTGCAACACGCCCTGCGTGCAGCTCACCGACGAACGCACCAACTCGGAGCTGGTCATTGATGCCGGTTCCGGGATCGTCGGCACGGGCAGCGCCCTTTCCGGACCGCCCGGTCCGATTCCATTGCTGCTGACGCACTACCACTGGGATCATCTTCAGGGACTTCCGTTTTTCACGGCGCTCTATGAGCCCGGATGGGAACCCACGATCTACGCCCCTGCGCTCTCATCGCACGATCCCAAGTGGATCAGCACGATCTTCCGATCGCCGTTCTTCCCGGTTCCGTACGACCACCTGCCGAACCGGCCCGCCGTACAGGTCATCGATCCGGGGCAATTCAAGATCGGCCCGTTCGAGATCAGCGCGATCACGTTGAACCACCCCGGCGGCGCGCTGGCTTATCGCATCAGGGGGATTCTCGGTGACGTGGTATACGCAACCGACCACGAATTCGGCGACCCGGACTACGACGAACCACTCGGCGAGTTCGTCAAGGACGCTGCGGCGCTGATCATCGACGCGCATTTCACGCCCGATGAGATTCCACGCCACCGCGGCTGGGGGCACAGCGACTGGCGGAGCGGTGCCGAGTTCGCTGCCCAACACAACATTGGCGGCCTCTACCTGTTTCACCACAAACCAGGACGCACCGACCAGGAACTCGTGCGCGTGTGCACTGATGCGCGGCGGATCTTCAGCGCCACTGAAACGGCCAGCGAGGGGGATGCGTTTCAGCTTTGAAAGTGCGCAAGTGCGCAGGTGCGCAAGTGCTGCCATAATGTTGACTGAGGTGTTGCATGAAACTACGGTCGATACTGGCCACCGTCAGCGCCATTTGTGGCGCGTTGGTGACGGTGGCGTCGG
>Ga0114129_10007002_pt1 | contig 16052 bp, 12 predicted proteins | sample RhiMetdeltSRZDD1_FD_80071 | JGI IMG/M metagenome (GOLD analysis project Ga0114129, IMG submission 80071) | Populus rhizosphere microbial communities from Tennessee, USA - Rhizosphere MetaG P. deltoides SRZDD1 (version 2) (version 2) | ecosystem: Host-associated > Plants > Roots > Rhizosphere >... | reverse complement strand
ACTAAGTCCCACTTTCGTATGCTATTGTGTTTGTAGTTTTACTTCCTGTTGGTCTCGTTTGGGACGGAGTTCCATGAAGAATTCAGATGTAACATCATTGCTTTTAGAACGTCTTGAACGTATACCTGCTGATTCGATTTGGGCGCACCAGGCGAGTGGAGTGCGTGGGTCACTGTTGCGAATGGTACAGCAATGAGAAGACGGCCAGGAACTCGAGGATCAAGATATGAATCGGTTAATCTCACACGGATTTCAAATTTTGGAGCGCGCTGCCCGTGAAAAGACTTTAGTATCGGTTACTGGCAAAAAGGAGAGTTCTTGATGGAGAAAAAATTGGTGCGCAAAGCACATAAAATATTCCAGGTGAATAAGAAAAGATTCTATCAATCGGTTAGAGCGAAGCGAGATCAACAGAGCATCCTCTTTATTATGGGATGCCAAAGATCCGGCAACAGCATGATGCAAAATATCTTTGACAAAGACTTAAACACAAGATGCTTTCATGAATTTAGCGAGATATCATCTAATGACACCGTAGGGGGGATTCGTCTCAATTCACTCGAACTTGTAAAAAAAGAATTCTCCACAGTCAAGGCTCCCTTGGTTGTTCTCAAACCGCTCGTCGAATCGCAAAACGTTCCGGAATTATTAAGTTACTTCGATAACAGCCTAGTCGTGTGGATGTTTCGAAATTACAAGGATGTGGCGTTATCAAATATCAAACGCTTTGGCATCAATAACGGTATTAATGACCTGAGACCCATCGTTAATAATGAACCCAATAATTGGAGATCGGAAAAAGTGTCGCAACATGTCCGGGAAACAATATCAAAGTATTTTTCCGAGGACATGAGTCCCTATGACGCAGCGGTTTTATTCTGGTTCGCACGTAACAGCATCTTCTTCGATCTTGAATTGGAGAAAAACCCGCGGGTCATGATGTGCTCTTACGAGGACTTTGTCCTTGATCCGGAAAACTACGTCAGGAAGATTTATCAGCGTCTGGAGCAGCCTTATCCAGAGATGAATATAACAGCCGAGGTGCATTCGAAGTCAAGGAAGAAGGGCAAGGACATTGAATTATCCCCGCAGATCCAGCAACTTGCTCTGGAAATGCAGGATGAATTGGAAGTAGTCTATCGGACTCAACTTCTCCAAAATTGATCACCTCTTATGACAGTTAGGAAACGCATCGCATTTATTCGGCCAAATAAATGGCCATTGGCTAACACAAAAGTACAGGAAGAAGTCAAGAACCAATTCCCTGATTATGAATTTGACGTGATCGACATTAAGCCGTTGTTGAAGCGGCATCCTGCCATCCTCGTGATCAACGGCCTCTGGACTTTGCTATTGTATGGTTTTGATATTCTCACCGGTAACAAAAGATTTCTGGAGGCTTTCTGGTACACACCATATATATTCCGTTCTGTAAAGCGTCTCCTGGCACAGCGACTCTCCAAATCAGAGTATTTGTTCACATTTCAAATGCAGTCTTTATTCGATTGCAGCCTCCCCAAAGTGCCTCATTTTGTTTATACGGATCATACCTATCTCGCAAATTTAAATTATAGAGATTTCAAGCCCAACAAACTGGTTTCACGAAGATGGATCGAGCTGGAGAAGCAGATTTATGATAATGCAACCATCACGTTCGTTCGCAGCTCTAATATCCAACAGTCGTTGATAGAGCAATATCACTATCCTGATGAAAGAGTAATTTGTGTCTATGCTGGTAGTAACGTTAATGTTGATGATCGCAGGATCCAGCAAAAATCCTACCTAGGAAAGAACATCTTATATGTTGGAATTGATTGGAATCGAAAAGGCGGTCCGGAATTGGTGGCCGCTTTCCAGAAGATTATGGCGCAGCATCCCGATGCGAGCCTGACGATCGTTGGTGCAAACCCAAAGGTCGAGATTCCGAATTGCACTGTGCTAGGCAGGATCCCGCCAGAGGAAGTAGCCCAATATTACGAAAAAGCTACTATTTTTTGCCTGCCAACCCATTTGGAGCCCTTTGGAATTGCCTTTTTGGAGGCCATGCAAGCCCGTCTTCCAGTCATCGGCACTCGGATCGGCGCGATCCCGGATTTTGTACACGATGGATGGAATGGATTTTTGATCGAACCTGGAGATGAACAAGGCCTTACAGAAGCTTTGATTAAACTCCTCAACAACCCGGACCAATGCCGTGAGTTTGGAGAAAGGGGCTTTGCCCTGGCCCAGGAGCGGTATTCCTGGGAGGCGGTTGGAAGAAGATTTCACCAGCACATCTCCAATAAATTGTCATGAAGTTCCTGTAAGGCAACAATAAAAGTAAATCGATGAATACAGGCATATCCCCTGGAGTATTACGGATTCTGGTCATATTACTGGCCATCCTTATCTTCATTCTAATCGCGCTTCGGTTTTCATCCGTCGAAACACCAATTCCGACAAAAATCCCTCCGCCCCTCGACGGCACCCCTATTGTTACACCAACATCTTTTCCTGATATCGTCTCAAATCAGCACGCTTACCCAAACGTCCGATTGGCCTGGTTCTACAAACCTCCGGACGATGCCTTACTCCCCACTCTGGCCAAGAACTTCGACATCATTATTCTCACTCATAAAGATGAGGCACAGCGTGATGCCTTAAAGTCACTGGGCGTAAAGTCACCCATTTTCCTCTATTTGCAGCTTTTGGAAATTAAGGATCCCGGCTCATGCAGCGATACTCCGCAGGGGAATCAGGTAGCCTATCAGGCCGGCGATTTCTGCAAAATCAGTGAACAGCATCCGGATTGGTTCTTACTGGATCAAAACGGCAATCGAATTGTGAATAACAATTCGGTCTACATGGACCCTGGTAATGCGGAATACCGCGCCTTCTGGCTGCAGCGGGCCAGAGCATTACAGGAACAATATCATTGGGATGGCTTCTTTCTCGATAATCTTGAAGCAAGCCTGAGCAAAATAAGTAGCACGGGCATCGTGACCGCAAAATATCCGGATGACGAAAGTTATCAGGTCGCAATTGAGGGATTCTTGAAGTATTTACGTCAGAATTATTTTGAACCTCGCAGGCAACCTGTTCTGGCAAACATTATTTCAATCAAAGATTGGAAAGTCTGGCTGCGTTACTTACAATATCTGGATGGAGCCATGATCGAGGCGTTCGCAGTGGATTGGTCTACGGACTACCTCTCTCCTTCTGCTTGGGAAAGCGAGCTGGATGCAATCGATAAGGCTTTGTTACAGGGAAAAAACCTGATCCTGGTGTCACAGGCAGAGCAACCGGATCCAGATCGCCAGCAATTCGCTCTTGCCTCGTATCTGTTGATTGCAAACCGAAATGCGTTTTTCCGCTATGCAGACTCGGGCGGCTACCGGAAGGTATTGCTCTATGAGAATTACTCTCTTAATTTAGGCGAACCCCTTGGTCCGCGCTACAAGAAGGGATCTTCCTGGCAACGTGATTTCGCCAACGGATATGTGCTCGTCAACCCCCGGACGCACCGCGCTGAGATTAAGTTAAACCCCTAAGCAGGCCGAACCTACCAACAAGGTCATTTCATCAGTTCGAGGATTGCTCCGGCAGGACCCATTGGTCTCCAAGCCATTTGTTGAATTTTGGATCGGGTGTCGGGCTGTTGAATCTTCCGGCCAAAGGATAGATTGTCATCTCGCCCAGAACTATTCCGCGAGTCGTATCGTATAAATCGACCCTGACAAAATCCAGGCTTTCCCCAAGTTTTCGAACCGTATCCAACATTTCCTGATAGTTGTCAGGCTTGGAGGGAAACGAGATTGGATTTTTATCCCTACGATTCGACAGTTGAATAGGCTGCCAATTCGCATCCAGGAGGATTTCCCTGTGATCGTGCCGGATCGTTTGAGAGAAAACCTTGACCAACTCGACATTTCCATAAAACGTATAAAACTTATAGTCTTTCAATTCCCCACCCTCCCGCTGGAGTAACACCTCTTCAGCAAGAATCAATGGTTGTATGTGCTGATACGCCCACTGCCTCCTGGAATGTGTGGTCACTAGCCAAGCTTTGCAGTGACGGATAACTTCTTCTCGTGTCAATTTGTATTTGGAAATATGGCCGCGATCGCTGAAGTTCTTTCCATCCCCGTACAAATAAAATTTATTGTCTTCACACAGGATATTCCACCTGCACCCGTGATTCGCCTTGATAAAGTATGTTTCAGGTAAAGAATCAAAAGGAATCGTTTCCGGTTGATCGGTCACAAAAAATGTTTCCGCTGTTTGAATGCCTAATTTCTGAGCATGTTCCTTGACCCGATATTTATCAAGCAGTTCGACGAAAACTGGATTTCGGTCATGTTTCATACGCCATCTCATTTTCCATGAGAAATCTCGGGGCGTGATTGGTAGCGCATCCACTAAATCAATCATAATTGAACTAAGCTTCTTCATAAATTACCTCTGGATAGGTAGCTAAATTGAGAGCAATATTTTCATATGAAACCTCCGGCCACACATACCCCGATCGTGGTTAGGCTCTCAGCAGGTTATGGTAAAGTGCGCCTAAATGCATGGCAACAGAATCCAACGAATAATCCGCCAGAATGCACTCACGACCTCTTTTTCCCAATCGTACCCGCAATGCCTCGTCGCCGAGCAATGTTAATAAACCTTGCTTGAGAGCCGGCAAATCATCAGGTGGTATGAGGTACCCATTCATATTATGCTGGATTACATCTGGCGCGCCGCCAACAGAAGTTACCAAAGCTGGTAGACCACTGGACATGGCTTCGAGCATAGAAACGGACAGTCCCTCAGTTGAGGAGGGCAGAACGAATATATCCGCCGCCTGCAAATAACTAGCGGCATCATCCACCTGACCTGTGAATTGCACACCAGGGCTCGACATGGCCTGTAATCGAGAAGTCTCAGCTCCGGTCCCAATAAGAAGCAGAAGTGCTTCGGGAAAAACTCGCCGAATATTCGGCCAGAGAGTGAGCAAATGATTGACACGCTTCTCGACGACAAAACGTCCCACATAAACAACTACCAAAGCGTCCCGCGGCAAAGAGAGTTCAGTTCTCAGATGGTCCTTTTTCATTTTTGATAATGGTGAAAAATGCGCTGCATCGACACCATTGGGGATGAAGACACGTTTTTCGGGCAGAACCCTCAAAGCAGCCAATTCGCTATCAATCTCTTGACTTATGACCACAAATGAATCGATTTCACGAGACAGGCTACTTAGACGCTGCATTCCAAACGGTCGCCGCTTGAGTTTGTAAATATCGCCAAGCATGCCACCTCGGTGAAGTGTTGCTACAATTGGCCGGTGGTGAAAATGCTTAAACAATATTGCTGCCGAGGCCGGCGAAAGGATTTCATGAGCATGAATTAGATCGGGATGCAGTTTCGAAAGCAGCCTTACTGCCGACCAAATATAGAATGCGGCTGCCAGAGGCTTTGGCCCAGGAGCTGGCAGACGATAAACTGGCATACCATCAATTACTTCGAAGCGAGAAAGGCCTTTTTCATGACGTGTCACTACGCAGACCTCAAAACCACGCGTTTGCAGGCGAGGCGCCAGCCGCTGGACCAGCTTCTCTGCTCCTCCCGCGTGGGGATAATATCTCTGTATCAGCATTGCAACACGCGGCATAAAGATGATCAATCCTCTAATTCTTAATAGGCTCTCGCCTGCTCGAGATCACTGCAAAAATCAGCACACCCACTATCAAGAGCACCAGTACACTAACGAGGGGCAGGATCCAAGTTGGACGAGCGGCCGGATTGGACACTGCAAGTGTAGACGCAGGGACGACCGGCTGGCTAGTCACTTCAGGATTCGCTGCCATATCTCCCAGGCCAATCCCGGTGCGAGTATCCATAACAGAAATGTTCTCAGCATTAATCAGCGCGAAATTACCCGTCAAGCGATTCCGCAACGCGGGATCTGTCAGGGCATTCGCTGCCATTTGAACACCAGCGCGTGTGCTGCCCACAACAGTCAGAATGGTTCTGGCCTGATTCCAGGGTGCAGCCAAAAGTTCCAGGTATCCGAGACTCGCCCCGGGTAAGAAGCGATAGGAAACCTGTAGGTTCTTAACCACAGGATTATTGTTGCCAGCTTCGAATGGTGCAGGTAATGAACCTTTTATTTCGGAGATGAAGGTCAGATCTGAAGGCAACCCTACAACAATCAGATCGCGGTTATTGCGAATATCCTCGGGAACTGCGCCATCGTATGCAACGGCCAGATCAAAAACTGACCCACCGGCCTGATTGCCGAATCCGTAGGCAATCTGCGATGCCGCCGCCCATGATGTCGGATCATTTTTAGGCAGAACAAAGGCCGTACTGGAAAGTGTTGGGAGATTGACAAAAGGATAGGGATAGACACTCAGGGCTTGTAGGTTATTGCTGTCGATGACGGCTGGCGCCAAAGGAACAAAAAGTGATGACTCCGGCAGGATAGAAACCCAGAGATTGGTTAAATCTGCCAGAGAGCATTGAGTCGGAGCTGCTAAATTCGCCTGGATCCTCAATTGATTAGTGCCCGGAAGCACCAGGGATGGAGATATATTGATTCGCTGGGTAACAGTAGCAGCAGTCTCATCGGAAAGTCGTAGACCGCCAACCAACTTCCCATTCAAGAAAACCGTCAATCCAGAGCGCCCAAAATCAAGCAGAGCAGAATTATTGAATCGCAGGTCAAGGTAAGCGCCTTCACCGGCTACCAGACCGGGGGGAACGTTGAACTCCACAAGAAACTCTCCTCTGCCCGCACCTGCGATCGTGTGCACATCTTGTCCTAAATCCTTGAACGTGCGAGCCTGCGCCAGCGCAGCCGGATCGATGCTTTGCGCTCCGGTCATGGGTGAGGCAACATCCGTTACAATGGCCAAATTTGAATTCGATACCGTCTGTATATTGCCATAGCTTAGGGCCTGGGCCGCCTTGACTACGGCCACATCCGTATTGCCACTCACAACCAGAATGGCCCGTCCATTGCTCCACGGCGAGGCTGCCATTTGCAAAACACCGTCATCGGCTTGAATTCCCTGTGAGCTAAAAGCCTTGTTCGTGAGTGGAGCCGGTAATTCCACACTTTGTAGTCGAGATAGGGCAGAGGCTTTGCCGACGAAAATTAAGTTAGATGCCGTTACCATTTCTTGTGTGAGCTGGTTCGAAGTCAGCAATGAGAATGGAAGTTTACCATCTGAAAAACGCCCAAAACTTGCAGCGGTAATCAGTGCCGCTCGCATTTCCTGCTCCGAAGGTTGATCAGGCACCACCATAATGGCGTTTACCGGGAAAACCGAATCTCGTTGAAAGATTGGGCGTGGCAGCAGCGTTAGATCCACAACAGGAGCCTGTTCTACGTACGGAAGTATGAATTGTGATGCCGAAGAAACCATCACGGTTGTCTGGTGCAGGCCCTTATTGAGATCGCAATCTGTACTTGCATCAAGGAAGAGCTCAAGGTCATGCCGCCCGTCATTTAACGTCGGGACGAGCACATCCTGTGGAATCGGAATTTCATAGGGAACATTCGTACCTTCAACCAATGGGAGGGTGGCAATCAGCTTTCTATTAAGGGTCACGGTCATACTTGCTCCGATCGGCTGGCCATCTGCAACCGGATTGGGCGCATCCGTGATCAAATTCGAGGTTAGGATCAACTGCAAGCTAGTCCCGTCTTGAAATGCCCAGTTGGCAGGCAAACCAAAGCGCACATTCACAGTAGCATATGGACCCTGCATCAATGCATCAGTCCGCCCAAGCATCGCAAAAGTCAGCGGAGATTGCGTATCTTGCAAGAGAACAGCATCGGATTGCGGTGCGGCGGCAACTGGTGAAAATATCAGTCCCGTAAGCAGACCAGCCAACCCCAGAGAAGAGAAAATAAAATTAATTAGTTTTTTCATAGCCTTATACGCGTCAAAGACGCTTCTCCTTTTCTTATTATTCCAACTCAGTTACATTCGGACGACGAGCTCGTTGCCAAAGAGTCGTTTGTCGACCCGTTAAGAACGAAATTAGACCGCGGACAGCAGAGAAGTTGCTGTTTACCAGAAAGGCGGGCAGGTACAAAATTTTGCCTATTAGTCCCCTGCTCTTTAGACGATTACCAAGCCATGCAGACAAATAGAAAAACACCTGGAGGCACAACAATATCAAGCTGTATGGCCAGCCTAGATAGAGAATCCCATTTTCCAATTTTAAATTGGGTCTAACGAAAGCCAGCAGATTCGTGACAAATGCCATGATCATTGCGAACGGCACCAATGGACGCATGAACTTGTGAGAAACGATCTGCCAGACCAAGAGTGGGTTGCGCCATGGGAGAAGTTGCATTGACATGAGCATGACCTGATACCGCCCGGCCACAATACGTGAACGTCGTGTCGATTCATCCTCTTCCGTCAGAGAGCCGTGCTCAAATGAGCGGGCCTTAGGTTCATAGACAAGTCGATAGCCTTGCCTCAGGATTCCCAAAGCGATAAAGAAATCATCATTGATCACCCTATCTGGTGGTGATTGGAACAAGTTAGAGCGGATAGCCAGGATTTCACCGGAAACTCCCGTGCAAGACCCAAGGTGGGTTTCCTGCTCTTTTATATACGACTCATACCGCCAGTACAGACCATCGGTTTTGGTGAGAGCATCCCCGCTAACCAGGATGTTCTTGCCTCCAGAAACCGCGCCAACCTTGACATCCGAAAATGGCTTGACCAGCTCGCGCAGGGTTTCCCTCGCGTACAGGTTGTTCGCGTCTGAAAACAGGACAATTTCATGGCGCACTCTTGGCATTGCCCGGTTGATGGCTGCCATCTTTCCACGCCTCTCCGGCTGATAACTAAGTTCCACACCGCGCGGCTCGAAACTTTTCACAATCTCAGCCGTACGGTCATCCGACCCGTCTGCTGCCACAATGATCTGTAGACTCTCACTCGGATAATCTACGGCTAGAGCATTTTCCAGCTTGGAGGCAATCACATCCTGCTCATTGTGGGCCGCAATCAAGAGAGTTACTTTCGGTAAATAAGAGGGATATTCAACTTGCTTCGGGCGTATGCCAGCCAAGAAGGTAAGAAGCAGAGGATACCCAAAATAAACATATATGACAAAAAATACTGATAGCCAGAACAATGGTCCAATCATGATTACCATCTCATACTCTTGATTGACTTAAAGTTTCCTCATACAAGGAAGTCAGCCGCTTTATCCAGATATCCAATGAATACTCCTGCGTCGCACGAGTCCGCGCCGCAGCTCCCATTGCACGCGCTTTCTCGGGCACGCTGACCAGATCACCCAATGCCTCTGCCAGGCATGCGGGGTCTTGTGGAGGAACGAGAATACCGGTCTCAGGGGTGACTACTTTGGGGATGTCACCGACCGATGTGGCAACAGTGGGCAAGCCGGCCATCATAGCTTCCAGTAAAGCCATGGGCAATCCCTCCCAGTGTGAGGAGCTTATATAAATATCACTTGCGGCAAGCAATTGAGGAACATCGTTCCGCGCACCCAGGCAATTCACTACACTTTCAAGCTGCAATTCTGAGATTTGGCTTTTGATTTTCTCGAAGAGCTTGCCTACGCCGGCAATCACGAGGACCGGTCGTGGATCTCGACGATGCAGGATCTCAAAAGCCTTGATCATATCTTCATAGCCCTTTGCCGGGACAAACCGGCCAATGGATATGATGACCACACGGTTTTCATCGCCGGCGATTTCGCGGCGGAGCTGTTGACGTGCCAGGGGTGCGAAATCAATTGGAGCAGGAACGCCGTTTGGAATTATATCCATAGCACGTGACCCCAAACGATCCTGGAATGTGGAGGCAACTGTGTACCCCACCGCAAGGATTCGCCGGGCAAAGTAGCGCAGGATCACTTCTTCCAGTCGGGTAATCAGGCGGGATTTTTGTTCAGGATCATGGCCGGTGGAGTGCAGGGTTGCAATGACCGGGATTCCAGCAAAACGACCTGCCAGGCAACCCAGGATGTTGGCGTAGGAAAGATGAGTGTGAATCAAATCGAACTTCTCTTTCCTAAGATAGCGAATCAATCGCATCAGCCGCCTCACGTCCAGCAGCGAGTGAGAGGGAAAGCTCTCTATCTCCGCACCGGCAGAACGGATTAAATCCAGGTTTGAGGCAACTGGGTCGCCTCGCAGACTGATTACAGTCGTTTCGATGGTTTGCCTTGAAACAGCCGAAACAAACTGGGTTACGAGCTTCTGTGCGCCTCCGATGCGCAGGGAATCGATGATCAGTGCAACGCGCATTAGACTTACCCTCGAACCTGCAGGCGCGACTGAACAAATCGCCTGCCCTGCTCGTAGATATGGTCACCGACCACCGCCCGCAGCAAAGTCTTGAGTTTATCCCGTCCCATATCCATAGGATAAGCAAGAAAAGCAGCAACTGCGTAGCCAATGGCTCGCCAGCGCAATCCTTTTTGCTCGAGTAGATAGCTGGACCGCCGGAGTGTAAAAAGGCTCCAGGAACGCAGCATCAATAATGGCCACTGCTGGACAGGCTGATAAGCGTGGATCGCCTGCTGTGAAACATTCCAATAACTGTATAACCGTTCCCATCTTCTGGTATGCGAGAGATTTTTCTCATGCCATCGATATACCATGACAGGTACTGGCAGAATCACCGCTTTATGATGAGTGATTATACGAATCCATAGATCCCAATCTTGCCCCCAACGGATAGTTGGATCAAAAATCCCGACATCTGCAAGGACAGAGCGACGCAACATCACCCTGGATGGATTTCCGATCCGGTTGTAAACCATCATGTCACGCCGCAAAGATTCCATACTTAGCGGAACCTGACCAGCAATCGCGCGGAGGTCCTTCATTACGTTCCACCACCATGTAAAACCACTGACGAGAGCAATATCCGGATGCTCAGAGAGATACTCAAGTTGGATTTTGTTTTTGTCTTTGAGCCAGACATCATCTGCATCCAGGAACGTGATGATCTCGCCACTCGTCTCCCGGATGCCGCAATTGCGTGCTGCTCCCGGGCCCTGATTTTCTTGAAAAATATACCGTACTCCGCTTTGAGAATATGACGCTACAATATCCCTGGTTTGATCCGTTGAACCATCGTCAACGACCACGATATCATTAACAGGACAGCTCTGCTCCAGAACACTGGAAATGGCTTCCGCGACAAACATCTCACTATTATAGGCAGTAATAATCGCGCTGACTCGCATCTTGTTAGTCATCGGACCCTGCTCCAATCGGGATCTTAATAAATGTTCGACGGAACAGATCAACACCAGCACGGACCGTCTCCCGGTCCAACCACCACAACATAATAAGGTAGATCAGAACACCGACAAGAACCATCAGGATAAATGCCAATAATCCAGAAAAGGGCAGGACGCGAACCACCACCAATAAAGCGAGTGCCATCCCGAGGGCAGACAAAAAGGTTGGCGCCAAAGCCCCTATGAGATCCTTCGTGGAATAACGCATGACGTAGTTTGCCACTAGAGTATCTAAGAGTAGGGAAAAGATACCGACGGCAATTTGTCCTGCAGCGACACCATTGATTCCCCAGCGCGTAGAATACCACAAGACAGCAACCGTCAAGGGAACTTTGATAACGTTCAGCTTGGAGAGCAAAGCTGGCCGGCCTGTTGCTTTATAAAGGACTCCAGGTATATGACCCATTGCTGCAATTCCCAGCGCCACCGAGATCAGCATGGTGGGAATAACCGCCGGGCTCCATTTTGCAGAGAGGAAAAGAGGAATGAATATGGGTGCAGTGAGCGCTAGTCCAACTGCAACCGGAAATATGACCATGGAAAGAGAGCGGAGATACCCAAAGTAGAAAGAGCGTAGCTGTTCCCGGTTCGTTTGTGCGATTGACATGACTGGCAATGACACCCTGCCAACGACAACGTTCATGCTTCGAATCAATAGCTCGGGTATGCGATAGGACATAGTGTAATACCCCAGTGCCGCGGCTCCCAAAATACGTCCCACCAGAAGGTAATCCACATTGCTTCGAAAAGCTCCTGCGATCTCCAGCAGCATAATATGAAATCCATATGTTGCAATCTCAAAAGTCACCCTGGCATCGAAACGCCAGGTTGGCTTCCAGCCAGCCAGGATCCATGCTAAAACTGTTCCAATGCACGTACCGGCGAGCTGTCCCCACACCAGGCTCCATACACCCATTCCCATCCAGGCCAGAATAATGGAAACCAGACCTTTTATAAGATTTTTGCTTATCTCAGGGAGCATTCTTGTCCTGAACCGCAAGTGACGTTGGAGGAGAGTATCTGGCACCATCCCCAGTCCGCTCAGCGGCAGGTTCAGACCCATCAGGCGCAGAATTGGGACTAATTCTTCCGTCTTAAAAAAAACGGCTGCTGAAGGTGCAATCACCCAGGTCAATCCAAAGGAGATCAGACCCAGTAAGATATTTGCCACGAATGCGGCGTTCGCTGCTTCTTCCGGGTTTTCGCGTCGAGCAATCAATGAGTTGTCGATACCGGCAGAGTTCAATATATCAAGATATTGGATCGTGATCAGACAATATCCAACCAGCCCGAATTGCTCTGGCAGTAGTAGCCTGGCAAGAAGAATAGTCGACAGAAAAGTAAGTACTTTTCCACCCAGGAATGTTGAGTACGACCAAAACACCCCCTTGAGTGTTTTCTGCGCCAGATCAGGTGAGGAATTAAGTTCAGTCATTGCTGTAGCTTAAGCTTGATTCCTTGAGCGCTTACTTCTCTTCGCACTTGCTCCGCGACGGCAGGCAGAGAGAATATGATCCCAAGCAACAGATAAAAGTAACGAGGAAATGACGCATGGATAAAAATGGCTGCAACGAGGTAGCCAATAAACCCGATGGCCAGCCCGGTAACAAGGTGAGCATAGTCCGGTTGGGAAACTTCTAGGAATTTTCTCTTGGCGTTCGCAATGGACTGCATCGCATACCAGATCAGTGACAAGAACACTGACAAACCAACAATGCCGGTTTCGGCCGCCACTTCCAGGTACAGGTCGTGTAAACCCCGATTCGTGGCGGTAGGGTCAAGTCCGATCTCCTTGCTGAATTCTTGGTAACGCGGGACGGAATTACTTAGACCGATTCCCAATATAGGACTTGTCTTAAACATTGCCCAGCCTGTCAGATAATGGCCGGCTCGTCCCTGTATGGAATTGTCACTCCTGACATTAATCCTTCCAGATTGGTTCGGTATCAGATCCTCTAGTGTAAGGATTCGATCGGAATAGGTCGATGGAACGAGTGCGAACAGGCCAAGGCCCAGCCCAATAAGGATGGCTAACTGTAGTGGCCGCGGTGGATACATAATGAAGAAGATTGCCAGCACAACCACCATAGCCAGAAAGCCTCCGCGAGAGAATGTGAATACGACTGATAAAGTACAGAGGGCTCCCGCCACTGCCGCCAAAATCTTTGCAGATAACTTTTGTTCATGCAGCATTCTCTCTAATGCAATCGGAATCAGCACGACCATGATCTGGGCAAAGAAATTTCCATCACCGATGGGCCCTGTGAGGCGGTAACCATTTGTACTGCCCGCGATATTCCGCAATTCTGCATTGGAGAATCCGCCATAATTATTACTGAAGGTTCCCGTTACATACTGGAATACGGTCAGCGTTCCCAGGAAAATACCAATCGCGAGGAGAGTCCAGATCACTTGACGAAAAGCAGGGCCTCGTTTTAAAAGTACGACAATGACAAGGGCAATCAGCGCGTCTTTGACATAATCGCCGAGGGTAAGTATGACAGGTTCCGAATGCTCAGCATAAGCAAGCGATAAGAAACCAACGAAACCATACAGCCCAAGGAGCAATGCTGGGATCTGCCAGTTATCAGGTCGTTCACCCAGGAGCGCCCAGCGAATCAGGATAGCAACAATCAGCAAAACAACGAAAAACTTGGCGATGGATGGAGCATTGTATGAATGAACAGCTACATCAGAAAACCGTGTATAGGTAATGAAAACGAACAGGAGCAATCCAAATTCTGTTGAGGCAACCGTAGCAATGACAACAGCCAGACCACTCACTGCCAGCAATATAAAAAATGGATTATTTAATCCCGTAACCGCCAAACCAACTGCAGACCCAATCACGATGGCAAGCCCGGCATAAATAAGTGCCGTACGCCTGGGCGATGACTGAGGTTTGCTGACAATAAAGTTCATTTCTGTTCTACCTCACTAGCCTGAATAAGTGGTAGGTCTGCTTTCCTGTACACGGAGCCCCATCCCTGCGCGCCTATTGCATCGGATTCCTGAAAAGAAGCAAGACGATTCATCAGACAATCTAAATAGGTTGTGTCGCTTTCAATAGATACATTCCATTGTTATTCTTTTCCGCGACATCCAGGGCCCACCGAACATTCTTAACCATTGATTCCACTGTATCGCCAACACGGAATTCAGCGATGCCAATCTGCGGGTTGAGATAAAGGTCTTCGCCTGAGACTTCAAGCTTTATCGGTATCGATAGGGCTGTACGAACTCGTCCCATCGTATTTACAGAAGCATCTCCTGGGGTTTCAAACAGCAAGACCGCAAAATCGAGCTCACTCCAACGGCCAACCAGATCATTGCCACGCAATTGATTCCTCAATATTTGGTTAACGTGACGAAGAACGATTTGAAGGCTCGATTGAGGCAAGACGTTAATATATTTTCCCAAACCTTCTAGATAAACCAAGCAAAAAGAGAAATCACTTGTAGAAGCAAATGCGGCTTCAGCCAGTTTTTGTTCAAATACGCTGCGGTTCAGGGCAAGGGATACAGGATCGATTTTGCGCTGTTGCATGAAATTGTCGATTGGAGCTTGTATTAACTCACGTGTAAGTGCTAGCATAACGCCTATAGCAAGCCCTACCACCAGAGCAACACCTGCGTCACGGGCAGGCTGAGGTGAGATTGGTTTGACCGGAAGAACTGACGGATCTAGTAACGTCATTTCGTAAACCATATATAACCCCTGGACATATTCCACAACATGCTGCCCAATGGCGTTCACCAGGAGAGTGACAGTTTGCGGATCCGGCCCTACTACTGAAAATTCTATTATATTTGTATCGGGCAGAACAACTGCATTGAAGGTGTAATTTTGTAAATCTGCTTGATTAAGCTGGAGCAGGTCAAAGGTCTCACGATGGATGCGGGGGCTATTCAATATTTCCGCATACGTTGTAATGATTGAGCGCTTATCCAGCGTCGCAAGGCTGTTCAAAACGTTATTTCCTTCAGAAACAAAGGCGGCACTAGGGGAAATCACAAATCGTGAGGTTGCCCTGTATAGTGGCGTTGCTAAGTATGAAGCAACAAGGGTCACCAAAATCGCTACTAATGTGGTGACAATGATAATCCACCATCCCCGCTGAAGCATTCGAAAATATAATTTGACTTCCATACAAATCTCCTTCTTATCAGTCTATCCAAGTGACGATGACAAACTTGATTGAGCAAATAGTGATGATAATTTTTTGACGTTTGAGAATAACTCAAACTCATCAAGGACCCATCTTCTGCCTGACCGGGCACGCTTATGGGCCTCGGCCGGGTCCCTGTAAACTTGCGACAACGCGTCCGCGAGGGCGTTCACGTTTTCAGGAGGCACCAGCCAGCCTGTATCCCCATTTCTGACCAACTCAGGAATCCCGGAAATGGAGGTTGCTATCACTGGGATACCGCTGACCATTGCCTCCATTAACGCTACCGGGATTCCCTCCATCTTCCCAGATGGAGTGATCACACTGGGCTGAACGTAGCAGTTTGCGGTCCGCAACAACCGCGAGACCTCATCCTGGGTACGCGGTCCCATTAACTCCACCAAATCATCAAGGTGATTCTCCCGAATCGCGCGCTCCAGCATGGGACGTAAATCTCCCCCTCCCACGATTCTGCATCGGAACGGAATACCATTCTTTTGTAATTCAATACAGGCCTTCACCAGATACATATGTCCCTTATAAGGCTGTAAGCTCCCAATACTGATAATCTCAAGACGGCCGGTTCGACCAGCATTCACACTTTTT
>Ga0114129_10007001_pt1 | contig 16052 bp, 4 predicted proteins | sample RhiMetdeltSRZDD1_FD_80071 | JGI IMG/M metagenome (GOLD analysis project Ga0114129, IMG submission 80071) | Populus rhizosphere microbial communities from Tennessee, USA - Rhizosphere MetaG P. deltoides SRZDD1 (version 2) (version 2) | ecosystem: Host-associated > Plants > Roots > Rhizosphere >... | reverse complement strand
GGGACCGGATTCCAATCCAGTAAAAGTTGCTGCCGTTCGGTGTCTGTCAGGAGTGAGAGCTCGCCCAGGCAACGATCGCCAGGCTCGGAGGCGGCCACCATCCCGCGCAGCAAGGTCTGCACATGCCCCACCATCCGCTCGATGGTCGCGCGATCAAACCGCGCGGTGTCATAGCCGATGCCCAAGTTCAACTCGACGCCGGGGAAAGCCATGACCGTCAGCGCGAAATTCGCTTGCTGCGCCGACTCAACGGTCTCAATCCCCAAACGCTTACCCTGCTCGCGCAGTTCCACGTCCTGAGGTGTATTCTCAAAGATCAAGATGCTCTCAAACAGCGACCGGTTGCGCGGCACCGCGCTCCAGCCCTGGACTTCCACCAGCGGCGTATATTCGTATTGGCGCAGTTCGGCTTGCTGGGCTTGCAACGTTCGCAGCCAGGCGATGAGTTTTGCCGACGCCTCGACGGGAACACGCAACGGCAACGTGTTGACGAACAATCCAACGATGGCCTCCGCCTGCGGCAGTTCGACCGGACGCCCGGAAGTGGTGACGCCAAACACCACTTCGGCTTCGCCGCTATAACGGCTTAACAGCAGCGCCCAAGCCCCTTGCACCAATGTGTTGAGGGTGAGTTGATGCTGTCGCGCCCAGACTTGCAGTTCGGCGGTGAGTGCGGCGGGCAGTGCGAGATACTGCTCGGCGTAAGGTTCTTCGGGAGTCACTAAACTCGCGGGCGCATGATCCACGCCCAAGGATGTGGGCGCAGCCAATCCGGCCAAATTATTTCTCCAGAAATGCTCGGCTTGCGCCAGATCCTGCCGTTGCAACCAGGCGAGGTATTCGCGATAAGGCGGGCCATCTTCTATTTCAAGCGTCTGGCCCTGGCTCAACCGCTCGTAGCCGGCGAAGACTTCTTTTAATACCAAGGGGATTGACCAGCCATCGAGCAAAATTTGATGATGACTCCAGATGAAATGGTAGCTCTCATCCGCCAGACGAATGAGTGTCATTCGCATCAGCGGGGCAATTGCCAGATCGAAACCGCGTTCGCGATCCGCGCGGAGGAAGTCCGCCAATCGCCGCGCTTGCGTCTCAGACGAGTCCGCGCGCCAGTCCTGCTCATCCCAGGGGAGAGTGCAGTCTTGATAGACCGCTTGCGCGGGGGTCTCACGCCGCTCCCAACGGAAAGCGGTGCGCAAGATGGGATGCCGATTGATAGCGTGCTGCCACGCTTGCCGCAACGCTGGAACGTCGAGCGCGGTGTTGAGCGTGCAGCGCCACTGCCGAAAATACACACCCGACTCTGGCGCGCGCAAGCTATGGAAGAGCATCCCGGCCTGCATGGGCGAGAGCGGATAAAGGTCTTCGATCTGCGGCTCGGCGGAACGCAGCGCGGTGAGCGCTTCCGGCTCCAGCCCGGCCAGCGCGAAAGGTTCTGAGCGTTGAGGCGCTGCCTGAGTTGGAGCGGCGGCTTCGGCGACTGCCGCCAGTTCGGCCAGGGTTTGGTGCTGAAAAAGTTGCTTGGGCGTGATCTGCCACCCGGCCTGCTTCGCCTTCATCACGATCTGAATCGTCAGAATCGAATCGCCGCCGAGTTCGAAGAAATTGTCATGCACGCCGACTTGCTCAAGTTGGAGCACCTCAGCCCAAATTTGGGCGAGCGCGGCTTCGGTTGGGTTGCGTGGGGCGACGTAGGCAGAATCGAGGTCGGGTCGAGCGCCGTCCGGCGCGGGCAGCGCGCGGCGATCCACTTTGCCATTGGGCGTGAGCGGCAGCGCCTCCAGGAACACAAACGCCGCCGGAGTCATATAGTCCGGCAGGCGAGCCTTTAGGAAGGCGCGTAATTCCGTGGGTGAAAGTTCAGAAGACGAAGGACGAAGGACGGAGGACGAAGGATCAATGATATTCGTCGTTCCTCCGTCCTTCGTCTCGCGAAGCGGTCCTTCGTCCATTACTACATAGGCCACGAGTTGTTTGTTTGTCGTGCGTTCCACCTCGCGCGCGATGACCACGCATTCCCGGACTGCCGGATGCTGGCCGAGCGCCACTTCGATTTCTCCCAACTCGATACGGAACCCACGCACTTTGACCTGATGATCGCGGCGGCCGAGGAACTCAATATTTCCATCAGGTAAGTAACGAGCCAAGTCGCCGGTCTTATAAAGACGAAGGACGAAAGACGAAAGACGAAGGAAAGAGTTTTCGTCTTTCGTCTTTCGTCTTTCGTCGTCTGTCATCACAAATGGATTCGGCACAAACTTCTCCGCCGTCAACTCCGGCCGCTCCCAATACCCCCGCGCGAGGCCGTGGCCGCCGAGGTATAAGTCGCCAGTGACGCCGATGGGGACGGGTTGGAAGTGCGCATCCAGAATGTAGACTTGCGTGTTGGCGATGGGCCGGCCAATCGTCGGCTCACGCGGATCATCGCGGTTGACTAAAGTGAAGGTTGAGTACGTGGTATCTTCCGACGGGCCATAGAGGTTGAAGACTTGCTCGACGGTCGGCACGGCATAAATTTGTTGAACTAAACTTCCGCGTAACGCTTCACCGGCCAAGTTGACCACCCGCACCGAGTCCGGTAGACCGTTCTGCCGCAAGATTTCGGCGATGGCGGAGGGCACGGTGTTGACGAGCGTCAGCCGTTCGCCGTTGAGCGCCGGCAACTCCAGCGCGTTCTCCGCGAGTACAACCGTTCCCCCCACGCTCAACGGCACGAACAACTCAAAGATTGAAAGGTCGAAACAGACCGAGGTGGCCGCGAGCACGCCGGACAAATCAGCCGGTGAGAAGACCGCGCGCGCCCAGTTAACGAAGACGACCGCGCTATGCTGCGTGAGCGCGACCCCCTTAGGACGACCCGTGGAGCCGGAGGTGTAGATGAGGTAGGCGAGGGTAGCTGGTGGTTGGTGGCTGGTAGCTGGTAGCTGGTGGTTGGTTGCTGGTTGCTGGTTGCTGGTAATTGTCTCCCAATCAGTGTCTAAGGAGACAATGGCTGATGGCGAATAGCTGCTGGTGGATGGTTGCCCACTTGACTCTTGAACACCTGACACTTGAGCACTTTCCACCAGCGACCAGCCACCAGCGGCCAGCAACCCAGACTGCGTCACCACCACCCGCGCTTGTGAGTCTTCCAGTATGAAAGCTAAGCGTTCGGAAGGATAACTAGGATCCATCGGCACGTACGCGCCACCAGCTTTCAAAATGCCCAGCATCCCAACGATCAAATCGGGACAGCGTTCCAGGTAGAGGCCAACCAATGTCTCTGGCCCAACGCCGAGGCTTTGCAAGTGATACGCCAAGTGATCCGCGCGTTGATTGAGTTCCCGATAAGTTAGATGTTGAGGCGGCTGGTCATCGGTTCCGGGCCACACCAACGCCACCGCCTCCGGGGTTCGCTCAGCCTGGGCTTCAATTAAATGGTGCAGGCACTGGTCGGCTGGCAACGCCGCTTGCGTCGCGTTCCAAGTGACGAGTAATTGCTGCGCTTCAGCATTCGTGAGCAGCGACAACTCGGAGACGCGCTGGTCGGGATGCATCACCCCACTTTCCAGCAGCGTCCGGAAATGTCCCCCTAGCCGCTCGATGGTCGCAGCTTCGAACAAATCGGTGCTGTATTCGAGCGTGCCTTGCAAGCCTGCCGGTGTTTCCGTCAGCGTCAACGTCAAATCAAACTTGGACGTCCCGCTGTCCACCTCCAACGGCTGAACGGTCAAACCAGATAGCGTCGTCGCGGCCTGTGGCGCATTTTGCAGCACGAGCATCACCTGGAATAGCGGCGAGCGGCTCAGGTCACGCGTTGGCTGTACGGCTTCCACCAAGCGCTCAAAGGGGACATCTTGATGCGCATAAGCGGCTAGCGTCGTTTCCCGCACGCGTTGCACGAGTTCCCGGAACGAGGGATCGCCTTCCAGATTCATCCGCAGCACGAGGGTGTTGGCAAAGAATCCAATAAGTCCTTCAAGCTCTACTTGAGTGCGGTTGGCAATCGGCGTGCCGAGGAGGAACTCCGCCTGACCGCTGTGGCGATAGAGCAATGTAGCGAAAGCCGAGGCCACCGTCATAAACAACGTCGTATCGGCTTGACGACTGAAGTCGCGGAGGGCAGCGGATAGAGGGAGAGGGAGAGTGAATAGTTGTGTAGCGCCACGGAAGGATTGCGTAGCCGGGCGTAAGCGATCGGTAGGCAATTCCAAGCGAGTGGGCGCGCCGGTGAGGTGGTCTTTCCAAAAAGTGAGTTGGCGTTCGATGACTTCACTCTGCGCTGTGCCCCGCTGCCAGACGGCAAAGTCGGCGTATTGCACGGCCAAGGTAGGCAGGTCGGCTGGTTGGCCGGCGAGGTCGGCGGCGTACAGAGTCGTCACTTCTTGCATCAGCACATTCAACGACCAACCATCGGCGATGATGTGGTGCAGGGTGAGCAGCAGCAAGTGCTCAGTATCCGCCCCTTCGACTTCGCTCAGGGCAAGCTGTAAGAGGTGAGCGCGGCAGAGCGGACCGTTGGCGAGATCGAAAGGCCGTTGAGCTTCGGCGCGGATCAGAGCTTGTGTTTCATCGGCGCACTCGTGTTCGAGCAGGTGACTCAAATCGGTCACAGTCAAATTTATATTCAGGTGTGGCGCAATCGCCAAGTGCGGCTTTCCTTCCGTCATCTCAACGGTCGTTCGCAAACTCTCTTGTCGCTGGAGAACTTCGTTCAAGCTTCTTTCCAGTGCCGCGATCTCAAGCCGGCCCGTCAACCGCAGAGCAGCCGGCATGTTGTATGTCGCGCCGCCCGGCTCAAGTTGGTCGAGGAACCATAATCGCTCCTGAGCAAAAGAGAGCGGCAATATTCCTTCACGCGCCACGGGTGGAATGGCCGACACAAGTTCCCTTGAGTCTCCTTGCTGTAGACGCTCAATTTCCTGAGCCAGGGTTTCAATCGTGCCGGCTTCAAACAGCGTTCGCAACGGGAGATCAACTTGCAATGCCCTTCGCATTCGGGAGACCACCTGCGTCGCCAGCAACGAATGCCCGCCGAGTTCAAAGAAATTGTTTCGGACGCCCACTTGTGGGAGGTGGAGGACCTCGACCCAAATGCCGGCCAACAATTCTTCCAGCGGCGTGCGCGGCGGGACGAAAGCGTGCTCAAGTGTGGAGCGGGTGTCATTCGGAGCCGGCAGGGCGCGCCGGTCCACCTTGCCGTTCGGCGTGAGCGGCAGCGCCTCCAAGAATACAAAGTCCGCGGGGATCATATAGTCGGGTAAACGAAGCTTCAGAAAACGACGAAGTTCGGCTGGCGGAGGTGGAGGAACACTTTGAGAAACAAGGTAAGCGACTAACCGCTGTCCCGAGGCGCCATCCCGCATTACGACGATGGAAGCATGAACGCCCGGATATTGCATCAGCGCTGCTTCGATCTCCTCTAACTCGATCCGAAAGCCGCGCAGTTTGACTTGGTAATCGCGGCGGCCGAGGAACTCGATGTTGCCATCAGGCAAATAACGAGCCAAGTCACCCGTCTTATAAAGACGAAGGACCGCTGCGCGGGACGAAAGACGAATGTCTTCTCCTTCGTCCTTCGTCCTTCGTCTTTCGTCATCTGTCACCACGAACGGATTCGGAATAAACCGCTCCGCCGTCAACTCCGGCCGCTCCCAATACCCACGCCCCACCCCGACTCCGCCAATGTACAACTCACCCACGACTCCCACCGGCACGGGCTGCAAATGGTGATCCAGAATGTAGATTTGAAGATTGGCGATGGGCCGACCGATGGGGACAGTTCCCGATTCTCGCTGCTGACAAGTCCAATGGGTCACATCCACCGCGGCTTCGGTGGGGCCGTAGAGATTGTAGAGGGAGGGGGCTGGTTGTTGGTCGCTGGTCGCTAGTTGCTGGCCGAAGGTGGTTGCTAGCGTATTGGGATTTGGGTTTTGGGATTTGGGGGTTGTCTCTTTGTCCTTGGCCCTTGATCCTTCGTCCTTCGTCCTTCGTCCTTCGTCCTTCGTCGTTTTGTAGAATCGCTCCACCAATTCCGCCGGCAGCGCTTCGCCGCTACAGATCACTCGCCGCAGGCTGAGGCAGTCCGATACACGCTCTTCATCTAAGAAAGCGCCTAACATCAAAGGAACAAAATGGAGGGTGGTGATGCCCTGCGCCTGAATCACGTCCGCCAAATAGGCACTGTCTTTGTGTCCCTCCGGCCGCGCCATGACGAGCTTGGCGCCCACCAACAGCGGCCAAAAGAATTCCCAGACCGAGACATCGAAACTGAAAGGCGTCTTTTGCAAGACAGAGTCAGATGAGGTGAGTTGATAGGCCGCCTGCATCCACGTCAGCCGGTTGACGATTCCCCGGTGCGTGTTCATCGCGCCTTTGGGTCGGCCGGTGGAGCCGGAGGTGTAGATCATATAGGCGAGGTTGTCAGGAGAGAGGCGTGATTGAGAATTGCTGACTGAAAGTCCCTTTGGGATTGAGGATTGCTGATTGATGGATTCCCACTCCCTATCCAGGTAGATGGTAACTAAAGGTTTGGGATTTGGGTTTTGTCCCCTTCCCCATTCGCTTCGCTCAGGGTCTTCGAGCTCTGCTTCGGGGATCTGCGAGGACTTGGGAGTTTGCAATAAATGAGACTGCGTGAGTAAGACGGACGCTTGCGAATCTTCCAACATATACGCTAGACGTTCTGGTGGGTACGTCGGGTCAAGCGGGACGTAGGCCGCGCCGGCCTTTAGGATGCCAAGCAGCCCAACGACCATCTCCACCGAGCGGTCTACGCAGATTCCGACCAACGTCTCCGGCCCGACACCTAAGCCCCTCAGGTGGTGCGCTAGTTGATTGGCCCGCTGATTAAGCTCGGCGTATGTCACTCGCTGCGCCTCGAAGACGACGGCTATCGCCTCCGGCGTTCGGTCCACTTGCCTCTCGAACAATTCAGGCAGACAGTGCTCGCGCGGGTACTCGGCCTCGGTTGCATTCCACGCGTTTAGTTCTCGTTGTTCGGCGTCTGTGAGCAAGGGCAACTGCGAGAGATGCTGTTCAGGATCAGCCGCGATGCCAAGTAGCAGCCTCTCAAAATGTGCGGCCATCCGCGCAATCGTCGCCGCGTCGAACAGGTCAGTGTTGTATTCAAAGGCTCCATGCAGTCCCGCAGGTGTTTCCTTTATAAGGAGGGACAAGTCAAATTTTGCCGTTCCGGTATCAATGTCTATTTCGTTGAAGTTGAAGTCTGAGAATTCGATGTCCACCGTGGAAGGCGGCGCGAGGGCGATGAGCACTTGAAAAAGTGGATTGCGGCTCAGGTCCCGCTCAGGACGCAGGCTATCCACCAAACGCTCGAAGGGCAGGTCTTGGTGTGTGTAGGCCTCTAAGGCCCCGGCGCGAACGCGGCGCAGGACTTCCAGGAAGGTCGGGTCGCCGGATAAATCGTTGCGCAATACCAAGCTGTTGACGAAGAAGCCGACCAGCCGCTCCAGTTCAGGCCGGGTGCGGTTGGCAACCGGTGTGCCGACGACGATGTCCTCTTGGCCGGTGTAGCGGCCGAGCAAGACTTGAAAACCCGCTAGCAGCAGCATGAAGAGGGAGGCGCCTTCGCGTTGCCCAATCTTTCGCAGCGCCTCAGTTAATTGTGAGTCAATGTCAATCCACTGAGTCTGGCCGCGAAAGGTCTGCCGAGGTGGGCGAGGATGATCGGTGGGCAACGCCAGCACGGGCAAATTGGCCAGCCGTTGCTGCCAATAGGCTAAATGATCCTCCAGCAACGCGCCTTGCAGCCGATGACGTTGCCAGTCGGCATAATCCACGTAGCGCAGCGAAAGTTCAGGCAGGGGCGACCCCGCACCTTCGGTCAGCGGGGCAGGCGGTTCTCCGGAAAAGCGAGCGTGATACGTGGCCGCCACATCTTGAATCAAAACTTGAGCCGACCAGCCGTCGCCGATGATGTGATGGAGGGTGACCAACAGCCAGTGTTCGTCATCCTGCAGTCGCACTAGTGACACACGCAGGAGCGGCCCGCGCGATAGATCGAACGGCGCTTGAGTTTGTTGAAGGGCCCGCCGCCGGGCTTCGGGTTCCCGTTCGGATTCAGGAAGTTGGCGAAGGTCCACCACCGGCAGTTCAAAATCCCAAACCGGTTGGATCACTTGTCGTGGCTGCTCAGCTTCGAGGGTGAAGATAGTTCGCAGCCCCTCGTGCCGCTGCAATACCTCGTTGAGGCTTCGCTCCAAGAGGGTGGAGTCTAATGGACCGGTGAAGCGAAGAGTCACCAGCGTGTTATACGCCGGGTTATCAGGTTCAAGTTGATGCAACCACCACAACCGCTGCTGTCCAAAGGAAAGCGGATAAGACGGCTGGGCTTCGGTTCGCTGCAGCGGCGGCGCGGCCGGTTTACTCTCACTCGCGCTGAGGGCCTTGACCACGGCGGACACGGTGAACTCCGGGCCAAACGCCAACTCAATCGGCAGGGATACGCCAAAGGCCTGGCTCACCTCCGAAAGAACCTGAGTTGCCAAGAGGGAATGGCCGCCCAGTTTGAAGAAGTCAGCCTGGAGGCCCACGCGCTCGAGTCCCAATGCATGCGCCCAAATCTCCGCCACTTTTTTCTCAGTGGGTGTCTGTGGAGCCGCAAAAGCATCGGCAAAAGTCTCGGCCGGCGCCAAGGGAGTCGGTTTTTTCGCCTCAACGGCGTGCTGAATTTGTTCGGGGTCAGATAACTCGGTGGTTAACCGATTGAGGTTCAAGGATTTTCTCTTCTGCGTGGGCATAGTGCGGCTCCAGGGCGTTTCTCAGTAAACCCATATCCAGTTCAATGTAAGGTTGAAGAAGTTCAGGGGGAAAATTTAGTCGAGAGGTTCCGTTCGGAGATGATTGCTCCCAGGTATATTTGCCCGCTTGGAAGAGCCGGCGGCCGGTCCGTGGGAGCATCCCAGACCAACGAACGTCTCAAGAGGCATTATAATGATTTTAACGGGACTATAACTTTTGTCAATGAAGAGGAGATTTTTTTATGGAACAACCGGTGGTCACGAAGGGAATGCGAACTTTTGTCCTCATCGCGCTGGCGCAGTTTGTTTCCATCACCGGCTCGCTGTTGAGCAGTTTTGCGCTGGGCATTTGGGTCTATCAAAAGACCGGCTCGGCCACCGAGCTGGCATTCATCACGCTGTTCGCGACGCTGCCGAACATTCTGATCTCCCCACTGGCCGGCACATTGGTGGACCGCTGGGATCGGCGGAAGACAATCATCTTATCCGAGTGCGGATTAAGCCTCACGATTTTGGTTCTGGCGCTCCTGCTCCAGTTAGGGCGGCTAGCGGTCTGGGAGATCTATCTCGTCACGGCCATTAACTCAATCATCTTGGCGTTCCTGCGACCGGCTTACGTCGTCATCACGCCACTCCTGGTTCCCAAAGAGCAATTGGGCCGGGCCACCGGGATCGGCCAAGCGACCTTCGCCGCCGGGCAACTCCTCGGGCCGATCCTGGCCGGCGTGCTGGTGACCACGATTAAGATTCAGGGCGTGCTGGTGATTGATTACCTGAGCTTTTTCTTCCCGATCATCACGCTGTTAAGCTTGCGCATCCCCCAGCCGGAAAGAACGGCGGAGGCCGCGGGCGCGCAAGGCTCCCTCTGGCGCGAAGCCCGGTATGGCTGGGTCTACCTCCAAACGCGGCCCGGTTTGCTGGGCCTCTTGGCGTTGCTCGCCATCGTCAACTTTTCCGCGGGCATCATCACCGTCCTGGTCACGCCCCTCGTGCTTTCCTTCTCTACGCCGTTGGCGCTCGGCACGCTGAATTCCATCGCCGGAGTCGGCTTGCTGGGGGGCAGCCTGGCGATGGGAATATGGGGCGGCCCCAAACACCGCATTCGGGGCGTCATCGGCTTTATGTTGTTGTGTGGGTTCTTTATCGCGCTGGGCGGGCTGCGGGCCTCCATTCCGCTTCTGACCGTGGCCGCCTTCGGCTACTTCTTCAGCCTCCCGCTCATTACCGGCTGCACGACTGTGATCTGGCAGAGCAAGATCGCCCCTGACGTTCAGGGACGCGCCTTGGCGATAAGCAGTATGGTGATGACCTCCACCCTGCCCTTGGCGGCCTTAATTGCCGGACCGTTGGCGGACAAAGTCTTTGAGCCATTGCTGGTAAAGGGAGGTCTGTTGACAAGCACCGTGGGACAGATTATCGGTGTGGGGACCGGCCGCGGCATTGCGTTGATGTTTATCCTCGTCGGACTGTTGACACTGATCTTCACCCTGATGGGTTTTCTCAATCCCAGAATCCGCCTCGTTGAAGCTGAACTGCCGGACGCGCTCCCCAGCGCAGCTAGTACACCCCCCTCCCCGGCGGGGGAAGCGGTCCAAAGCCCGGTCAACTCTCCGGCTGCGACTTAAAGAGCTATCACAAGATTGATACGCATCGTTTAAAGCTCCCCCGCAAACGCCTTGGCCAAAATGCTCGGCATCAGCGCGTCCAATTCTTTCTGCGTCTCTGCCTGCCAGCGGCGCATCCGTTTCCGTCCGCTAATCCGCTTTGCCGAAGGCAATCCGTTTAAAGCTCTCCCGCAAACGCCTTCGCCAAGATGCTTGGCATCAGCGCGTCTAATTCTTTTTGCGTTTCCGCCTGCAAGCGTCTCAGCTCATCCACTTTGGCCTGCAAGCCGTCGAGGTGAGCGACGATGCGGTGTTGCTCAGAGAGAGAAGGCAACGAGATCGGTATACTTTCAAGTAGTGCCGTCCGAAGGCGGGGTAAAAGAAGATTATGCGTGAGTTCAATTGCTTGTCTCAGAAAAGATGCGCTTCTCATAAAGTGAGCAAGATAACTCGTATTTATAAGTTCAGGCTTTGGGCGGATTACATATTGATCAACTGAACATATACCATCTGTATCTGCAATCCAAACTTTGTTTAGGTAGGGGCGCAGATAGCCGTAAACAATCTCGCCTGGCGAGAATTTGAATTTACGACCAGTCAGTTCTTCAGCGAACAAACTGTCTTCGCCGATTTTCTTACCTGTGTGAGACTCGACGTGCTGGAGACCAATAAAACGAATTGAGCCTGATTTTCCATCCGTTGGGCGGATAAGATCATTCCGAAAGGAAAAAGTTTCGCCAATTGGGACAACCTGACCTGATTGCTCTAAAGTATTGAATAACTGAGCAGAAGCCGCTCTCATCAATGTTTCTGCTTCTTCCGCCGCCGCCCGCCTCAGCCCGCGCGCTTCTTCCACCCGCCGTGCCAGTTCCTCAACGCGGGCCACAATGCGCTGCTGCTCAGCGATGGGCGGGAGGGGAATCTGATACTTAAGTACATGGCTAGGGCGAATAGCTGCGTAATTCGTAGAACCTTGCGCAGCAACTTGTTCTTCTAGCATTCCAGAGCGAATGAACCAATCCAGCCAAGCGCGCAAACATTTCTGCTCGTTGATCTCAAACAAGAAATAATGGCTGCTGACAATCGCGGCATCCAATTCGGGTGATACTATGCCAAAGCCACCAACTTTGGCGTCAATCTCAGCTACCAGTAGCTCACCCGCGCGGGCAGCTTGCTGTTTCTTAGTCTTAATTTCACTCCCCTGAACTTCGTCGCGCAACACAATCCCCTTGCCATGTAATTGCACACGCGCGCGTTTATAACGGGCAAAATCATCTATCGTAAAAAACTCTTTGCGCTCGGAAATAAATTCACCCAAACGCGTCTCAGGGAAATTGTCCACCATCACATCCCCGCCTTCAACACCGCCTGAATCTCGGCCATGATCTCCGCGATCCGCGTTTCCTTCGTGGCGATATCCGCCGCTAACTGTTCCGGCGGCATGTGCGCGTAATCGTCTTGCCGGTTCGGGTTCTTGATGTCCAGGTTGTAATTGTTCGCGGCCACGATCTCGGCCTTCACGATCCAACTGCGCGGCCCGGCTTCGCGCGCCGCCCACAACGCGCGGCACTCGGCAAAATCCGTGTCCTGCATCGGCGCGGTCTTGGTGTAATTCTTGCGACCCTCCGGCAGCGGCAGTTCGTAATACCAAATTTCCTTCGTCGGCTCGGTCTTATCGAAGAACAGTAGGTTGGTCGGGATGCTCGTGTACGGCGCGAACACACCGTTGGGCAGCCGGACGATCGTGTGCAAGTTGAACTCTTCCAGCAATTGCTGTTTAACGCGCGCCGCGACGCCGTCGCCAAACAGCGTTCCGTTCGGGACAACCATCCCGCAGCGCCCGCCGGTCTTGAGCGAGCGCATGATGAATTGGATGAAGAGCAAGGCCGTCTCGTTGGTGCGGGTGGCCTCCGGGAAGTTTAACTGGATGCCGCGCTCCTCCTCCCCACCGAACGGCGGGTTGGTCACGATCACGTCGAACCGATCCTTCTCACTGATCTCGCGCAGCGGCATCTTGAGCGCGTTATCGCGTTTGAGATTGGGCCGCTCGACGCCATGCAGCAGCAAGTTCATCATCCCCAACAAATACGGCATCGGTTTCTTTTCGACGCCATGCAGCGTGGCGGTTTGCAACTTTTTTCGGTCGGCGGCGGTGCGCTGTTGCGTCTGCAAGAACTCGTAAGCTTCCACCAGGAAGCCGCCCGTGCCCGCCGCCGGGTCGAGCACCTTCTCGCCAATCTTGGGCGCGGCCCGATCCACGATGAAGCGCACGACCGGGCGCGGCGTGTAGAACTCGCCGGAGTCGCCCGCCGCGTCGCGCATTTCCTTGAGCATGGACTCGTACAGATGACTCAGCGTGTGGATGTCGTCGGACGAGTTGAAGTTCACTCCGCCGACCAAGTTGACCACGTCCCGCAGCAGATAGCCGGAGAGCATCCGGTTGTACGTCTCACCGAACACCGCGGCGATGACCTGCCGCTCATCCGAGCCGTTGATCGAGCGCAGTTTGGGCAGCAAATCGTTGTTGACGAACTCGATTAAGTCCGGGCCGGTGCGGCCTTTGTCCGGGTCGGCAGCCCAATCGCGCCAGCGATAACTTTTGGGGATGACGAGCGAATATTTCTCGCCTGCCATCCCGGCCTCGGCCTCGCGCCGCTGTTCCAGATCGTCGAAGCACTTGAGGAACAGAATCCACGAAAGCTGCGGCAGGCGATCCAAATCGCCGTTCAGTCCGGCATCTTTCCGCATGATGTCGCGCGCGGATTTGATAAGCGAGGAGAGTTGGGCTTTGGAGGTCGGGGCGGCTGACGTCGGGGCAGCTCGTGAGCCGCCCGCACGGCCGTTGGTGCGACTCGCTTTGGCTTTCTTTGAGGGCTTGGTTTTGGGAGTGGTCGTTTTCTTGGGCATATAAAATTCGTGTTATTCGCCTCATTCGTGGTAACTGCTCAGCCTGCCTCACCCCCCGGCCCCCTCTCCTGACGACGAAGTGATGTCGTCAGGAGAGGGGGAGCAGACCCCTCTGTATTTCTCCCCTCTCCTGAAGCGGGAACTTTCGCTTCAGGAGAGGGGCCGGGGGTGAGGCTGAGTAATTAAGATAAACAACAGTCTGAATTACTAATCCACTATGGCGTATAGAGTAACGCTTGCATCTGCTCCACGGCGTGCTTCATCTCCGTCGGGCCGCCGAACAGCGCGGCAATCTCCAGCACCGTGCCCTTCTCAGACAATGGAGGAATTTTCAGAATATCGTTCCAGTTCGTCAGTTGACTCAAGCCGTAGTCGGCGTATTTCTCCAGCAGGATGTCCAGCACCTCCCGCGCCGCCGGGGTGAAGGTGTTGAAGAACGTCGGGCGCGTGGATTTCAATTGCCGCGCCCGCTCCCGGCGCGTCAGCAGCGGCGCATTGAAGGCGACGTGTAACAGCAAATCGAGCGGATCGGCATCGGGTTGATGCGTGGCGTCGGCCAGCGCATCCAAATCTACGCCGCGCTGTTTGAGCGCTTCCAGAATTTCGGCGCGGCGTTCGGCAATCGGCCAGACTTCCCGCAAATGCTCCACCGACGGAATGAGACGCCGCACATTTTCGCGCGTGTAGTCGGTGTACTGCGCCGTCCGGAGCACATGGCCTTGCGGGTCCAACTCAAACGCCTGCTCGCCCATAATCCACACTTCCGTGCCGTCCACGTAAAACTTGCGTCGCTCTTTGATCTCGTCGTCGAAGCTTAAGCGCGGTGGGCCATAAGGAGGCGCCTCGACGGCGGAAGGCATCTCAGCCACCGGCTCATCTGTGGTGGTCACAATCTCACCTTTTTCATCTATCGCTTCGTGCGTGCTCTTCACCGGATCACCATCAAACTCAGGATCGGCAAACAAGCCGGTCGCGCCGGTGTAGTCAATGATCGTGAACCACAGCTTGCCGAAATCCTCCGCCACCCGCGTGCCGCGCCCGATGATCTGCTTGAAGTCGGTCATCGAATTGATCGGCTTGAACAGCACGATGTTCTTGCACGTGGGCGCATCCACGCCCGTCGTCAACATGAGCGAGGTCGTCAGGATCACGGGCGTCTCTTTATCCGGGTATTGAAAGTTATCCAGATGCCCCCGCCCCACTTTCTTTTCATCCGAGACCACGCGGGCGATGTAGTGCGGATACTTCTTCACCAGGTCCGCATTTTCCGCCTTGAGCGCATTCAGCATATCCAAGGCATGTTCCTGATCCACGCAGAACACAATCGTCTTGTCCATTGGATGGGTGGCGCGGAGATATTGCGTCAAATGCTTCGCGACGGATTGCGTGCGACTGAGCAGCGAGACCAGCCGCTCGAAATCTTTGGTGCCGTACATGTCATCCGGTATCTCGCGCCCGAAGCGATCCAGTTCACCTTGGGTGGGACGCCAGCCGGTCGCATCCACGGACGGCACCACCCGCAGGACGCGGTACGGCGCGAGAAAACCATCGTCAATCCCAGACTTCAAACTGTACGTGTAGATCGGGTCGCCGAAGTATTCATAGGTGTCCGCGTTATCGGTGCGCTTGGGTGTGGCCGTCATCCCAATTTGGGTCGCGGACTCAAAATATTCCAAGATGTCCCGCCACTGGCCTTTTTCGTTCGCGCTCCCCCGGTGGCACTCGTCTACGATGATCAAGTCGAAGAAGTCCGGCGGGTATTTGCGGAACAGGCCGGGCTGGTCATCATGATCCGCCAGCGCCTGATAGATGGCAAAATAGACCTCGCGGCTCTTGCTGACGCGACTCTGAATTTTGGTCGCGGCCTCGCCGAGCGGGGTAAAGGTGCGGTCTTTCGCTTGATCAATCAAAATGTTGCGGTCAGCCAGAAATAGGATGCGCGTCTTGCGCCGCGTCTTCCACAACTTCCAGACGATTTGGAAAGCGACGAAGGTCTTGCCCGTGCCGGTGGCCATCGTGAGCAGAATGCGCGGCTGCCCGCGGATGACGGCTTGGGCGGCGCGATGGATGGCGATCTCTTGATAGTAACGCGGCCGCTTGCCGCCGACTTCGTGATGGAAGGGGAAGAGTGAGTCATTGGCATCTCGGTCATCGGTCAAACCGAGTTCACCGCGCAGGCGTTGCCACAACTCGTCCGGCGTGGGGAAAGCCTTCAGGCTGCGCTGAATACCCGTCGTGTAATCGTGTTCGATGATGTCCGGACCATTCGTGGAATAGGCGAAGCGTAGGCCGAGGATTTCGGCGTAGTCCATCGCCTGCTGGAGGCCATCGCCCGGCGCATGTTGATCGTCTTTGGCTTCGACAACGGCGATGGGGAAGTCCGGGGTGTAGCGGAGGATGTAATCGGCGCGTTTGCCCGCTTGGCGGGTATGGCTTTTACCGGCGGGGATGATCCGGCCATCGGTGAAGGTGACTTGTTCGCGAATCTGCTCATCCGTCCACTCGGCGGTCTTGAGCGCCGGGGTGACGTAGATGCGGCAGATGTCGGCTTCGGAAAGTCCCACAGGCTGCTTCCCCAGTTGAGAAAAACGATAAAACGGATTCCCGGCGCTCCCGCCAGCCAATCACGGAGCCTGGCGGTCTGATAAGTGTTGCTCTGAAACGTGAGGCTTTCAATTATACTGCCGGAGGCTGTTCAACACATACGACCGCCGAGCTAATAAAAAAACCGCAGGCCTGACGGTCTGCGGTTCAACTGAGGTAGCGGGGGTTGGATTTGAACCAACGACCTCCGGGTTAT
>Ga0114129_10007000_pt1 | contig 16053 bp, 14 predicted proteins | sample RhiMetdeltSRZDD1_FD_80071 | JGI IMG/M metagenome (GOLD analysis project Ga0114129, IMG submission 80071) | Populus rhizosphere microbial communities from Tennessee, USA - Rhizosphere MetaG P. deltoides SRZDD1 (version 2) (version 2) | ecosystem: Host-associated > Plants > Roots > Rhizosphere >... | reverse complement strand
GTAGCTGGAGGCAGTAGAGGAGTAAAGGCGCAAAGAACCCGCTCCCAGGCCCGAGGTCGTACGCGAAGCATTTTCCCAATCCCCCAGTTTCGTTTCGTCAGCCGTCACATACAGATAGCCGCGTCGGTTCAGGCGAAAGATATTCCCGCTTTCATCCGCGAGCGCCTCCATCAAATCGATGGACCGGTTCATGAGCGCAAGCATATTCGCATCGGGCCACCAGTTGCGATAGCACTCCGTTGAGCGGTCGCTGGTCAAGGACAGCGGCGGATGTTCATCGAGCAGAAGAATGTTTGTCATACCTGCCCGGGCCAGGAAAAAGGCAGCGGCCACGCCGGTGATCCCCGCGCCGCAAATGACGGCATCTGCAGTTTTGGTCATCGATCTGCGAATTTGGTCCGAAGCTCTTCCCAACTCGGTTCCACCAGGATCGTGCCGTCTGGAAAGACGATCGTCGGGACGCTGCGAGATCCGTGATTCACCCACTGCACGAATTCGGTGGCCTCTTCATTATCCTCCAGTCCAATCGGCAGGTAGGGAATTCGGTTAACGTCGAAGAACTTTTTCACGCGTAGGCAATCGGAGCAGTAGTCCGTGGTGTACATCACGATTTGGGAGGGAGTAAGCGTATGGAGATGGGTCATAGATTGGTTCAAGCTTCCTTCATCTGGATTGTAGCGTCGGCCAGGCGTTTGGCAGCGAAATCTTGTAACTTTTTCTTAAGTGGGGCGTCTTGCCAATGGAATTTCTCTTATTGACTTGCAATCAAATAAATTGTATTTATACCTTATTTTGCCCTGCTGGCAGTTGTTCGCTATATTCATATATCCTATCCTCACTGGGACGTAACTCATGACAGACCTCAAGCGCTCCTTTTTCTGGGCCGCCCTTTATCTAACGGTAATTTTTTTGTTCGGCCAGACTGATTATACCGGTAGACCCATCATCAATTTTGCATCTTACTTCTACCTGGCCGTTATGGTAGCGGTGCCGGTAACGCTTTTCTTCCCATCGATCTCGAAGGTTTCCGCCTCTGTACCCATGCTCGTTTGGGGTGGTGTTTACATGGTGCTCCTGAAGGTGATCGACCGAAGTCTTTCCACAGAGTCTTTGGAGCTTTCCATTATTATTTTGGAATTTGTCCTTCTGGAGGCGGGTGTTTGGTTCGCGCATCAGCTGGCCGTGAAGATCAGCCACGCCGAGTCGGTGATGGATGCCCTGGCCCTGAGCGCGTTTCCCAACCGGGTTCATGACATTGATTCCGAAAATCAAAGAATTAAGATGGAGTTCACGCGTAGCCGCCGGTATCATCGTCCTCTCAGCGTCGTGGTGATCAATTCCGAATCGGAAGGTGAAAAATCCACGCGCGAGATGCTGAAGAGTATCCAGCATGATCTGCAGCATCGGTTTTCATCAGCGCGTATGGGTCAGATCATCGACGACCGAATTCGTCAAACCGATCTGGTGTTGCGAGATCATCGCGGAAGATTCGTTATTATGTGCTCAGAAACTGATCTTGAAGGTGCGCGCTTGCTGGCCACAAGGATCTCACAAGCCATCACGGACCGAACCAGTCTGAAAGTTTTATGGGGCGTTGCAGCTTTTCCCGATGAGGCGCTGACCTTTGATGATCTATTACAAAAAGCGGGCGAGCGCTTACTTGCGAGTTCGGTATTGCAGACTGAAGAAACTGTTCATGTGATCGAAGCGTCCAGCTAGGGTCCAACAGATGAGCGTATTGCATATGATCTCTGCTGCTGATGATGAATGGATCAAGAGATTTGATCCTCGAAAACGGTTTCTTACCGGAACTGCTTATTTTGGCTCGAAGCGCTTAATGGATCTAGCGCTGGTGTTGATTACGCTGCCGTTTTGGCTTCCTTTGAATGGGATCATCGCCTTGCTGATTCGGGTAACCTCGCCAGGGGCCCCGGTCGTATTCAAGCAGCTGCGCACGGGCCAGGGCGGACGGCGTTTTGCAATGTATAAGTTCCGAACCATGGTGCCCAATGCAGAGGAACTGAAGTCTCAATATGCTCATTTGAACGAGCTGCAGTGGCCTGACTTCAAAATCACCAATGACCCGCGCATCACACGGGTCGGGCAATTTCTTCGCAAGACCAGTTTGGATGAACTTCCACAACTGTTTAACGTATTGAAAGGCGATATGAGCCTGGTGGGACCTCGGCCCACATCGTTTGGTCCCGAGACATATAAACTGTGGCAAACTTCACGTCTGGATGTGAAGCCAGGCCTCACAGGTCTCTGGCAGATCATTGGCAGAGCACAATTGGAATTCGATGATCGGTTGCGGCTCGACATTGCTTATATCGAGCGGGCCAGCCTCTGGTTCGACATCAATATTCTGGTGCGAACGGTCGTGGCTGTTTTCGAACAACGCGGTGCACAGTAAGCAAGACATTCATCTCTCATCTCTATTGAAGGAATTTTCCATGGAAATCAAGCTGTACTTCAAAATGTTACAAAAAGGCTGGTGGTTGATCGTCTTAACTGCACTAACGGCCGTGGCTGTATCTCTGACCAGCTCTTATGTGGCGACTCCCCAATATAAGACCACGGCGCGGTTTATTATTACGCCGGGGGCAAGTCTGACCCAGGGCCGGGATGTTGTCAACAGCCTCGATACACTGGATCGGCGATCGGTGGTTGCTACCTATGCCGAAGTGTTGAGCAGCCAGAAAATTTTGCAGAATGCACAGGAATCCTTGCAGGTGCCCGCCTCGGTGCTGAAAGACTACGAGATCGCGGCGGTGGTCCTGCCAGATGCAAATGTTTTGGAATTGAGCATTACGGGGCCCAGTCCTGTTTTTGCAGCCCAGCTGGCAAACTCATTAGGCTATGAAGCGATCCTGTTTTCACGCCAGCTCAATATGTCTTTTGATCTCAATTTTCTGGATGAAGCTGTTGTCACCGAAACGCCGGTTAGCCCTGTGCCTCTCAAAGACGCCGGCATTGCCCTCGTGCTGGGCCTGTTCGCCGGCAGTGCTCTGGCCATCCTAAGTGAGCAAATTCGCATTCCCCTGGAAATGTATCGTCAGCGTTTGCGGGTCGATAATGTAACGGGTTTATATACCGAGCGCTATTTTCGCGAATTATTGAATCAGGAATTGACCCGTGCCCCGGATGAGACTCTTTCCATCGGGATTATTGAATTGAGAGGTCTCCGCGATCTAAAAGATTCCCTGCCATACTCGGGGTTACAGTCTCTGTTACAGGAAGCGACCAGCCGTTTGAGAAGGGAGCTGCGCGGCCACGATATCGTAGGGCTTTGGAACGATACGAGTTTTATCGTGATGTTGCCGTCCACGCATGGCATCCCGGCCAAGAAGACTTTTGACCGAATTTTCCAGGCTCTTGACAAAGAGGTCTATCTCGAACCGTATGATCTCAGGATGAAGTTCGATCCATCCATTGGCGGTGCAGTGTATAGTAACCTCATCACTGTGCAGGAATTGATCAGTAAGGCCGTGGATTCGCTAGAACACACACGCGTCAGCGACAACGAGCCTGTATTCTTGTGGATGATGAACAGCCCATTTTGGGTGGAAAAGTAATAATGTCCCTACCGCGGGCCGTACGTTGACCTGAGACGGTGGACAGATTTATCGTATGAATTCAATCTGCCGTCGTATCTATTTGTCTATTAAATGCCATGATGGAAAGTACTTCACAGAACAAAAAAAGTAATCTGCCGGTTGTTGTCAACACAAACTGGTCGATCATTTCCAGGATCTTACTAACGCTGGCGATTGGTGGAATTGCCGGTCTACTGGTTCGTGAAATGGGAGTGTTTGCCCTATTGATATTCCCTTGCATAGCGGTTGTTCTTGCAGCCATTCTGCAGCCGGATATCGGGGTGATGATTTTCCTGTTTGTTACTTATCTGCAGCTGTCCAATGTATTAATTGTATTTCATGGATTGCCCTCCATTGCTCAGCCCCTGGCCGCATTGCTGATTGTCATTATCGCGATGCGAATCATCTTTCATCGTGAATGGCCGTACAACTGGAACAAAACTGCCATGGTCGTGGGGTTGTACGTGCTCGCGATCTTTGTTTCAATGTATGCTGCCGGCAACCGCGATGCAGCCCTGACGGCATTTGTTGGATTTTTCAAAGATATCCTCGGTGGAGTGCTGGTCTTCTTTCTGATTCGAAAACCCAGCTCATTTCGGGCTGCTATATGGACTTTGATCGTTGCCGGTCTGTTAACGGGTTCTATCTCTGTTTTTCAACATCTAACGGGTACATTCAGCAATTCATACTGGGGATTTGGTGGCTGGGCGGCGCAGGTTAGTGGAGATGTCACGCGTGAACGGAGCACTGGCCCCTATTCCAACCCGAATGCCTATGCCCAGGTCTTAATTACGATTATTCCACTTGCATTGGAACGTCTCTGGCATGAACGGAAAACGTTTCTAAGGCTCGTGGCCGCTCTTTCCTTGATCATGTGTGTATTGACCGTTACCTTCACGTACTCGCGAGGTGGTTTCTTAAGTATGTTGGTGGCTGTCGGTTTTTTCTTTGCGATGTTCCGGCCGCGCATATTGCCGCTTTTTCTCACAGTCGGTATCGTCGTTGCCGTGCTGCAATTTCTGCCCGCTGGGTATTTGAACCGTATTAGCACCGTTGTGCAGCTTACTTCATCCAATCAGTCCCTGGTGGCCGACCCATCCTTTCGCGGGCGAATGAGTGAGAACTCGGCTGCGATCGGTATGTTTCTGGATCATCCGCTATTGGGCGTTGGAGTTGGAAATTATCCGGTAAATTATCAGGATTACGCACGTGAGATCGGGCTGGAGGCCCGTCGTGAAGCGCGAACGCCGGCGAGCCTTTATCTGGAAATTCTCTCCGAACAGGGAGTGATCGGCATCGTGACCTTCCTGCTGTTTCTTCTCTATTTGTTTGTGAATGGGTTCCGTGCCATTCAGCGTTTTTCTGACAATGGATTGATCGAAGAGTCTTTTCTGATGAAGGCGCTTATTGCGAGTGTCCTGGGCTATCTGGTTGCAGCGTATGTCAAGAACAGTGCCTATTCCAATGTGTTTTGGGCTCTTCTGGGAGTGATGCTTGGGGCCATACATCTGAGCTATGCACAGATCAGTAAAAAATGGATACTGGGAGGGCCGGGATGACGCAAGTGGCCGACTCTTCCGCAACATTTACGAAAGCTACGGTTCAAGGCACGACATGGCGATACCTGACCTTTTTTACAAGCAAGGCCGCGCTTTTAATCAGCACGGCTGTCCTCGCCCGGCTCTTGAGCAAAGATGATTTTGGGGTTATGGGCTATGCCCTGACGGCCATAAATTTTCTGGATATTTTTTCCGATATGGGGATCGGTCCGGCTCTTATCTATTATCCCGAGAGTAAGAAAACCGCCTCAACAGCTTTTTGGCTGAACCTGCTAACGAGCCTCCTTTTGTGCGGATTCACCTGGCTGTCTGCGCCATTGGCGGCCCTCTATTTTCGTGATGAGCGCGCCACAGAAGTAATTCGGATGCTCAGCCTGGTTTTTCCGATCATTGCCCTGGGAAGCACCCATCAAAAATTAATTGAAAAAAAGCTGGCATTTAACCGTACATTTCTGCCTGAATTTCTAAGGTCCTTGAGCAAAGCCGGGGTCACCATCGCACTTGCATTTTTGGGATTCGGAGTATGGAGTTTAATACTCGGTCAATTATGCAGCGAGGTCGTATCCACTGTTGCCTATTGGATCTCGTCAGCCTGGATGCCAAGTATTGTCACCGATCGCGAGAGTGCCGGTTCACTGCTAAGCTATGGGTTCCGTTATGTGGGGGCGGATGCGGTGGCCGTCTTACTCTTGAATCTGGATTATCTTTTGGTCGGTCGTTACCTGGGTGCTGTGGCACTCGGAGTCTATACTCTGGCTTTCCGTTTGCCGGATCTGGTCGTGTTGCAATTTGCACGAACATTGAGTGGCGTTGTTTTTCCCGTCTATTCCCGGATGCGAGAAACATCCGGCGATATGGCGCGCGGTTTCTTATTAACCACGCGCTATATCTCGCTGATCACGATCCCATTGGGCGCGGGATTGGCGCTGGTCGCGAAGCCCTTTACCGAATTAGTTTTTTCCGATAAATGGGTGGACGCCGTTCCGGCCATTCAGGGCCTTGCCATCTACTCCATGCTGCTTTCACTGGCCTATAATGCCGGTGGGGCGTACAAGGCTAGTGGACGCCCTCAGATCATTACCTGGTTGGGCCTGATCCGTGTCGCTATGCTTTTCCCGGCATTGTGGTGGGCTGTTAGCGGTCCGGGCACCATCGTGGCGGTCAGTTGGATGCACGCGTTGGTAGCTTTTATCAGCGCGCTCTTAAGCCTGCATGTGGCGGCGCGTATCCTGAACATTGGCGTCAAAGCGGTTTATTCGGCAATTTATCCAGCCGCAGTGGCGGGGTGCGTGATGGCTGCGGCTGTTTATGGGGTGCTAATCCTGGCGGCGACTATGCTGCCTTTCATTCAATTGTTGCTGGGATTCTTTGTGGGGGGGATCGTGTATCTTTTGGTTCTATGGTTCTTTCAGCGCGACGTGGTGGTAGAGGCCGGCCATAAATTGCGTGCTGCTTTCGGACAGAGATAGCCATGCGAATTGCCCAAATGCTCGATACACTCCATTTTGGCGGCGCGCAACAGATGCAGATCTTTCTCGTCCAATCACTGCGGCCGCTTGGAATTGAAGTAACCGTCATCAATCTCGGTTCTTCCACCAATCAATCGATTCTTACGCAATTGGAAGCCTCGGGAGCCAGGGTGGTCAACTTCACGTTTGATGGTATGTTTCGGCCGGTCTCTTTCCTCAAGTTGGTCCGCTTCCTCAGAGCCGAAAAATTTGATCTCCTTCACGCGTATTTAACCTATTCGAATACGATTGGGTCGTTTGCTGGCTGGCTGAGCGGCATTCCGGTGATTGCCTCGGTGAGAAGTGCAGGCTACAACCGCAAAACCGTTCCTATGCGCCGCATCCTGATCGAAAACGTTGCGATGAAATATTTTGCCCGTCGTGTCACGGCCAACGGGTTTTCTGTGGGCGAGTTTGCAAAGCAACGGCTTGGGGATAAAACGATCGATATCATCGTGAATTCAGTCGACCTGAATAACGATCTAGCCTCGGACGAACGAATCGATCTCCGCAAGCAGATGACCGGCAGCCCGGATGGAGTGATTGTTTTTTCGGCGGGTCGCCTGGTGCATCAAAAAGGCTTCGCAGATTTGATCAATGCATTCCATGCGATCCATTCCAAATATTCAGGTGCCAGCCTCGTAATTGCTGGCAGTGGCCAGCTGGAGAGCGAACTGCGATCCCTGGTGAATGAGCTGGGATTGCAGGAACGGGTCTTTTTGCTTGGATTCCGAAACGATGTTCACAGACTCATGCAGGCTGCAGATCTATATGTGAATTCATCCTACTGGGAAGGGACGCCGGTCTCTGTGCTTGAAGCCATGGCCAGCGGACTCCCCATCATCGGAACGGCCGTGGGTGAAAATCCCTACTTGCTGGATGAAAATTGTGGCATCGTGATCGCCCCAAAGGATCCGTTACAACTTTCGAGCGCATTGGACCGGTTACTATCTTCTCCTGAGGATCGAATGGCCCTGGGCGCGGCTGCACGTCGAAAGGTGGAGCACAGCTACAGCCGTGAGACCTGGCGTAATACCCTCCTACATATTTACGCCCAGGTAACACCATTGGCTGCTCCTTATCTGGCGAATACCCCAAAGAGTGAAAGGGTGATGATCTAGTGTCAGGCACAACCTTGAAAGGCGTCTTGATGCTGGTCAACGATTTCCCGCCGCTTTCGGTGGGAGGGGCCGAAAGGCAGGCCGAGCGACTGGCAATCTACATGGCTGAACAGAGTTTCACCACGGGAGTCCTTACACGCCATGTCGGCAATCTTCCGCGTAAAGAAGAGAGGGATAACTTTACGGTGTATCGTCTGTCCCAGTTCGGTCCGGGCAAGTTTAAGACACTCACCTTCACAATCGCAGCAGTTATTAAGCTCATCCAATTACGTTCTTTCTATGATGTTTTGCATGCACACCTTGCTTTTGCTCCTGCGATCGCCGCTGCCGTGGCGGGACGCCTGCTCGGCAAGCAAGTCATCGTAAAATTAGGAAATAGCAGCTTATTCGGCGATGTTGAGCGTTCCAGGCAAAGCGTTCGAGGCCGGGTGCGACTGACGATTTTAAGGCGATGGGTCAACATGATTGTCACCCTTGATTCGGAGATGGAGCGGGAGGCTTTGGGTGCTGGCTTCGCTCGCCAACATGTCATACGAATGGATAATGGGATAGACATCCACGACTTCCAGCCCATGCCTCCTCAGACGACCGCGAAACGAGCCCTCCACCTCGACCGAAAAATTGTGGCGGTGTATACCGGCAGATTTACGCGACAAAAAGCTCTACCCAATCTGCTTCAAGCCATGCGATTGGCCTCCGACTCTTGTCCTGAATTACATTTGCTTTTAGTAGGGCAGGGAGAGGATGAAAGCACACTCCGAGCTCTGGCCCGGGAACTCAACCTGGACACGAGTGTAACTTTTCAAAAGAATGTGGATGATATACGTCCCTATCTTCATGCCGCAGATATCTTTATATTGCCTTCCCTGGCCGAGGGCATATCCAACAGTTTGCTCGAGGCGATGGCTTGCGGACTTGCCTGTATTACAACATGTGTTGGCGGCTCTGCAGACGTCTTAGGTCATGGTGAATGTGGGATACTGGTTCAGCCCAACCAGATCGATGAGCTGGCTGACGCGCTGATCCGCCTGACGCATAATGAAGACGAACGGAAACATTTTGCAAAAAAAGCGCGGCAGCGAGTACTGGATCGCTACAGCATTCAAACCGTTGGCAGGAACTACGTGGATTTGTATAACAGCCTGATGGTGAGATCATGACCCGGCCCGTGCGCGTAATGCAACTGATTGACAGCATGGCTTTTGGCGGTGCGGAGGTCTTATTGCGAGATCTCACACGTGGTCTGCTGGCGCGTGGTTATCAAGTGTCGGTAAGGTACAGTACACCTGGCCCTTTGGCCGCAGATATACAGGCAATGGGAGTTTCCACTGCACGCTTTCCACGCCTGGGTCGCATCGATCCATTCCTGCTCATGCAGATGTGGCGACATATTCGACGGGAAAAGCCGGATATCGTCCATACCCATTTATTTAAAAGCGATTTCCATGGCCGTCTGGCTGCTCGCCTGGCGAAAGTTCCGGTAGTCATTTCCACGCTGCACAACTGTGATCGTTGGGCCCAAAATCCCTTTTTCAGTCGAATTTATGGATTTACGGCTCGCTTCGCCAGAAAGATCATCGCCGTCTCGGAGGAGGTCCGTGAATATGCTATCGCTCAGAACCTCAGCAGCCCCGAAACTCTAAAAACGATTCCGAATGCCATCTCCATCGAAAGCTTTAAAAGAGATGATGTCCTGGGAGCAAAAATACGAAGTGAATTTGGAATTTCATCTACGGCTCCGCTACTCGGGATTGTTGCTCGTTTGTCCGAGCAGAAGGATCACGCGAATTTTCTACATGCGGCAGCTCGCATTTCGCAGGTACAGCCCCAGGCGCGCTTTCTCATTGTCGGTGACGGAGTGTTACGCCAGTCTTTACAGGAACTCGCGAATTCGCTGGGGCTGGGTGAATCTGTGATATTTTGCGGAATTCGGAGAGATACGCAGGCAGTGTACAGTGCGCTTGACATTCTTGTCTTGTCCTCCCGCTGGGAAGGGCTGCCGGTGGTTTTACTGGAAGGTATGGCCGCCGGTTTGCCCGTGGTGGCAACGGATGTCGGCGGGATTGCGGGTGTGTTAAAGGATGGCGAGATGGGTTTTCTTGTTCCGCCGGGAGATCCGCAAGCGCTGGCCGACGGCTGTCTGAAGCTGATCGGTAACTCCCTTGAACGAAATAAGATGGGCATGGCTGCGAATCGCCATATTCAGGCACATTATGGCATGGATGCGATGGTCGATTCCATTAGCGAGCTTTATCAGACACTGCTGAAGGGGAAATTATCGCAGCCATGAGAAGGCCCATTCACATTCTGCAGGTAACGAAATCCACGGGCGGCGTGGGACGCTACATCCGTTCTCTCGTTCACGGTCTGGATAGGGACCGCTTTACGCTAATGGTCGTGTGTCTTTCAGACGGAAGTAAGGAGCTTGCCCTGGAGCTCTCCCAGGTACCCGGCGTGAGAGCGATTGACATGCAAATGGACCGTTTCCGAATTAATCCACTGACGGATGCGCAAGTGTGGTGGAAATTGATGCAGATCATTCGCCGTGGGAATTTTGACATTATTCACACACATGCCGCAAAGGCAGGGTTCTTGGGCCGTACCGCCGCAATGGGTTCTGGTATCCCGGTGATTCACTGTCCGGCAAACTTTCCGTTTCATGACGGTGTTGCCAAACGAACCGCAAGCGTTTATGCTGCTGTTGAGCGACTGACAGCCCAATGGCTTACTGAAAAGATCGTAACCGTGTGCAATGAGGAACGCTCGCTCGCACAGCGTTATCGAGTGGGGCGGATGGATCAGTTTGTGAATATTTATAATGGCGTGGACCCCGCGGCATTCCAGCTGACGCCTGACCGGGCGGCCACGCGCGCCTCCATCAACGTCCCGGAGGATGCTTTCCTGGTGGGAACCGTAGCACGGCTGACCGCTGCCAAGGCGCCGGCAGATCTCGTGCGTGCTGCCGCGGCGGTCCATCAGCTATACCCACAGGTGCACTTCGTTTGGGTCGGCGATGGTGAGCTTGAATCTGAAACGGTCAGCCTGGTACAGCGACTGGGCCTGGAGGCTGTGTTTCATTTTGCAGGGCTGCGCCGGGATGTCCCGGAATTATTGAAAGTGATGGATGTTTTTGTCCTTGCATCTCATTGGGAAGGTTTTTCAATATCGGTGCTGGAGGCGATGGCCAGTGGATTACCCGTCGTGATGACCAACGTCACTGGGGCAGAGGAAGCGGTTGTGGATGGAGAAACTGGCCTTGTGGTACAGATCTCAGACACCGAGGCGTTGGCGAAAGCGATCGAAAGGTTGGTCTCTGACCGGACCCAGGCTCGGGCGTTTGGTAAAGCAGGTCGTCAACGTTTGGAGAAATATTTTACTCTTGACCGCATGGTAAAAGAGGTGGAAGATCTTTATGAAGAGGTCGTGGTGCGCAAGAATGTTCGAGAAAATTGAAAGTTGTATTTTTCGATTATTTTACAAAGGAGTCTTACATGCCTAATCGTTTATTCACCATATTAGTAAGCATTGTCCTATCAACCGTGATGTTAGTCGCTGATTTCGGGACGACGCGTGCACAGGATGCAGTCAGCGGTACTGTAATCAGCCTTGCTCAACTGCAAGAGAATGAAATATTTCTAAAAGGTCCATATGACACGTTTACAGTAACTTTCGGTTTGCCCGCAGACTGGAAATTAACCGCGGGCTCGCAGCTTGATTTGCATTTATTGTCTGCATTGAATGCAGCCACGCCGCCGGAAGGCCCTGCGCTGTACGGAGGCACGGTGACGGTTAAGTTCAACAGAGATACGGTTGCGATTTTGCCGCTTTACACCATCGGAGATTTTGATTTTAGTATTCCGATTCCGGCTTATGACATGATTTCGCCCCGTCCTGATGGGCGGATGGAGCTGCGCTTTGAGCTGGATAGCGGGGCCACCTGCACATTTAACCAGAATATGGATGTGGTCATCAGTGCGTCTTCTCAGCTTTCGATTTCGCATGAGGACAGGCTGCCAGATACGGATCTGATTAATTTTCCGAGTCCCATCTTCCAGGGTTCCATCTATCCGGATAATGCTTTGATCGTTGTACCCGATCAGCCCACAGCGATGGAGATCCAGAGCGCGACAACGGTTGCAGCCGGGTTGGCTAATTTAACATCCGGTAATCTCAACCTTGAGCTGGTCACCCTGGGCAAATTGACCGCCGAACAGGAAACACAAAACCACATCCTATTTGTGGGCAAAGCTGCCTCCCTGCCGGAAATCGCGAAGCTAGCTCTCCCCCTGCCGAGCCAGAACGGAAAGTTTTCGCTTCGTGACGATCCCGACTCCGGTGTAATTCAAATGGTGAATTCGCCCTGGAATCCCAAGAATGTCGTGCTCGTGGTAGGTGGCAATACGGATGCCGGCACGGTAAAAGCCGCCCAGGCTGTGAGTACTGGCATCATCCATTCGGGCGCTTTTCCAAACCTGGCTATTGTTGAAAGCGTTCAGGATATGGATCCTTCCAACTCACCGATCGCAGACCAGACTCTGGCCGATCTCGGATATCAACAAGAGCTGCTTGAAGGACGCGGAGTTGATACCACGACTTTCAATATCTACATTCCACCCGGAACTGTTTTGTCGAGTGATGCTTACTTCGAACTCAATTATGGCCATTCTGCATTACTGAATTATGATACCTCTGGCCTCGTAGCGCTTTTTAATGGTCAGCCAATTGGCAGCGTTCGTTTTACTGATGAGACTTCTCAACATGCGATCAACCAGACTCGGATCACCATTCCGCCGTCCATTACTCTACCAGGAAATAATGTGCTCGAGATTCGTTCCAGTCTTGAACCGGCAAATAATTGTACGGATCCGTCTCTGCGAGGATTATGGGCCGTGATCTGGCCAGAGTCGCGCCTCAACATGCCTTTTCGAGCGGTACAAGACAATACGTTGTCCATTCTGGATTTGCGTATGTACCCCGCCCCGATCATCTTTGACACGACGCTCGGCAATACCGCCTTTGTAATTCAAAAGGATGCGCCCGGCACGTGGAACAATCTCATACCCATTGCCAGCTATCTGGGCAATCAAAGCAACGGCTCCATTTATACGCCCCGGGTCATATTTGATGACGAAATTTCCAAGGACGAGCTGGCGAAATACGATCTGATCGTGGTGGGCCTTCCCAGCAAATTATCGATCATGAAAGAATTGAATGATTCGCTTCCAATCCCGTTCGATCTGGAAACGAATGCGACGAGGTACACTTATTCCCAGGTGACATATTTGATACCGTCTGACGCTGCCTTTGGCTATGTCGAGCTGCTGCAATCACCCTGGAATGCGGATAATTTTGTCATTACCGCACTCGGCAATACACCGGAGGGCGTGATAAGCGCTACAACTGCTCTGTTCGATGCCAAGCTGCGTGGACAGCTGGCGGGCAATTTCGCGGCGATCAACGGCGCAAAAGTGCAGACCGCGGATACCCGCCTGGGCTTGCCGCTGGAAGATGTCACAGTGACGGAAACGGTCGTGAATCCTTTGGAGCCACAGCCACAAAAAGCCGACCTTTCCACGCCGACAATCGATCGGCCGGCCTGGCTTCTGATCGCCATCCAGGCTGTAGTGGTGCTGATCGTGGTCATGGTGCTGCTGGTATTTATGAGTCAATGGCGGCGCTCGCGAAAAAAGTAGGTCCATGGGAATACATCATTGACCCCGAATTTAAATTGGGACGCAGAAGAACGCTGACACCTGCACTTGCGCCAGGTGCAAGTGCAGGTGCAAGTGTTGACGCTGATAAAGGAAAAAATCAGCGTTTCCACCTGCTCTTGTGCGGCTTACACTTGCCACGGGCGCAAGTGCCGTGGAGCCGCACGGTGCAAGGGTCCGCGATCACAATTGCACCTCCCGAAGGACATCGGGACGATGTGGTGTGATTTGTCCCAAAGGGACAAATCATGCAGGTGTCAGCGTCCATAAAGGTTTTAGAAAGAAGCCACCCCGAAGATTAATTTTCGGGGTGGGTCATGATTTCTTTTCCGGATGACAACAGGGCAACGCCGGGATTCGAAGCATCGCTCATCGCCGATCGAATTGCAACCAGGAAGGAAAAGCGTTTGGAACAAAACGATGGATCTCGCCCGCGAGTGCTCATTGCACTCGTTGGTGACGTGATTCAGGATCCACAAACCCGGATTAAATATGGAACTTTCCTGGAGGCGTTGGCCCGGCAGTGCAGAGTCGTCGGCGTCTATAATGCCAAGCTGCGCGGCTTGAGCCGTTTGTTTAATGCCTTGATCGTCTGGCACCCGGACAAAAACAAGTGGAAGGAGCGTGCCAATAAAAATGTCGCGGCATTTATGGCGCGCTCACGCAATGTTGCCCGCTGGGCAGCCTCGATGCAGGGTCAAGCTGACGCGATTATTCAATTGGGAGTACTCTTTGATGCCGGCCGGGGCGGAAGTCCCCTACCGCAGATCATTTATACAGACTATACGGCTCATTTATCGGCACAACAGCCGGAGGCGGGCCGCTCGCCGCTAAAAGGCAATGCGATCCGGCGCTGGCTGCAATTGGAAAAGAATGCGATGAACCGGGCCGACCATATTTGTGTACGCTCAGATTTTGTCCGGAAGTCGATCGTCAATGATTATCAAGTCGCGTCCGAAAAGATCAGCATCATTGGGGGCGGGGTGAATTTGGAAAACCTGCCGGTCCCTGTCGAGCGTTCTCCGCAGAAACCCCCAATAGCACTATTCATAGGAAGCGACTTCCGTCGAAAGGGTGGTGATTTGCTCTTAAAGGCTTTTGCGCAAACCCGTCACCGGTTCCCGGATGCGCGGCTGGTTCTCCTCACAAAAGATTCCGTTCCACCCAGCCTGCCTTTGGATGGCGTGCAGGTGATGCCATTGACCTGGCGCAGAGAGGAAATTCTTGATTTATATGAACGGGCCGATCTTTTTGTGATGCCGTCCCGCCTGGAGACGTGGGGAGATGTCTTTCTGGAGGCCATGGCATTTGGCCTCCCCTGCATCGGTGTAACTGGCCAGGCCATGAATGAAATCATCCGCCATGGAGAGACGGGCTATCTGGTTCCACCCGAGGATGTGCCTGCGCTTTCGGAGGCCTTGATGGATCTATTCTCTGACGCCGGTAAACGCTTCGAAATGGGAAACGCCGCCCGTGAATTGGTGCACAGTGAATTCACGTGGGATCACGTGGTGAATCGGCTGGTGCCCATCCTTCGTTCTGCTTAAGGCTTGTATGCAAGTTAATGAGATGTCATTCTCCCGAAGGACAGCGGGACGATGTCCTTCGGGAGAATGACATATTCTGGTGATTTTGCATACACCCTCTAGCAAACCGGACAGATGTTACTCTGTCTGCGTAGGTGCGGGTTCCGGGGTTGAATATCTTTCGAAGAGCACAAATGAGTACCAACAGATCAGGCTCATGGCCAGCATTTCTCCCCCATCTTCGATCAGTTTCAGCAGTTCAGAAAGGACTCTCGACGAGAAAAATCGGTCGAAGAAGTCGAGCGCAACTCCAAAACCGATGAGCAGGGCGAACAAAACGAATAGCACATTTTGCGTAATGCGAATGTCCGGCGCGCTGCGCCTGTAAAAGACGAAGAGCAGCACGAGGACGACCGATCCAATAATGGCCGAGCTTCCCAGTTCGAATAGGTCGCCGATTCCAAGCCGGGGAAACATCTGCAGCGCAGCCGGCATGTGAAAGTACTTTTCTCCTAATGCACCGAAGCCTTCGTGAAAACGCAGCATATCATCCAGCAGCAGATAGCCAAATAGGAGCGACCAACCCAAGTAGGCTTTTTTGCCATAACGATATACCAGGGCGCCCAGCAATAAGGCGATCCACAATTCTTTAACATACTGGAAAGATTCTCCTATCCCGAGATCTGCGGAAATCGAAAATGGAGGCTTCTCTATAGCCGGGATGAGGTCGATGCCAGGCAGGTTTCGCAGGATATGCAAAAGGATCAGGAACAGATCCGTACCCAGCAGCAAGGCTAACAAGTGTTTTAACGGAAGCGACTGTATCTTACTGACGACGGGCCTTATAATTTTGCTCTGTGCTTGTCCTGCCATGGCTGTGAGTATCCTGATGGAGTTGATATCTTCGAGTGTTAGTGCAATGGACAACGTAATATCAAGACGAGAAAGCAAATTAATATGTTACCACGAACGATAAAGTTCTGGGTCCATTGCATTTTTATCATCATAATGGCGACCGGTTGCCTGCCCAAG
>Ga0114129_10006999_pt1 | contig 16056 bp, 15 predicted proteins | sample RhiMetdeltSRZDD1_FD_80071 | JGI IMG/M metagenome (GOLD analysis project Ga0114129, IMG submission 80071) | Populus rhizosphere microbial communities from Tennessee, USA - Rhizosphere MetaG P. deltoides SRZDD1 (version 2) (version 2) | ecosystem: Host-associated > Plants > Roots > Rhizosphere >... | reverse complement strand
GGCTCGAGCTCGCCCTCGAACAGCTCGCATTCGAGCTCGAAGCGCAGCAGGATATGGAGGTCGTAGGTGAGCTCGTCCGCCTCGATCCGGATCAGCGACGGCTGCACCTTGTTGACCGCCCGGAAGAAGCCCTCCGCGCCGACGCCGTCCAGCGAACCAGGGAACGACTCGTCGAGCGCCCCGTAGAAGCGGCGCCAGAACGGCAGGCTCCGCCCGACGTGGTTCTCCCACATGCGGCTCTGCGACTCGTGCAGCCCGAGTGACTTCGGCCGCCCGAGCGGCGTGCCGTCGAGGGCCGGGTCGACGCCGTTCTCGTAGAGGCCGTGCCCGTACTCGTGGAGCGCCGCGAACACGGCCGCGGGCAGGTCGTCCTCGTCGTAGCGGGTCGTGAGGCGCACGTCGGTCGGCGAGAGGCTCATCTGAAAGGGGTGCGTGGTCTCGTCGAGGCGCCAGGACTCGCTCGGCATCGGCAGCGCGCCCAGCATGCGCCGCACCAGCGCGCGCTGCCCATCCACCGGGAAAGTCTTCCGCAGGAAGGTATCGTCGACCTCCGCCGCACGCGGCGAGACCTCCTCCACCAGGGCCACGAGCGCCTCCCTCAGATCGGCGAGGATCGCGGTGACCTCGCTCGTCTTCATGCCGGGCTCGTAGTCATCGAGCAGCGGGTCGTATACGTGCTCGCGCTCGAAGCAGTGCGCATAGCGCAACCGCAGGTAGACGTTGCGGTCAAGATGCGGAAGGAAGAGCCCGAAGTCGTTGCGCCGCTTCGCCTCGCGCCACACGTTCTCGGCCACCGAGGCGGCGCGCGCCATCTCGGCGAGCAGCTCGACCGGCACACGGCGGGCCTTCTCGTGGTCGCGCCGCGCGACCCGGATCAGGGCGGCCTCGTCCGATTCGTAGGAGAGCTCCTCGCCGAACGGCTGGAGCTCGTCGAGCAGCCTGCCGAGCTCGTCCGAGGCGAGCTTCTCGTGGCGCACCCGCACGAGCGCCGCGACCTGCTCGGCGCGCGACTCGGCACCGCCTGGGGGCATCATCGTGCGCTCGTCCCAGTCGAACAGCGCTTTCGCGCGCCCGAGGTAGTGAATCTCGGCGAGCCGTCGCTTGACCTCGTCGAACGTAGACTGCTCGTTCACGTCGAAACCCGCTCGCGGAAGCGCGCGAAGTCGGGATCGCGCTTCTCGGCGAACGCGCGCACGCCCTCCTCGGCCTCCTCCGACTCCACGAACAGGCCGAGCCCGGTGAAGGCGAGCTGACCGACGCCGGCGAGGTGCTCAGTGTCGGCGTTGAACGATTGCTTCAGGAATCGCAGGGCGGTGGGGGAGAGTTTCAGGATCTCGCCGGCCCACCTCCGGACCTCGCCACGCAGCTCGCCCGCCGGCACGACGCGGTTCACGAGTCCCCAGCGCTCGGCCGTCTCGGCGTCGTATCGCCGGCACAGGAACCAGATCTCGCGAGCGCGCTTCTCGCCGACGACCCGCGCGAGATACCCCGTGCCGAAGCCGGCGTCGAATGAGCCGACGCGCGGGCCCGTCTGCCCGAACACGGCTGTGTCCGCGGCAATCGTCAAGTCGCAGAGCACGTGCAGCACGTGGCCGCCGCCGATCGCATAGCCGTTCACGGCGGCGATCACCGGCTTCGGGATCTCGCGGATCAGGCGGTGGAGCGTCTCCACCTCGAAGAGGCCCGACTCGGAGGGCCCATAGTCGCCGGTCTCCGCCCGCTGCTTCTGGTCGCCGCCCGTCGAGAAAGCGCGATCGCCGGCGCCCGTCAAGCAGACCACGCCCACGTCTCCACCTGCCCAGGCGCGCTTGAAGCACCGGATTAGCTCGTCGACGGTGCGGGCTCGGAAAGCATTCAGCCGGTCGGGGCGGTCGATCGTGATCGTGGCAAGGCCGTCCTCCACCTCGTAGCGCACATCCGTCAGGTCTTCCATGGGCTCTCCTCATATGGATCGGCAGGCTTCCGGTCGGGTATAGTCGCAGCGTCCTTGAGGGGAGGGCTTTTGCGGGCACTCAGTGGGGTGGTCAGGTACTGGTTGGCGTTGATCGCGGCGCTTCTCGTGATGCCGACGATCGCCCAGGCCGACAATCCTCCCGCGCCCCAGCCCACCGGCGACCAGCCCCAGTCCCTCATCGACGGCTGCCAGCGCGATCCGGCCGCGCTCATCGCGGGCGCCACGCCCGAGTGGGCCTACGTCTACAACACCCCGGCGGACCAGCCTCCGCCCCCGCCCCGGTGGGACAGCGGCGTTGCGGACTCCTTCAACCCGAGCTTCCAGGCCGTCCACACGTCGGGCGCGGACTTCGCGTTCGGGCACGACGCCTACGACATGAACCTCAACATCAAGCCCGACCCGCAGTACCAGTACCTGATCAGCGGACACCCCGCGTCGGGGACCGACCCGGCGACGGGCGGCTATGCGGGCGACGGCGAGGAGACGCAGCGGCTCCACACCGAATGGGAAGACCTCACGATTCCGCAATTCGCGTGGCCCGAACCGGGTGACCGCGTGACACAGAAGGGCTCGTGGATCTGGGATTGCGGGCACTGGGGGACGCCCACCAACGTCTTCAGCCCGGACTACGACCTGCCCCACGAGGGCCAGCCTTGTCCGAGCTTCTTCGCCCCCGATCCGTCGCAGTGCACGATCAGCGGCGAGCGCACCGAGTTCCATCCGTACCGCGCGATCTTCGACGATCGCGTCCAGAGCCCCAACAGCCCCTACGGCGAGCACGAAACCGAGTTCTTCGTGTCGACGGACGAGACGCGCGCCGGCAAGACGATCGACTGCGCGCACAGGTTCCCGCCGCCGCCCAGCCCCGTGCTCCCGAATCCGACCAACTACCCGCCCGACTTCCAGGCCTGCATCGAGACCGAGCCGAACTGGCAGGACGTGACGGGCGACTACTCGTACCTGGTGCCGGCGCCCGCGAAGCCGACTCCCGACGCCCGCCTCACCTTCCGTGCGGTCGACAAGGGCTCCGTGAACGCGCCGGCGCCGACGCTCACGCAGGAGGGCGACGCGGTGCGCGTCACGTTCCATCTCGACTCGGCCCAGAGCGAGCGTGTCGTGTTCGCCTATCAGGTGTTCGCGGGCTGGGACACGGTTACGGCCACGACGGTGCCGACGCACCTTCGCGTCACTTTTGACCATGTCGACATCCACCGAGCGATGGACCCGGGATGCTCGCGCAACCAGCCCGTGCCGGGCTGCCAGGACCAGTCCACCCGTCAGAACCAGGCGACCACGGCGCCCGGCGACTGGAACCTCTACTGGGACGTGAGCGGGATCTGGGGAACATGGCCGCCGGGGGAGCTGCTCGTGAACGACGGCGATCAGCTCGCGGGTACGCAGTCGGTCGATCTCTACGTGCCTCCCGGAAAGGGCTGGCGGCTCTACATGCACGGCCGCGAATGCGACATCAACGGCGTGAACCCGGCTCGGCCGATGGCGGACTGCCCGACCAACGACGAGCTCGCGGACGACAACGACGTGCCCGGCACGATTCTCGACAGCTATCCCTCCGCGGCCGCCTCGCTCGGCACACACGTCTCCGACGCCGAGACCCACTCCACCGATCCGACCTCGACCTGCCCGGACACGAACCCGCACGGCTGCTACAGCCTCACCTACACCGTCACCCAGGTCGACGACGCCGCATCGCGGGTGCGCATTCCGGACCTGGCGGTCACGAAGACGGACTCGCCCGATCCGGTCTACGTCGGCAGCGAGCTCACCTACGACGTGAACGTGAACAACAACGGGCCCGCGACCGCGGGTGGCGTGACGCTGGCCGACAACCTCCCGGACGGCGTCGCCCTGGATTCGGCGACGCCATCACAGGGAAGCTGCAACCCCTCGGGTCAGACGATCTCGTGCCAGCTCGGGACACTTGGTCCGGGCGACGCCGCGAACGTGCAGATCAAGGTGACGCCGCAGGAGGGCGGCACGATCACGAATGTCGCCTCGGTCACCTCGAACGAGGAGGATGCGAACACGGCCGACAACATCGCGCGTGAGGACACGACCGTGATCGCTCGCTACGTGAGACCACGTGGCGCAACGCCGTTCTTCGCCTCGCTCGTGCCGGCGTTCAAACCTTGCTCTAATCCGGATACGACCCACGGAGCACCGTTGGCCTTCGGCTCCTGCCGGCCGCCCGTACAGGAGTCGAGCAACGCCACGATCGGCACACCGGACGCGAACGGCAAGCCGGCCGGCTCGATCGGATACGTGAAGCTCGCGGTGGGAACGGGCGACGTGAGGGAGACGGTCTCGATCACCGACGTGCGCAACCGGGGCAGCCTCGCCGACTACATCAACTCTCTTCAGGAGACGTCCAGCGTGCGCATCACCGACCGCCGCAACGGGCCGGGAGACGATCAGGGCACCGTCGAGGACGTGCCGTTCGGGACCGCTGTCCCCTGCGCCACCACCGCGGACACGAGCACGGGCTCGGTTTGCTCGATCGCGACGACGTTCGACGCGATCGAACCCGGAGTCGTCGCGAACGGAGACCGCGCCATCTGGCAGCTCGGCCAGATTCAGGTGCTCGACAGCGCCGGCAAGGTGTTTGCCGCGGAGGGCGTGTTCACGCCCTGACAACTGTTACTCCGGCGCGATGCCCCCGATCGCCGGCTTTGCCTTCGAATACGCCTTGAGCTCCCGCTGGATCCGATTGGCGTCCGCGAGCATCGCGCGCGCGGCTCGGGGAGCTCGGATCGCGCGGCCCAGCGCGAGCAGCGTCTGGGTCCGGAGACGGCGAAGTCGTGCATCGGGCGGCCTCAAGAGCTCGACGCTCCGGCCAAGGCGTATCAGCGTGGATCGCTCGCGAGACGGCGCGAAGCCCTTCACGAGAATCAGCGAAGCCGCCGACGAGAGATTGCTGGCGGCCACGCCGATCTGAAGGAATGCGCGCCGGTCCTCCACCGGCAGCGATTCCACGCCGCTCTTGTCCTGCTCCTCGCCCTGCCCCTCGGATCCCCGATCCTTGGGAGCCGACTGCTGCTGCTGCGCAGGGCGCGCGGAATTCGACTTGTGGTCTCCGCCGCCGCAGCCGGCGAGCAGGATCAGGGCGACGGGGATCACATACCGCGCCATCGTCATGGCCCGAGCCCCGCCTGTGCTCTGGCCTCCGGCTCGTGGTCGAAGCCCCAGACTTCGGTGATCCGGTCTCCGTCGATGCTGACGACGAAGTACGTGCGCCAATCGAGGTCCATGCCGCTCCCGCGGGCGCGAGCGTGCACACGCACCGCCGACAGGTGGCCGTCGGGCCCGGCCTCGTATCCCTCGAAGTCGGTGCGCCCGTGCTCGAACACCGTGTCGAACTGCTTCTTCCAAGCATGCGAGATCGCGTCCCGTCCATGCCACTCCTGGCCCTCCATGTAGTCCGGCTGCGCATGCCACACGACGTCCGGACTCGTGTGCTCGAGAAATCCGTCGATGCCGCGCTCGTTCCATGCGACGTTCGCGGCCCGCAGCACCTCCTCGGGCGTCATGCCATCGTCAGCCCGCCGCTCACCGACAGCGTCTGCCCGGTGACGTAGCCGGCCTCGTCGGAGGCGAAGAACGCGACCGCGGTGGCAATGTCCTCCGGGGTCGCGAGCCGCTTCATCGGCACCGCACGCACCATCGCCTCGAGGATCTTCTCGCCCTGGTCGTCGGCGACCTCCTGCAGCATCGGCGTGTCTGTCGGGCCGGGGCAAACGGTGTTGGCGGTCACGCCGCTGCGGGCGACCTCCCGGGCGATCGTCTTGGTGAACGCGATCACGCCGCCCTTCGCGCCCGAGTACACCGACTCGAACGACGAGCCGACCCGGCCGGCGTCGGAGCCGATGTTCACGATTCGTCCCCACTTGCGCTCGACCATGCCGGGCAGCGTTGCCCGCGTCATCCGCAGGCAGCCCTTGAAGTTGACCTCGATCACCCTGTCCCAGAAGGGCTCCTCCGTCTCCAGGAACGGGTGCATCTCGTCCCAGCCCGCGTTGTTCACGAGAATCTCGACCGGGCCCAGCAGGCCGAGCGTCTCTTCGACCGCATTTGCGACCGAGGCCGAGTCGGTCACGTCGAGCCGCACCGCGACCGCGCGGCCGCCGGTCTCCTCGATCGCCGTGACCGTCTCGGCGGCATCGTTTTCGCGAATGTCGCCGATCGCGACGGCGTCCCCGTGCTCGGCCAGGCGCAGCGCGATCGCGCGGCCGATGCCGCGTCCCGAGCCGGTCACGAGCGCGACGCGTCCGGTCAGTTCCATGGCCGTATTGAATCGCGAAGAGGGAGTACTCTGCTCCGCGATGGACACCTACCTGGCGATCGTGAGCAAGCGGGAGGTTCGCAGTTACGCCGACCAGCCGATCGACCCGGACGCGCGCCGGCGCATCCTCGAGGCGGGTCGCATCTCCGGCAGCTCTGGCAACAAGCAGCAGTGGCGGTTCATCGTGGTTGAAAGCGACGAGAAGCGCGCGCGCATCGCCGAGTCGGTCTACGTGCCGGGCAACGTGCTGGGTGCGAAGCTGATCATCGTGGTGGTCATGCAGGGAGCCGCGCGGGTTTACTTCGACGTCGGCCGCACCTCGCAGAACATGATGCTGGCGGCCTGGAACGAGGGCATCGGCTCGTGCCCGAACGGGATGACCGACGGCGAGGCCGTCGCGAGCATGCTCGGCCTCCACTCGGGTGAGGAGCCCGCGATCGTCCTCACCTTCGGCTACCCGGCGCGGCCGGTCGATCCCTCCAGCCGCTCGCCGCAGGAGTGGATCCAGCGCGCAAACCGCAGGCCGTTCGACGACGTGGTCGAGACGGTTTAGGGGCCGGCCCGGTACTCCTCGGCCAGCAGGTCCATCAGCAGGCTGTCGCGCCACCGCCCGTCGGGCGCGCGCTCGTACCCGCGCATGATCCCGACGGGGCGGAAGCCGACCGCGGTGTAACAACGGATCGCGCGCTCGTTCTCGGCCGCCGGGTCGATCGTGAGCCGATGGTGGCCGCGCTCGTCGATCAGGTGGTCGATCGCGACGCGCAGGGTCTCCCGGCCAAGGCCCTGGTGGTGAAAGTCGCTCCGCAGCGAGATGTCGAGTGCGGCGTGACGGTAGTCGGGCTCGTTCTCCTCGGCGACCTGGAGCACGCCGATCACCTCGCCACCCACCTCGACGGCGAACATCTCCGAGCCTGGGTCGTTCAGGTCGGCGCGAAGACGATCGGCGTCGTAGTTGCCCCACCAGGGGGCCACCTCGGGATCCCTCAGCATCGTCAGCAGCGCCGGGACGTCGCGTTCCCCGGCCCGCCGTAGCAGCACGCGCTCGCCCCGGAGCGTCAGCTCCGCTCGAGCAGGATCACCGGTATGTCGCGATCCGTCTTGCGCTGGTACTCCTCGTAGGGCGCGTACACGTCGACGACCACCGGCCAGAGGCGCTCCTTCTCCTCGGGCGTCGCCCGGCGCGCGCGGACCTTCCGGCGCTCGGACCCGACCTGGACCGTCGTCTCCGGATGCTCCTTCAGGTTCAGCCACCACATCGGGTGCTTCTTCGAGCCGCCCTTGGAGGCGACGATCACGAGGTCGTCGCCAGCGCGCGCGTAGATCAGCGGGCTGGTGTGGCGCTTGCCGCTCTTGCGGCCGACGTGATCGACGAGCAACACGGGCGAGCCGCGGTAACTGCCCGCGACCCGCCCGCCGCTCAGTCGGTAAACGAGCACGTGCGCCTGCGTGAACTGCTGCCAGGCGCGCCAGCCGATGCGCTTCAAGCGCTGTCGCTCTCCAGGGTCTGCTTCAGGCGCGCCATGTTGCTGGTCGCCTCCTTGCGCATCGAGCGTGCCATCAGCGGGCTGAGCAGCGACATCAACCCGGTGGTCTTCGGGTGCATGCGCATCGTCACGCGCGTCGCGCCGTCGTGTTCCTCGAGCACGTACTCGCCGGCCGGCTCGAGCGAGCCCGGCCCGGAAGAGATCGGCGGCCCGTGCCAGGCGAGCCGGCGTGCCGGCTCGAAATCGGTCCACTCGAAAGTCGACTCGGCCTTTCCGCGGGTGGACATCTTGTAGCGGTACTTGCTCCCCTGGTGCGGCGGCTCGCCGGACTCGGGCTCGACCGTCTCGAAGATGCTCATCCAGCGCGGCATGTTCTCGCCGTGCGCGAGGTAATCGAAGATCTCCCCCGCCGGGCGGTGGATCTCGACGCTTTCACCGACATCGATCGCCATCACAACCTCCCTTCGATTTGGGAGGCCGATTCTATGCCGAGTTCGTCTACTTGGCGGTGATCGTCACCGGCGCGGAGGTGCCGGTGTTGCCCGCCACGTCGGTGACCGTCGCGGTGAGTTTGTGCGCGCCCTTGGTCGCCTTCCAGCCCGAGGAGAACGGAGCCGTGCCATCGGTGCCGATGCGCTTGCCGTCAGCGTAGAAGTCGACCGCCTTCGCATCGGATCCGTCGTCGGTGGCGGAGGCCGTGATCGTGGTCTGCGCCGCCTTGATCGTGGAGCCGTTCGCGGGGTAGGTGATAGCAACCGTCGGGGCGGCCGTGTCGACGCGGAGCGTGATCGTGCGCGTCGCCTCGACGTTGCCCGCGGCGTCCCATGAGCGGTAGTTCAGGGTGGTGGTCTGCGGCAGGACGAGAGGCGTTGAGTAGGCGGGGCTGGAAGTGGTGGGCGCGGTCCCGTCCGTCGTGTACCGGGTCACCGCGACTCCCGAGCCACCCACGTCCGTGGCCGCAAGCGCGACGCTCACGGGCTGCCGGTACCAGGTGGTCGCGCAGGTCGCGTTGTTGCAGGTGACCGCGGTCGTGGGCGCGATCGTGTCGGGCGCGGGACCGTCGATCACGTCGCGCATCGTCTCCACGACGGTGCCGAGCGGCGCGCGGGCCTTCAGCCACGCGAGGAAGGCGTCGAGGTCCGCCGCACTCACCGACGAGTCCGCACACGCGTCGCAGATGTCGTGGAACATCAACGGCACCCAGCCGCCGCCATGATCCTCGGCCTGCGTCACGTAGGACTCGAGCATGGACAGCGTGATCGGCCCGATGATGTACTCATTCGACTCGATGCCCAGCATGTCCCTGGGCGGGATCGTCTCGGCGAAGTGGCACCAGTAGTCCGTGCACCCCGGCCCGTACAGGCCGCCCACAGCGCGCGCGGCGTGAAAACCGCATTGCGTGATCAAGGACCGAACGTCCGGATAGGAGACGCCGGAGCCGTGCGGGTAGGCGAAGGTCGTGACCAGGTAGCCGCGTGCGCGCAGGGTTGCGGCGTCGTCGCAGATCTCGTGCTGTTGCTGGTCGTAGGTGAGGCGGGCGAGGTAGGGGTGGTCGACCGTGTGACCACCGATCTCGTTGCCGGCCGCCGCCAAGGAGTCCACCTGGGACCAGGTCATGAAGTACGGGTCCGTGCCCACCCAGCCGTCGACGATGTAGAAGGTGCCGTTCATCCCGTACTTGGAGAGCAGGGAGCTCGCCGTCATCTGGGTGGCGATCCCGTCGTCGAAGGTGAGGGAGACGACGGTCTGGGCGTGCGCGCTCGAAATCGTCGGCACCGCCAGCAGTGCGATCAACAGTAGTGCGATTCGGATCGCCGCGGCACGCAGCGAAGGTGCGATTCGAGAGACGGCCAAGAGTCTCGGCTTCCTTGCCGGAGGTCGGGGAACAGCCTTCGTTCGACCATAGCCCGGCTTGCCACCACGGCGCAACTCATATTCCTAGCGCCGCACGTCCTCGCAGTTGACCACCTGGTCCATCGCATCGACGTCCGCGCGGTCGTTGCCCGGCCCGCAATCGACGTAGTCTCGCTGGCCGTTGTTCGCCGAGTTGATGTAGTCGTTCCCCGGGCCGCCGTAGAAGGTGTTCTGCCCGAGGTTGTCCTCCAGATAGTCGTTCCCCGGGCCACCGTCGAGCGTGTCGTTGCCGAAGTTGCCCTCGAGATGGTCATTGCCCTCGCCCCCGAGCAGGTGGTCGTCGCCCTTGCGGCCGTAGAGGCGGTCGTCGCCGTTGCCGCCCTCGAGCGTGTCGTTGCCCTCGTCTCCCTCGAGGTGGTCGTTCCCGTCGAGGCCGCGCAGCAGGTCGTCCCCGGCGCCCCCCAGCATCAGGTCGGGCCCCGGAGTGCCGTCGAGCACGTCATTCCCGGGGGTGCCGATGATCACCGACTCGTTCGACTCGTTCGGGTCGGTCAGCTCCGGCGGCACCTGCACGACGGTCTCGCAGTTCTTCAGCGTGTCGAGCGTCGGCGACTGGTCGGACACGTAGACGGTGTCGTTGCCCGAGCCGCAGTCGACCGTGTCCGGGTCCGCGTCGTTCACGTAGACGGTGTCGTCGCCGGCGCCGGCGAGGATCGTGTCGCGCCCCGTGCCGCCGCGGATCGTGTCGTTGCCGTCGCCGCCGCTTACGTAGTCGTCGCCGGAGCCGCCGTCGAGGGAGTCGTCGCCGGCGCCGCCGTAGATCTTGTCGCGGTGCTGCTGGCCCTGGATCGTGTCGTTGCCGTCCTGCCCGAGCAGGCGGTCGCCGGCCCGGCCGCCCTGAATCGCGTCGTCCCCCGCACCTCCGTAGATCCGATCCACGCCGCCCTGCCCGATCAGCGTGTCGTTGCCGTCGTCGCCGTAGATGCGGTCGCCCGCGCTGCCGCCGTCGATGTAGTCGTTGCCGGGGCCGCCGTAGAGGGTGTCGCGGCCGAGGCCGGTCTCGACGATCTTGTCATCGCCGGGGCCCCCATACGCGATGTCGTCCGCGTCACCCGGGTCGATGTAGTCGTTGCCGGGGCCGCCGTCCATGAAGTCGTTCGAGTTGCCGCCGGACAGGTAGTCGTTGCCGTCGCCGCCGACGACGTGGTCACGGCCGAAGCCGCCGAACTCGCGATCGTCACCGGGGCCCCCGTCCAGCTGATCGTCGCCGATCCCGCCCGTGAGCAGGTCGTTGCCCTCGCCGCCGACGAGCACGTCGTTGCCGCGAAATCCGTCGAGGCGATCGTCGCCCGCGAGGCCTCGGATCAGGTCGGGCCCACGGTCCCCCTTCAGCACGTCCGGCCCGGGCGTGCCGACGATCAGCGAGTAGCCCGACTGCGTCGCCATCGCGACGATCCGCCGCGCGACGCGCACGCGGCCCGGCAGTCGGCGGAACGTGTAGCCGCTCGCGAATGTGATCGTGCCGGCGGCACCGTTGGCGACCCAGATGCGGGCGCCGGTGGGGGACACCGCGACCGCGCCCGGCCCGCGCCCGGCCGCGATCCGCTTCACGAAACGCCGGCGCCTCGTGTCGAGCACGAGCGCCTTGTGCGAGCGCGCTCCCGGAGCCACCACCGCACGGCGGCCGTTACCGAACACCGAGATGCCGGCCACCGGCCGGTGCGCAGCGATCGTCTTCAGGACCCGGCGCCGGTCCGCGTCCACGATCGACACCGAGCGCCCGCCCGCGTTGGTCACGTACACGCGTGCACCGGAGGGGGCGACGGCGACCCCGAAGGGCAAGCGTCCCACGCGGAGCGTCTTCAGCACCCGCAGCGTCGCGAGGTCCACGATCACCAGGTTGCGCGATCCGGCCGTCACGAAGGCGCGCGTGCCGTCGCTCGAGACAGCGATGGCGCCGGGCCGCGCCGCGATCGCGAGTGTCGCGGCCACCGTGCCGTGGAGGAGGTCGACGACGCTCAGCCTTCCCCGTGCGCGGCCCGAGGTGACGTAGGCGCGCGCGCCGTCCGCCGAGACCGCGACGTCGCGCGCTGCCCCGGGAAGCGGGATGCTCCCGGCCGGGGTCAACGTGGCGAGATCGAGCGCGGTCAGCAGACCCCGCGAGCCGTTGCTCGAGACGACGTAGCCGCGCATCCCGTCGAGGCTGAGCGCGACCCCGCGAGACGGCAGCTCGATGCGCGGGCGGGCGGTCACCTTCTTTCGCCCGAGGTCGACGACGGCGACCTGCGGCGTGCCGGTCGTGACAAGTGCGAGCCGGGCGGAGGCGGTCGCGCATGCGGCGAGCAACGCAATGCATGTCAGGGCCAGACAGGCGGAAACCCGTACGACGGACATGTCATCCAACGTAGCGGCGCTGGGTACGATGCGCGCCGTGCGAATTCCCGTCTTAGGTGCGCTGCTCGCCGCCCTGGTCGTCGCCGGGTGCGGCGACGGCGAGAGCAAGAGCGCTCCCGCGCCCACCGCGCCCGCCACCATCAAGGTCGTGAGCCCCGCGTTCAAGAACGGCGGCACGCTGCCGAAGCAGTTCACCTGCGACGGCAAGTTCGGCGGTGTCAACCCGCCGCTCGGCTGGTCCAGCAAGCCAAAGGGCCTCAAGAGCCAGGCTTTGGTGGTCGAAGACCCGGACGCGCCGGGCGGCAACTTCGTGCACTGGACGGTGTGGGGAATGATGGCCCGCACCAACGGCCTCGACGCCGACATCCCGCCGCTCGGGTTGCCGCAAGGGCAGAACAGCGCGGGCACATCCAAGTACGCCGCGCCGTGCCCGCCGAAGGGCGATTCGCCGCACCACTACGAGTTCACGATCTACGCGCTCAAGGAGCCGATCGCCTTGAAGGCGGGAGCACCGTCCGATCAGGTGCTCGACAAGATCAAGCGCGCGGCGCTCGCGCGCGGGGTGCTGACCGGCACCTACTCGCGCTAGCGATCCAACCGCATCGAGGCACAAAGAAACGCGCCGTCCGTCCGCCTTTCGGCTTCGGGTCGGCGCGTTATGGACGGCATTATCTCCCCTTGCCGGGGATAAATCAAGTGCTGATCGAAACTTTTTCCCCGGACGTAGCAGCCTTTGCGGGGGCGCCGGCGCCGTCACCGTTCGCACACGGATCCTCCCACCGGGTCACGCGCTCGCGCGTCGGCACCGGCGGGGCGGGCGCCTCGAGCCCCGTGACTCGTACGCGGCCGAGCGCGAGATATGCGAAGAACGCGGCCACCGACATCGCGGCCATGAACGTCCACGCGTGGTCGAACGCGTTGACCGCGTCGGCGGGCGCCGGCGTGCCGACGATCGCGATCAGGATCGCGACGCCGAGCGCCGAGCCGATCTGCCGCGACATCGTCAGCACGGCGATACCGGTCGCGAAGCGCTGCGGCGGGAGCGAGGCGGCGGCCGCGCTCGAAAGCGTCGGGATCGTGAGGCCCACTCCCGCGCCCGTCAGCAACAGGCCGGGCAGCATCTCGCTCGCATAGCTCGGCTCCGCGCCCATGCGCCACGTCCACCAGGCTGTTCCGAGCGCGAACAGGATCGGGCCCGCCGCGCCCACCGCGCGCTGGCCGAAACGGTCGCTGAGCGCGCCGGCCGGTGCGGAGAAGCTTGCGGCCATCAGCGGGCCCGGGGCGAGGCTGAACCCGGCGCGCAGCACCGAGTAGTGCCAGACCGTGGTCATGAAGAGCACGCCGGCCAGCAGCATCGCGGAGAAGGCGGCGAAGAACAGGAACGCGCCGACGTTGGAGGCCGCGAACGAGCGCACGCGCAGCATCGGCAGCTCGACGACCGGCGCGGGGTGACGGCTCGAGCGCAGGATGAAGGTCGGGAGCAGCGCGGCCGCGGCGGCGAACGAGGCGAGCACGCCCGCGCTCGCCCAGCCCCACTCCGGCCCCTTGACGATTCCGAGCACGAGCAGCGCGATGCCGGCCGCGAGCATGATCGCGCCGAGGATGTCGGGGCGGGGCCCCGGATCGGGGTCACGGCGCTCTTCGAGCGTGCGCACCGCCGCCGCCAGCGCGACGAGGCCCACCGGCAGGTTCACGAGGAAGACCCAGCGCCAGCTCACCTCGACCAAGAGGCCGCCGATCGGGGGGCCGGCAGCGGCCGCGATGCCGCCGACCGCGGCCCAGGCGCCCACCGCGGTCGCGCGCTGCGAGGGCGGGAACTCGGGGAGCAGGAGGCCGAGGGACGTCGGCACCATGAACGCGGCGCCGGCCGCCTGGAGAATGCGAGCGGCGACCAGGACGTCGAGGGAGGGCGCGGCGGCGGATGCCGCGGACGCCGCGAGGAACACGGACAGGCCGCCGACGAATCCGCGTTTGCGGCCGGCCCGGTCCGAGATGCGCCCGGCCGGCACGAGCAGAGCGGCGAACACGATCGCGTACGCGTTCAGGATCCAGGACAGTCCCGCGAGGCTGCTGCCATCGAACTCGCGGCGGATGTCCGGGAACGCGATGTTGACGATGAACAGGTCGAGGCCCGCCATGAAGACCCCCACCGACACGATCACGAACACCCGCCACCTGTGCATAACGCCCTCCAGCGTCGCCGGCCTTGAGGGTTCGATCATAGAACCCACCGGTGCTACGCTATGTGAGGTGCTTCACAGAACGTACGACGACCAGAACTGCTCGATCGCCCGTTCACTGGAGGTGGTGGGTGAGCGCTGGTCGATGCTGATCGTGCGCGACGCGTTTCTGGGGATCCGGCGCTTCGACGACTTCCAGCGCAGCCTCGGCGTCTCGCGTGCGGTGCTGTCGAACCGCCTCGACCGCCTCGTCGCCGAGGGCATCCTCGAGCGGCACCGCTACCAGGAGCATCCGGAGCGCCACGAGTACCGGCTCACCGACAAGGGCCGCGACCTCTGGCCGGTCACGATGGCGCTGCTCGGCTGGGGCGACCGCTACTACGCGGACCACGGTCCACCGAAGACGTTCTTCCACCGCGAGTGCGGGGGCGAGGTGACGGATCGCCGAACGTGCGCGAAGTGCGGCGCCGAGCTGACCGTGCGCGACGTCGAGGCACGGCCGGGCCCGGGCGCGCGCGTGGGCGTCGGTTAGAGACGAAACCGGAAGCGAGCGTTACGTTTCCCTCGCATAGCGAGGACAACGCAACGAGCATCTGTCAGACTCCGAGATTCCCTGGTGGGAGGTGAATTCGGTGGCGCGTAGTGTCATGAGCGTCAAGGGCACGGCCGTGTTCCTCCTTGCACTCTGTCTCGCCGGGTTCGGGACCGTGCTGGTCGCGCAGCGAGCCGAGGCGAGCCATGTGCGCCCGGCGGGCGCGAGCCCACTCCGGATCCCGCTGGTCCCCGCCTTTCAGCCGTGTGCGTCCTCGAACCGGACACACGGCGCGCCGCTGTCGTTTCCATCGTGTGCACCGCCGGCACAGACGTCGAGCTCCCTGACGGTGGGCACATCCGACGCCAACGGGGCGACGGCGAACTCGATCGGGTCGCTGCTGATCAAGGTCATTCCAACCGGCCGGGAGGACATCCTTACGACTCTTACCATCACTGACGTCCGTTGCCGGCCTGGAACCGATGCCTCCGTTTGCAGCAGCGCGAACGCGGCAGACGGTCCCGATTACACCGGTCAGATTCAGGGCAACATGACCGTCCGGATCAGTGACCACTACAACGGCCCCAGCCTGACCGAGGCTGCAACGGTCCAGGACATTCCCAACCCAATCAACGCGCCCTGCACGGCAACCGCCGACACGTCCGTCGGGAGTACCTGCACGGTCACTGCCTGCGCAACCTGCATCGGCCCGCCGCGCGGCGACATCGGGGGTCAACGCTCCGTTGTCGGCATCACACAGGTCTATGTCACTGACGGTGGACCCGATGGCGTCGTTTCGACCGCGGACAACCTGGTTTTCCTGCGGGAGGGAGTCTTCGTTCCTTAAGCCCGTCGGGCTGGCCTGCGAGCTAGCGCAAGACGACCGGAGGGTTGTGCCCCGGGATCACCATGTACGGGTCGAGCTCCCGGATTCGCCGCCACTGCTCGAGCAGCTCGTCGCGCTCCGGGCCGAAGTCCTCCGGCAGGTCCATCTGGTCGAAGTACTCGGGCAGCGGGCCGACGCAGTCGGAGGCGATCACCACCAGCCCGTCGTCGGTGTCGATCAGCAGCGAGATCAATCCCGGTGAGTGTCCCGGCGTCAGGATCCAGCGCACACCCGGCTCGATCTCGCCCTCTTCTCCCTCGAGCTTGATCGGGCGCACCATGTCGATCACGCCCTGCTCGATCGCCGTGTACGGGGCGTCGAGCTCGATCTGGTGCACGTAGACCTCGCGCTGCACGAACTCGATCAGCGCTTGCACGTGGTCGAAGTGGGTGTGGGTGAGGATCACTTTGGTGGAGCTCGGCTCGATGCCGCGCGCCCGCAGGGCGCCCGTCACCGGCGCCCCCTGCATCATCAG
>Ga0114129_10006998_pt1 | contig 16058 bp, 15 predicted proteins | sample RhiMetdeltSRZDD1_FD_80071 | JGI IMG/M metagenome (GOLD analysis project Ga0114129, IMG submission 80071) | Populus rhizosphere microbial communities from Tennessee, USA - Rhizosphere MetaG P. deltoides SRZDD1 (version 2) (version 2) | ecosystem: Host-associated > Plants > Roots > Rhizosphere >... | reverse complement strand
CGAAGGTGCCCTGCTGGTAGACGAACGGCTCGCCCGCCGGGTCGCGGATCTCGTACCAGCAGGGGCCGGCCGAGGACTCCGTCGAGACGTTGCGGTTCGCGATCAGCGACTCGTACGACCCCATGTTGCGATACGCGACGCGATACATCATCAGGTCGCCGAGCCCGTCGAGGAACCGGCCTCCCAGCTGCGGAACGCACCCGCCGCGGGTTCCCGTGCAGAGCGGATGGAACGGCGCCGCGGGGAGGGCGATCGCGTCGACGGACGTGTTCTCCGGCACTGCCCAATCGACATGGAACCGGTACACGACGAGCTGATCGGTCTGGAAGAAGCCGACGACGAAGGCAGGTTCGCCAGGCGGCGGCACCAACTGTCCGTCGAAGTCCGCGGGCGCGAGGCCGCTCACCTCGCCGAGCGTCACGTCGGCGCACGCCTCGGCGACGTTGGGATCGCCGGCCAGCATCCGCGCCCGGTCGAACGCGCACATGCGACGCGAGAGCATTCGCGCCGTCCGCGTCGCGTTCGCGAACATGTTGTAGGTCACGTAGTAGCCGTCGGGCCAGACGGCGAACTTCGGGTAGTCGTTGAAGTTGTCGTACTGGAACGCGTACTGCGCGTATTGCCCGGTCGGATCGGGCGTGCGGGAGACCGCGACGCATTCCCAGAACGGCCCCTTGTTGCCGTCGCCCACCCACGAGAGCTGCGAGATGAGCCAGCGGTCCGCCAGTGGGTCGTAGAGGACGACCCCGTCGTATCCTGTCGAGGCGCAGGGACCGCCGATGCCGGTGAACACGGTGGGAGTCGGCACCGGACCGAGGAGCAGCGTTCCCGTCTTGGAGAAGATCGCCACCGCCGAGTTGACGATCTGCACGTAGTGGTTGCGTCCGACGTCCCCTTGCGGATCCGCCGGGTCGAGGTTGACCTTGAACGACTGGGCCGCGGGGACGCTGACCGTGCCCTGCCCGATGCCGTCGAACGACAGTTTCGTCGGAGGCGCCAACAAGGCCGGCACGCTCCGCTGCACCACCGGATCGCGCACGCGCTCGGCCGGCGCGGTCAGCGGAACGGGCCGCGGCTCATTCTCCTCGGAAGCAGGCTCGACGAGGGTCGGGCGCATCAGCCACAGCGGGGGGGAGATGCCGTGCGAGGCAGCCAGCCGCCGCTGCGGCCGCGTCGTCTGCGGCAGCGCGAGGGCGGCGCCGGACAGAACCAGCGCCAGGGCGAGGGCCCGCAAGCGCATACTGCTACTACGATATAGACGCCGCAGGAATCAACCAGCCTCGCCCGGAGACACCCGGGAAGGATCCGTCGGAAAGCGGGCGAATTCGTCCAGCAGGGCTGCGCAAAAAGCGACGACGACGCGGCCGTTGGCGAAGAAGCGGAAGAGGGCCACGTCGGCGCCGGGCTCGCCGGACTGGCCGCCTACCGGCTCCAGCAAGCCGCGCAGGTCGAGCCCGGCCTCGACCTGCCAGGCCTCGGGCCCGCCGGAGATGCGCAGCGCCAGCGCGCCGGCGGTGCTCGGCTCCAGTGCGGCCGCGCCGGCCTGCCCCGACTCGAGCACCGCCTCGAGCTGCTCGACGAAGTGGATGAGGTCGAGGTCGAGGAGCGTCACCTCGGGCAGACGCAAGAGCGTCACGAAGGCGTGCTCGCCCGTGGTTGGACGATGCCGGTAGCGTTCCATCGCCGCCTCGGCGCGCAGGGCAGCCGGGCTGTGCACTCCGTCGGACGCGCGCGAGGAAAGCTCGAGCCGGAAGCGCAGGTTCGACGCCTGGTTGAGGAGCACCGCCACGCCCCGTCTGTAGCATGGCTGTGGTATTTCCACCGGCTCCGCATGCGCCGCCTGCGTTCCCTCGCGCTGCCCACGCTGTCGGGCGTGCTCTACTTCGTCTCGTGGATCGGGTTCGGCATCTGGCCCCTCGCCTTCGTCTGCTTCCTGCCGCTCCTCTTCTCGCTCCGCGACGCGACTCCGCGCGAGGCGTTGCGCCGCGGCGCCTGGATGGGCTTCGTCGCGCACCTGGGCGGGTACACGTGGGTGATCCACCTGCTGCGCGTCTTCGCCTTCGCCCCGCTGCCGCTCGCCTTCGCCGGGTACCTCGCGCTCTGCTTCGTGCAGGGGCTGCTCTTCGGCGTCTTCGCCTGGGCGCTGCGGCGCACCTGGAGCGCGACGCGCTGGCCGCTCGCCGCGATGCTCCCGCTCTGCCTCATCGCGACCGAGTTCGTCTACCCGCTGCTCTTCCAGAGCTATACGGGCATCGCGCTGATCCCTCTCGTGCCGCTCGTCCAGGTGGCGGACGTCGGCGGCGTGCTGCTCCTCTCGGCACTGCAAGGAGCGGTGAACGGCGCCATCGCCGACGTCTATTTCACGCGTCGCGCCTGGCCGGTCGTCGGCACCGCGCTCGCCGTCGCGGCGGCGTTCACGTACGGCTTGTGGCGGATGGGGCGCATCGAAGACCGCGAGCAGAGCGCGCCCACGCGCCGCATCGGCATCGCGCAGCCGAACGTCGGCGAGATCGCGCTGCACCGCAACCCGTACGCATCCGTCCAGGCGCTGTGGGCGGACACGGCGGAGCTGCACGCGCGAGGCGCCGACCTCGTCGTCTGGCCGGAGGTCGGCTACAACCTGCGGCCGGTGCGCGACGGGGACGACGGCCGCGCCATCTCCGGCGGCATTCCGGTCTCCATCATCGCGGGCGTAGAGCGGGTCCATGGCAAGGAAGCCTGGAACAGCGCCATCGCCATCTCCGACGGCAAGATCGGCGACCATTACGACAAGATCCAGCTCCTCGCCTTCGGCGAGTACATTCCCTTCGGCGACTGGTTTCCCTTCCTGTACGAGTGGTCGCCGCTCGCCACGCACCTGACCCGGGGCACCGTCACGCGTCCGCTGCGCGACGGCGGGTACCGGTACGCGACGTTCATCTGCTACGAGGACATCCTCCCCTGGATCGTCCGCAAGACCATGGAGGACCAGGGCGAGGGCCGCGCACACGCGCTCGTGAACCTGACCAACGATTCCTGGTACGGCGCGGGTCACGAGCAGGAGCAGCACCTCCAGCTCGCCGCGCTGCGCACGGTGGAGCACCGGCGCTGGCTGATCCGGGCCACGTCGACCGGGATCAGCGCCTTCGTCGACGCCACGGGGCGGGTGGTCTCGCGGATTCCCGCCGACGTCCGCGGCGTCGCGGTGCGGGACGTGCCGATGCTGCAGGGAACGACCGTCTACGAGGTCGTCGGGGACTGGCCGGGCTGGGTCGCGTTGGGGACGCTCGGCTTCGTCGCCACCCGGGAGCTGCGCCGGCGCAAGCGGCGGCGGGCGGTCTGACAGGCAGGCGCATGTACCCTGCCCTGCAGTGCGATTTGCCGGACTTGCGGTCGGCGACGGTCGAGCCGCGGCGCGTCACTCCACGTCGCGGTGCGCAGTCGGTCGTTGAGAACGTCGGCCCCTCCGCTTATCCTGCGCGGTCCCGATGGAGCCCGAACACATCCTCGTCAAGGGTGCCCGCGAGCACAACCTGAAGGGCATCACGCTCGAGATCCCGAAGAAACGCCTGGTCGTGTTCACCGGCGTCTCGGGGTCCGGCAAGAGCTCGCTCGCCTTCGATACCCTGTACGCCGAGGGCCAGCGCCGGTACGTCGAGTCGCTCTCGGCCTACGCGCGCCAGTTCCTCGGTCAGATGGAGAAGCCGCACTACGACGTCATCCGCGGGCTGTCTCCGACCATCTCCATCGAGCAGAAGGCGGCGTCCAACAACCCGCGCTCCACGGTGGGCACGATCACGGAGATCCACGACTACCTGCGCGTGCTGTTCGCCGCCGTGGGGAAGCAGCACTGCACCGTCTGCGGCCGCCGCGTGGGCAAGCAGAGCGCGCAGCAGATCGCCGAGGAGCTGGCGCGGCTGCCGGAGGGGACGAAGCTCACCCTGCTCGCCCCGCTCGTCGAGCAGCGCAAGGGCGAGCACCGCGAAATCCTCGTCGACGCGCGCAAACGCGGTTTCGCGCGTGCCCGCGTGGACGGGGTGATCCGGCCGCTCGACGAGGACATCGAGCTGGACAAGAAGCGCAAGCACGACATCCAGATCGTCGTCGATCGCCTGGTGATCAAGGGAGGCGAGACCGACCGCCGGCTGATCGACAGCGTCGAGACCGCCCTGCGCGAGGGCAAGGGCGTGCTGCACGCGCTCACCGCCCTGCCGCAGAAGGGCGAGACGCACTCGATGTACAGCGAGCACCTCTCCTGCCCGGTCGACGGGATCAGCTTCCCCGAGCTGGCGCCCCACAGCTTCTCCTTCAACAACCCGCTCGGGATGTGCCAGGAGTGCAACGGCCTCGGGTCGCGTCCGGAGATGGACCCCGACCTGGTGGTGCCGGACCCGACGAAGAGCATCCGCCAGGGCGCCGTCGAGCCCTGGGCGCACGCGCTGGAGCGCGGCGGAGGCTGGACTTTCCGGATGATCGAGTCGCTCGCGCACAGCTTCAAGGTGCCGCTCGACAAGCCCTGGAAGGACCTGCCGCGCGACTTGAAGCAGATGCTCCTCTACGGCTCCGGCGACGAGACGATGAGCATCCGCTGGAGCGAGGGCGGGCGCAGCGGGACGTACCGCACCAGCTTCGAGGGGATCATCCCCATGCTGATGCGCCGCTTCAAGGAGACCACCTCCGAGAGCATGCGCAAGCACTACCTGCGCTACTTCAGCGACAAGGCCTGCTCCGCCTGCAAGGGGGAGCGCCTGCGGCCGGAGAGCCGCGCCGTCACCATCGGCGACGTCGTCGCCGCCGGCAGCGGCCCCGATCAGTTCGTCCAGAAGGGCAAGTCGATCGTCGAAGTGTCGCGCATGACCATCGAGGCGGCGGCGAGGTTCATCGACGAGCTGCCGCTGCAAGGCAGCGACAAGGTGGTCGCGGCCGAGCTGCTCAAGGAGATCGGCAACCGGCTGCGCTTCCTCCTCGACGTGGGCCTCGGGTACCTGACGCTGGATCGTCCGGGCCCGTCGCTCTCGGGCGGCGAGTCGCAGCGCATCCGCCTCGCCTCGCAGATGGGGAGCGAGCTGACCGGCGTCATCTACATCCTCGACGAGCCGTCGATCGGGCTGCACCAGCGCGACAATGCGAGGCTGCTCGCAACGCTCAAGCGGCTGCGCGACGTCGGCAACACCGTCATCGTCGTCGAGCACGACGAGGAGACGATGGAGGAAGCCGACTGGATCGTCGACTTCGGCCCCGGCGCCGGCGAGCTGGGCGGCGAGATCGTCGCCGAGGGAACGCCGCAGAAGGTCATGCAGTCGGAGCGGTCGATCACCGGCGCGTACCTCGCCGGACGCAGGCGCATCGAAGTGCCGTCGCAGCGCAGGCGCGGCAACGGCAAGAGCCTGCGTCTGCTGGGCGCGGCGGCGAACAACCTGAAGGAGGTCGACGTCGAGTTCCCGCTCGGTACGCTGGTGGCCGTGACCGGCGTGTCGGGCGCGGGCAAGTCGACGTTGGTGAACCGCATCCTGTACCCGGCGCTGTCGCGGGCGCTGTACGGCTCGCGCGAGGCCCCCGGCCCGTACAAGGCGCTGTCCGGGATCGAGCACCTCGACAAGGTGATCGACATCGATCAGAAGCCGATCGGCCGCACGCCGCGCAGCAATCCGGCGACGTACACGAAGGTGTTCGACTGCATCCGTGACGTGTTCGCGCGCACGCCCGAGGCGCGCGCCTACGGCTACGAGCCGGGGCGCTTCAGCTTCAACGTGAAGGGCGGCCGCTGCGAAGCCTGCGAAGGCGACGGCATGAAGGTCGTCGAGATGCACTTCCTCGCCGACGTGTACGTGCCCTGCGAGGTGTGCCACGGAAAGCGCTTCAACGACGCCACGCTGCGGGTGACGTTCAAGGGAAAGAACATCGCCGAGGTGCTCGATCTCTCGGTTCGCGAGGCGATGGAGCACTTCAGCGTGCACAAGGAGATCATCCGCATCCTGAAGACGCTCGACGACGTCGGCCTCGGCTACATCAAGATCGGGCAGCCCTCGCCGACGCTCTCGGGAGGCGAAGCGCAGCGCATCAAGCTGTCGCGCGAGCTGGCGCGGACCGACACCGGGCGCACGCTCTACGTGCTCGACGAGCCGACCACCGGATTGCACTTCGAGGACATCCGGCGGCTGCTGAGCGTCCTCAACCGGCTGGTCGACGCCGGCAACACGGTCATCGTCATCGAGCACAATCTCGACGTGATCAAGTGCGGCGACTGGATCATCGACATGGGTCCGGAAGGCGGCGACCAGGGCGGGTACGTCGTCGCGACCGGCGCTCCCGAGGACGTCGCTCGGGTGAAGCAGAGCTACACCGGCCAGTACCTCAACAAGGTGCTGGGACGCGCCCGCGTGGCTTGACGCCGGGCCGTCCGCGTGAAAAGCGCAGCGCGGAATCGCGGCGGCAACTGGAGGGGCACCCATGCTGTTCGTTCTCTTGCTCGCGGCGGTGGCGCCTGCGCGCCGCGACGCTCGCGTCGAAGCAATCTCGCAGCGCATCCAGCCCACGGCGCTGCAAGCGACCGTCGCGAAGCTGGTCGGCTTCGGCACCCGGCACACGCTTTCGGACACCACCTCGGAGACGCGCGGGATAGGCGCCGCCCGGCGCTGGCTGGCCGCGCAGTTCGGCGCCGCCGCGCAAGGCACTCGCCTCAAGCCCTTCGAGGACCGATTCGTCGCGCAGCCCGGGCGGCGCATCCCGCAGCCGGTCGAGCTCATCAACGTCGGCGCCGTCCTTCCCGGGAGCGACGCCGCGCGCGCCAAGCAGGCGATCGTGATGACCGGGCATTACGACAGCATGCCTTCCAACGTCATGGACCCGCAGAGCGACGCGCCCGGCGCCGTCGACGACGCCAGCGGCACCGCCATGGCGCTGGAACTGGCCCGCGCCTTCGCCAAGGAGCAGCCAGCCGTCACCGTCTACTTCGTCGCCGTCGCCGGCGAGGAGCAAGGACTGGTCGGGTCGACCCATCTGGCGCAGCGGCTCAAGCAGGAGGGCGTCGAGGTGCTGGCGATGACGAGCGTCGACATCGCCGGGAACATCGAGGGTCAGAACGGGGTCATCGACAACACCCGCGGCCGCGTCTACTCGGAAGGCACGCCGATCGTGGAGAACGATGCGCAGCGGCGGCTGCGCGACGCCGTCGGCGGCGAGAACGACAGCGCCTCGCGGGAGTGGGCGCGATACGTGGAGCGCGTCGGCGAGCGCTACGTCGAGAACCTCGACCTGCTCGTCATGCTGCGCCGTGACCGTCTCGGCCGCGGGTCCGACCACACCTCCTTCAACCAGCAGGGCTTCCCGGCGGTGCGGCTCTCGGAGATGGTGGAGCACTACGACCGCGAGCACCAGACGCCGCGGGTCGAGAACGGCCGCCAGTTCGGCGACGATCTCGCGCACTTCGACGCGCCCTACGCCGCCAAGCTGTGCCGCGCGCTCGCGGCGTCGGTCGCCTCGCTCGCCTTCGCGCCGGCGCCGCCCGCCGCGGTGAAGCTGGGCGGCGCGGTGAGCCCGGACACCCGGCTGCGCTGGACGCTGCCGCCCGACCCGCGCATCGCCAACGTGGTCCTCTACCGGCGCCGCGCGGATTCGGTCGTGTGGCAGCACGCCCAGCTCGTCGGCAAGGTCGATCACCTCGTGCTCCAGAACGTGATTCCGGACGACGAGTTCTTCGCCGTCGGGACGGTCGACGAGGCAGGAAACGAGTCGCTGCCGCAAGCTCCGTCCGAGCTCGACCGCTGAGCGCTGCGGCGTCCGCGCTGCGAAAGGCATCGCGCCGGCGCAGACCGCCGGCGACTAGCGCGTACCGGCGTCCGCGGGCTGCGGCGGCGGCCGGGCGTCGTCGGGCGGTGGAGCGAAGAGATCGAGATTGCGGATCAGCTCCACCTGCTCGAGCAGGGCGAGCTGCTTGACGACTTCCGCGTCCTCGGGCGAGAGCGGCGGCTTCTGCGCGTCCTGGGCGGGCGGCGCGCGGCGCGGCTCGTCCGCGCGGGCGAGCGGCGCTGCGAGCCAGAGCGCCGCGGCGACGAACAAGGGGGGGCGGAGCATGGTCTTCAGTGCCTGCGCGGACGTTCCGTCTGCTCCTGGCGCCGCTCGCGCCGCTCCTGCTTGCGCTCGCGGCGCTGCTCTTGCCTCTCCTGCCGCCTCTCCTGGCGCTGCTCGCGGAACCGCTGGCGCGCCTCCTCGCGCTGCTCGGGGCTCATGCGCTGCCAGCGGTCCATGTTCTCGAGGATCTGCCGCCGCTGCTCCGGCTCGGCGCTCATCACCTTGCGCAGCGACTCGCGAAGCTGCTCGCGCTCCTGCGGCGAGAGCGAGCGGAAGCGCTTCCACTGGTCGAGCACCTGCTGGCGCTGCTCCGGAGGCATGCTGACGAACTGCCGGTAGTTCTGATCCAGGCGCGCGCGCTCCGCGGGGGGCATGCGGTTGAGGCGCTCGAGATTGTCCTGGATACGCTGCCGCTCCTCGGGCGGCAGCTGCTGGAGCTCGCGCAGACGGCGGCGCAGCTCCTCCTGCTTCTCGGGAGGCAAGCCCCGGAACCGGTCCTCGGCGGACTGGCCCTGCGTCTGCGCCCGCGCCGTGGCGGGCACGGCGAGTCCCAGCGCGAGAGCGACTGCTGCGGCGCGGATCACGGCTTCCCCTCCGGCTGCAGCGTGTGGAGCACCTCGACGACGTCGAGGTCGCGCAAGGCGTCCTGGTTGCGCACGACGTTGAGATCCTCGAAAAGCTCGAGCCGCTGCGCGAGCACCACCTCGTCGGCGTTGGTCCGCTGCGCCGGCCGCGCGACGAGCACTGCCACCGCCGCAGCGGCGGCTACCGCCAGGCCGCCGCCGAAGGCCCATCGCCACCACGGCGCACCCAAGGGATGCGGACGAGCGTCGGCCGCGTGCGCGGCGACGCGCCCCGCGAACCCAGGCCTCGGATCCGCTGGCGGCAGTGGATCGACTACCGAGAGGCCGGCACGGACCAGGTCCCGCTCCTCCGCGCAGGCGGGGCAGGACTCGAGATGGCGGCGGACCTCCGCCGCCTCCGCCTCCGGCAGCGAGCCGGCCAGGCAAGCGAGGATCCGGTCCGAGATGTGGGCCTGTTCCGACATCTACACCCTCGCGCGGCGGATCCATCCGTCCGTCCACCCGGACCCGCTGGCGAGCGAAAAAGTTACACGAGATGCCTCGACCGCGTAGCACCGCGGAGACGTGCTTGTCACGATGGGGCCGCGTCAGGGGCACGGCCACAGGGCTGATCGCTACTGGATCAGGCCGTGCCGGGCGGCGAGCCGGAGCAGCTCCACGGCCGAGTGTACCCGGAGCTTCTTCAAGATGCGGCTGCGGTGGGTCTCGACGGTGCGGCGGCTGATGCGGAGCCGCTCGGCGATCTCGTCGTTGGAGCAGCCGAGGACGAGCAGCCGGAACACCTCGCGCTCGCGCGCCGACAGGACGTCGAGAGGAGCGCGGTCCCCCGCGGGACGCTCGAGCAGGTGCTGGTTGACGCGGTCGAGCGCAAGGCGCGGGGTGAGATAGCGCTGCCCCGATGCAACCTCGCGAATTGCCGCGACGATTTCCGCGGCGCCGCCCTCCTTGCCGGCGTAACCCATGGCTCCCGAGGAGAACGCCTCGGCGGCGAAATCCTCCGCAACCTGCGCGGACAGCACCAGCACCCGGCGGTCGGGCTTGCGCCGGAGCAGGTGGCGCAGGACCGATAGTCCGCCCGTCCCTGGCAGCGAGGCGTCGAGGACTACGACGTCCGGCTCGACGCGGGCCAGCAGCGTCCGGGCGGTCTCGAGCGAATCCGCTTCTCCGGCGATCGCCAGATCGCGACCGTGCTCTGCGATCGCCGCTCGCAAACCAGCGCGGTACAGCGGGTGCGCGTCGACGATCACGACCTGCAAAGGCACGGCCGGAATCTACACCGGCCGATTCCAGTGTAGTCAAATTCGCCCGATTCGTCCCGAGGGAGCCGTTCAGCCTCCCCGGAACAGCTTCCGCCCCAGCTGCAAGTCGCCGAACAGGGTCACGGCCAGCACCAGCGCGATGAGGAAGAGGAACCCGACGAGGTGGACGACCGTCTCGGCGCGCTGGTTCACGCGGCGCCCGCTGAGGAGCTCGATGCCGAGGAACACCAGCCGCCCGCCGTCCAGCGCCGGCACCGGCAGGAAGTTGAAGATGGCCAGGCCGACGGAGATGTTCGCCAGGATACCCGCGAACTCCGCCACCCCACGCTTCACCTCGGCGGAAGCCTGCTTGACGATCCCGACCGGCCCGGCGAGGGACGCTCCTCCGCGCCCGCGGGCGATGTCCCAAAGCGCCTGCAACGTCGCCACGTTCAGCGCCCAGACGTCGCGAGCGGCCCGCGGCACGGCATCGACGAGCGACACGCGGACGAGGACCCTGTCCTGCGTGACTCCGATGACGCCGTTGTCCGATCGCACCATGACCGCGCGGCGCTCCGAACCTCGCTGGATCTCGAACTTCCGCTCGGACGGCGCTCCGGGCTTGCGGAGCTCGTGCCTCAGGTCGTCGAAGGTCGCGATCGGCGTTCCGTCGATGGCGACCACGCGGTCGCCGGTGCGGAGGCCCGCCGCGGCAGCGGGTCGCTCGGGAAGCACCTGGATCCGCGTGGTCGAGAGGTCGACGAACCCGTGCGTCGAATACAAGGCGGCGATGATGGCGAAGGCGAGCAGGTAGTTCACCCCGGGTCCGGCGGCGATGACGAGGAAGCGCCGCCAGGCGGGCTTGTTGGCGTAAGACCCGGTGTCCGCCGGATCCTGCGCTGCCGGTTCGTCTGGCGAGAAGCCGGCGATCTTGCAGTAGCCGCCGAGGGGAATCGCGCTGAGCCGGTAGTCGGTCTCGCCCCGCCGGAACCCCGCGATGCGCGGGCCGAATCCCAACGAGTAGGTCTCGACGCGCATTCCGAGCAGGCGGGCGAGCGCGAGGTGTCCTGCCTCGTGCGCGGCGATGAGGAGCCCCAGGCCGACGACCGTCAGGACAATGGAGAGCACGGCGCGGCAGTGTACTCGATGCATCCCCGCGGCGCAGGACCTACGTTCAGGCGCGGACGAATTTGCCTGAGGGGCAGCCATGCGCAATGCGATGTGGGTAGCTGCAACGTGCGCGCTCGCGCTCTCCTGCGCGAGCAGCCCGAAGCCGGTGCAGAAGGTCGACGATTCCGGCCTGGCGCGCCTCGACGAGTCGCAGATGCAGCCCGTCGACGACGCGCGTGTCGAGCTGGGTCGCGCCCAGGATGCGCTCGCCCGCTCGCGCGCGAACGAGGCGGACGCGCAGGCGCGCCTCGAGGTCGCGAAGACGGAACGCGGGGTCGCCGACGCTCAGATGAAGAGGGCGCTGGCGGAGCGCGACCTCCTGAAGAAGCAGTACGCGCAGCAGGACCAGCTCGCGCGCGCGGAGGAGGAGATCCGCGCGGCGCAGGAGCGCATCCGCGCCGCCGACATGAAACGCGCCTACCTCGAGCGCATGGTGCAGGTGACGCAGGCCGACCGCGACGCGGCGGCGGCGCACGTCGAGACGGCGAACGCGATGGTCGAGCAGGCGAAGTTCCGCGCGATGAAGGCCGCCGAGGTGCCGCAGGCGCAATCGGCGAACGGCGGTTCGATCGATTCGCGCGTCGCCGAGGCGCAGGTGCGCGAAGCGCAGCTCCGGAAGAAGGCCGCGGACCTGAGGGCGAGCGCCGTCGACGCCTACAACCAGTGGCAGCAGACCGACGCGCGCGTCCGCACCCTCGCCCGGCCCGAGCCGATGCCGGTGCCGCCTCCGACGGGCCCGGAGGTGTCGCGGTGACGCCCGCAGCTCACGGCTTGCGGCGCTGCCCGGTCTTCGCCCAGCGGAAGTAGTCGCGCAGGACCTCGGCATGATCGAAGCAGAGGTCCTTCCAGGGGACCTCGGACTCCGCGTACCACCGGGCGTCCTGCGCGTCGTCGGCGGCTTGCAGCGTCCCACCGCGGACGCGGCACGCGTACACGGTGGAGATGGTGTGCTTGCGCGGGTCGCGGCGCGGGTCGGAGTAGGTGAAGAGCTGCTCGATCAATTCCACCTCGAGGCCCGTCTCCTCGCGCGCCTCGCGGCGGCAGGCGTCGCCGACCTCCTCGCCGTAGTCGACGAACCCGCCCGGCAGCGCCCACCCGCGCGGCTCGTTCTTGCGCAGGATGAGCACGACCCTTCCGTCGGCCCCTGCGATGACGGCGTCCGTGGTGGGCAGCGGGTTCTTGTACTCGGCCATCAGGGTGTGATGAGCCCGCTCGGGGTCGATGGCGCGGCGGACGGCTCCTGCGCCCGCTTGCTGTAGCGGCCCTCGAGCGCGTGCGTGAAGAGCGCACGGCAGAACGGGTTCTTCGCCCCTTCCTCCCGCTCGAGGTCGCGCGACACCGCGAGGCCGGTGCGCGCGGCGTCCATCCGTCCTTCGCAGGCGAGCACGTGGACCATCTCCAGGAGTCGCCGCGCGTACCTGGCCCGCCGCTGGGGCGTGAAGTACGCCTCCGCCGCCTCGTCGGCGGCGCGCTCGAACGCCGCCTTGCGCTGCGCATCGTCGATGAAGAGGCGGCTGACGGCGATCTCGTCCACCTTCAGGGCGAAGGCGCGCAGCGCCTCCTCCTCGGGGATCCAGGTGCGGAGGATCGGATCGGCGAAGAGCGCGGCACCCGCGAGCCGGTGGGGCAGCTCGCCGTCGGGCCCGAAGTCGACCGCGGCGCCCGGCGCGGGCGGCGGCTCCCGCGGCGCGGGCCCGAGGATGCGCAGTGCATCGGCGTACGCGGGCGGCGGCGCGAACCCGTTGCGGGCGCCCTCCTCCGCGGCTTGCGCAATGAGCCAGCGTGCGTGCTCCTTGGGGATCTCCACGCTCGTCACCGCCGCGCCCTGCTGCCGCGGCAGACGCTTGCCGAACTCGCGGAAGTTCCGCCGCGACAACGCCAGCGTGTCGATCGCGAGAATGCCCCTCACGTCGGAGATCACCGCCTGCACGACCTCGACGCCGCCGCGGGTGGCCTGCGCCCACCACACCGCGCGTTCGCCGAAAGCGTCGATGGAGCTTGCATAGCAGGCGGGCGCCTCGGCCTCCGGCGGCGGCTTCAGGAGGGGCTCGCCGCGCGGCTTCAGCTCCTGGACCTGCACGCCGCGCTGCTTGAGGCGCTGCAGCTCGCGCTTGGCCTCCTTCGCCAGGGCCTTCTGGGGCGCGGAAGCGAGCTCGACCAGCGCTTCTTGCCGTTGCGCTTCTCCCGCCGCGCGGACGAGAGCGAGCGCGAGCGGCTCCGGCAGGGCGGAGATGCGGCCGGCGACTTCTGGCTCGGCGGCAGCGCCCTCCGACGACAGCCCGGCCGACTGCGCGGTGCGCTCCTGCTGCAGGAGCCGCAGGATCTCGCGCGCCTCGGCGATGTGGACCGGGGTACATGGATGCGAACCCGCGCACGCCATCTCCTCGGCGATGCTCTCGGGCTTGAGCGACGCGTCGCGCAGCAGCGTGAGCAGCTCGACCGTGCCGACGTCGTGTCCCGCTGCCATGGCCCGCGCACTCTAGGGAACGCGGCTCCCCGAGGCAACGTGCTTCGGCGCGCCGCTGTACAGGATATACAACGAGCGACCGTCGGCCGACCGGCCTGCGGCAGCGCGGAGGCATCGATGAAGGTGACGCTGCTCTACTTTGCGGCGGCGCGAGAGCGGACCGGCGTCCCGCGCGAGACCGTCGACCTGCGCGAAGGGGCGACCGCCGCCGACGCGCGGGATGCAGCGTGCGAGGCCCATCCCGCGCTGCGCGCGGTGGTCGACCGCCTCCGGCTCGCCGTCGACCAGGAATTCGCGCCCGCCGACCGACCGCTCCGCGACGGTTCCGAAGTCGCCTTCATCCCGCCCGTGTCGGGCGGAGCGGGCGCCCATCGCATCTCCGACGGCAAGCTGTCGATCGACGCTCCGGTCGCAACGGTGAGCGGCGTCGATTGCGGCGCCGTCGTCACTTTCGTCGGCACGGTACGCGCCACCAACCGCGGCCGCGAGGTGGTCCGGCTCGAGTACGAGGCGTACCCGGAGATGGCGCTGCGCGTGTTCGCGCGCATCGAGGAAGAGGCGCGCACCCGATGGCCGGGCACGAGGCTCGCCATCCACCATCGGGTCGGAACGCTGGAGCCGGGCGCGGTCTCCGTCGTCATCGCCGCCGCTTCTCCGCACCGCGCCGACGCCTTCTCCGCCGCGCGTCACGCCATCGAGGAACTGAAGAAGGACGCGCCCATCTGGAAGCGCGAGCATTACCGGGACGGCTCCGAGTGGGTCGGGCTCGGGAGCTGACCAACGCCACTGACGTCCGCGCTTGGGAGGACTACAGCGCCGGCGCACGCTGCCGGCGGCTGGTATTCCGCTGTGGTCTGGATCCGCACTACTGGAACGTGACGGCGGACACGCGAGGCGCTACCGCGAAGTCTGCTAAAATTTCCGTTGATGCCATCGGAGCCGCGCATCCTCCTGTCCGGCGACGCCCCGTTCCGATCCGCCGTGGGCGCGGCCCTCGGCAACCACTACCCGTTGGTCGAGGCCGCGAACGTCGCTGAAGCCGCCGATGCGCTGCTCGCCGCCCGCCCCGCGGCAGTGGTTCTGGATCTCCGCCCGGGCGCGGACGGCCACGCGGTCTGCCGCCGGATCAAGGGCGCGGCCGCCACGCGGTTGCTCCCCATCATCGGCTTCGTCGCGACGGACGGCGAAGCCACCGTCGCGGCGCTGGACGCAGGGGCAGACCACGTCTCTCAATGGCCGCCCCAGCAGGCGGAGCTGCAGGCGCGCATCCGCGCCGTGCTGCGCCACCGCGCCGCGACCGAGCGCCTCGAGGACGCCACCCAGGTGATCTTCGCGCTCGCCAACGCCGTCGAGGCCAAGGACGCCTACACGGAAGGCCACACCGAGCGCGTGGGCGCCCTCGCCGACGAGGTCGGCCGGCTGGCGGGCCTCGACGACGAGACGCGCGATGCGCTCCGCCAAGGCGGGGTGCTGCATGACATCGGCAAGATCGGCATCCCGAACGAGATCATCAACAAAGCGGGCAGGCTCACCGAGAAAGAGCGCATCGTGATGAACAAGCACCCCATCATCGGAGAGCGCATCTGCGAGCCTCTCAAGAGCCTGCGCAACCTCCTGCCCATCATCCGCTGGCACCACGAGCGACTCGACGGCAGCGGCTATCCCGACGGGCTGAAGGGGTCGCAGTTCCCGCTGCCGCCGCAGATCCTGCAGCTCTCCGACATCTTCGACGCGATCACCACCGACCGGCCCTACCACCGCGCGCGCACCCGCGCCGGCGCGATCGAGTTCCTCTACGGCGAGGCGAAGAAGGGCTGGCGCGACGCGCAGCTCATCGGGCTGGTGGCGCGCGCGGCGGAGTCGCTCGGGCTGGGCCGGACGCGCGAGGAGGACATCCCGCCGCCGCCCGCGCCAATCGGCCAGTGGAGGACCGAGTAGCGATGGCGCAAGCGCGGCCGCAGATCATCGGGTCGATCGTCTCCGCGTACGTGAAGATCTCCGCCGCGTCGGCGCAGGCGCGCTACCGCGTCGAGTGGTCAGCCAGACCAGAGTAGCTTCGCGACCAGCGCCACCACCACGGCGAGCACGGCGAGGCGCACGACGCGATCGCCTCCGCGGACCGCGAGGTGGGCGCCGAGGAAGCCGCCGGCGAACTGCGCCGCGGCCATCGGCAGCGCGACTTCCCACAGGACCGTGCCGCGGGCCGAGAAGAGCGCCAGCGCGGCCAGGTTGCTGGCGAAGTTGACGGGCTTCGCGTCCGCCGAAGCCCGCTGCAGCGGGAGGTGGAAGAGGAAGGCGAAAGCGAGGATGAGGAACGTGCCGGCGCCGGGGCCGAAGAATCCGTCGTAGGCGCCGAGAAGGAGCGCGACCGCCCCCGCCATCGCCAACGATCCGGACGCAGAGCGCGTCGCGGACGGGTTCGAGGACGCATCAGGAGTGGAGAGCGAGCTCCCCTTGCTCGCCGCCGCGGTCCCGCCGCGCACGGCCGGACGCAGCGCCAATGCGAGGGCTGCCCCGACGAGGAGCGCCATCACGACGGGGCGCAGCGTG
>Ga0114129_10006995_pt1 | contig 16060 bp, 8 predicted proteins | sample RhiMetdeltSRZDD1_FD_80071 | JGI IMG/M metagenome (GOLD analysis project Ga0114129, IMG submission 80071) | Populus rhizosphere microbial communities from Tennessee, USA - Rhizosphere MetaG P. deltoides SRZDD1 (version 2) (version 2) | ecosystem: Host-associated > Plants > Roots > Rhizosphere >... | reverse complement strand
GTCTTCCACGGGTCGCCGCTCGTGGCATACGCGCTCGGCGGCACCGCGCTGCTCGTGGCGCTCATCGCGCTCGTGGTGGCCCTGCTCAAGTAAGTTCAATCACCCGCAGGGTGACATTCGCTTCTTCCCACCTACCGAGTGGGAAATGTCGGCAATGTTGGCAATGTTGGCAATGTTGGTAATGTGCTGATCCTCACCTCGGCGTGATCTCGATGAAGCACAGCTTGTTGTTGCTCGACCCCGCCGCGCTCGTCAGCGTCAGACGGCCATCGGCCACGGTAACCGTGGCGCTGCCCTCGACCCAGCGCACGGCGCTGGTCGGCGTCCCGTTCACGACCACCACGCCCTCCGCGGCGACGCGGTAGACGCTGTCGTAGTACGAAGGGTCGCCGCTGACGATCCGCACGTCGTACGACCCGTTCGGCAGGGCAATCTCCCAGATGGCGTTGGGATTGGCGGGGCGCTGCATGTGCGTCAGCGTGTCGTAGGCCTGATTCGGCGAGAGCGACGAATTGCGATCCTTCGCCTGGGCCGTGTTGTCGGTATTCCAGCCGTAGGTCTGCCCGTTGCCGCGGGGGCCGAAGACGAGCCCACCGTCGGGCAGGTAGCCGTCCGGCACGGGCGCCGAGGCGAGCTGGAAGTTGATGCGGATCGCAGAGGACGCCGCCGGATACAGGCGGCTGGCCGGCACCGCCGACTTCGCGATCGACGCGTGGCTCCACAGCAGCCGGGCGACGGCGCTGCCGCCGTTCTCGTAGTAGTCCATCTGGATCGAATAGCGCTGGCCTGCCGTCAGCGTGACGGTGCCTCGATCCTCGTACGCCGCATGATTGCTCCAGTGGTTGACCAGCCGGACACCGTTCACCCAGAGCCGCACGCCGTCGTCGCTCACGGTGTAGAAGGTGAACGTGCCGCTGTAGGGCGCTTCGATCTGGCCGATCCATCTGGCGCTGAACGTGTCGCTGGCGATGCCGGCGGCCGGCGAGCCCGACCCCCAGGTGAAGTCGATGCCGGGATCGACTCGTGCGACCGTCGCCCCGGTGAAGTCGATGTTGTCGAAGTACGTCGCCGACAGCCCGGTCCCGCCGCTGGCAGGCCGATACGTGGCCGTGTAAGTCGTGCTCGTCGCCGGTGTGCTGATGGTGTGCGCCGCCGCGCCGCCGTCGGACCATGACGCGAAGTCGTAGGACGACTGCGATGCCGGGGCGTCGAGCGCGCGCACGATCCCCACGACCGCTTCGAAGGATACGGGCGTGGCGATGGGCTGCCCGTCCAGCTTCAGCTGAAGGCCGGCCGGGTTGGTGGCCAGCGCCAGCGTGACCTTGCGCGGCAGGACGTCGCGCTGGACGGTGTGGGTCGCGCCAGCCGAATCGCGAACGGTCAGGTAGATGCGATACCAGACGTTGGCGGAGGTTTCACCCGTCGTCGGAACCGTGAACGAACCGCTCGTCATGCCGCCCGTCGCTGCCATGAACGGGTGGGTATGAGAGTCGTGGTGAAAATCCACGCGCCAGGTGAAGCTGGACGCCGGCAGCGCGCCGTCTTCCGGATCGGAGCCGGAGCCGGAGAAATTGATCACGCTCCCGCCGCTGTAGAGCGTGCCCGCCGCCGGCGCGGCGATCGCCGCGGTCGGCGCGACGTTCGCGCTCACGGTGAGGATTGCTTCTGCGCTGGTCGCACTGCCGGAATCGTTGGTCACCACTGCACGGAACCGCGCCCCGTTGTCGGCGGTGGTGACCGACGCGATCGTGTAGTCCTCGGCGGTCGCGCCGCTGATGTTCGCGCCGTTGCGCTGCCACTGGTAACGCAAAGTGCCAGACCCGGAGGCGCGCACGCTGAAGGTCACCGACGCACCCGGCGCCACGGTGCGGCTCGAGGGCTGCGTCGTGATGCTTGGCGCGGTCGCGTCGTACTTGATTCGGTACACGACACCCGTTGCTCCACCGCTGACCCTGGCGAGGTAGTACAGGCTGCCATCGTCGGAGACCTTGAGATCGACGGGCGAGGCGATTCCGGTGGCGAACGTCGCCACGGCGTTGCCGTTGGCCGGATCGAGCCGGCGGATCCAGCCGGCGCAGTAGTCCGCGAAGAAATAGTCGTTCAGATAGTCGCCGGGGAACTGCGCCGTCACTGGCGCGTAGAAGGCGCCGCCGACGATGGCGCAGGTGCCGCTGGCGTGGGCGTAACTGTAGCGCGGCGTCGTGAAGCGGGCGTCGGTCGTCGGACCCTCGGTCTCGGGCCAGCCGTAGTTCGCGCCGGCGGCGCCGTCGTTGATTTCCTCGCGGGAGGTCTCGCCCACGTCGTTGATGAACATCGACGTGCCCGACGGGCTGAAAGCAAACGTGAACGGGTTGCGCAGCCCCAGCGCCCAGATCGCGCGGTTACGGCCGCTCGCGGTCGAGATGAACGGGTTGTCCGCCGGAATGCTTCCGTCCTTGTTCAGCCGCAGGATCTTGCCGAGGAGGTTGTCGAACGACTGCGCGTTCGCGCCCACGGCATTCTCGCCGACGGCGACGTAGAGCTTGTCGTCAGGCCCGAATGCGAGCGCGCCGCCATTGTGGTTGGTGGCGCTGAGATTCTCGAGGTCGAGCAGAACGACTTCGCTGCCGGCCGCCGCGACGTCGCCGTTCGCGGTAAAGCGGCTCACCCGATTGTGTATGGCCGGCGTCGTCGCCGTGTAATAGACGTAGACGAACTGGTTGACGCCGAAGTCCGGGTCGAACGCCACGCCGAGCAGGCCGCGTTCTCCTGACGAGCTCACCGTGACGCTCAAGAACGGCGTGCTCAGCAGCGCGCCGTCCTTGATGACGCGCAGGCGGCCGCCCTGCTCGCAGACGAACAACCGTCCATCCGGCGCGAACTGCATCGCGGTGGGATTGCTCAATCCGGTGGCGACGAGCGTCTCGGAGAACCCGGCAGGCAGGGTCGCGGCTCCCGCACTCGCCACCGCGGCGACCGCGAGGCAGACAGTCAGCACCACCAGCACCGAGCGCTGCGCTCTCCTCATTGACTCGCTCCATTCGAGGCTTGCGTCACCGAAGCGCCGGTCGCAAGGGGCCGCCGCGAGAACAGGGAGAGCCGTGCAAGAGCAGCGCCGAGATGGGGGTCGGACTGGGGTCGGACTGGGGTCGGACTGGGGTCGGACCCCGGTCTGACCCCGGTCTGACCCCGGTTTGACCCCGGTTTGACCCCGGTTTGACCCCGGTTTGACCCCGGTTTGACCCCGGTTAGAAATTGCCGGGGTCGCGCGTCAGAGGCGGGGAATCGAGAGTCCGCCGTCGACGTGCAGCACGGTGCCGGTGGCGTAGGGGATATCGCCGCGCACGAGGGCGGCGACGGCGCGGCCGATGTCTTCGGGCTGGCCCCATCGGCGCTCGGGGACCAGACCGTCGGCGATGCGGGCGTCGTAGACGTCGCGGACCACCGCCGTCATATCGGTGGCGACGATCCCGGGACGCACTTCGTAGACCGGGATGCCGAGCGGCGCGAGCTTGAGCGCGAACAGTCGCGTGGCCATCGCGAGGCCCGCCTTGCTGACGCAGTACTCGCCGCGCGCGATCGAGGCCATCTCCGCCGACACCGACGTCACGAAGACGATGGCGCCCGGGAACGAGGGATCGGCAGTCTTGCGCGCCGCCATCTGCCGCGCCAGCGCCTGAGTGAGGAAGTACGGACCCTGCAGGTTGATCTGCAGCAGCTCTTCGAAGCTCTCCTCGGTCGCCTCGAGGAGGTCGGCGCGGACCCGCGGAGCCCGGCCGGCGTTGTTCACCAGGGCGTTGATCGCCCCGTACGTGGTCTCGATGTCCGCCACGAGCCGCGCCCGATCCGTGCGGCTGCCGACGTCCGCCCTGAAATAGGCGGCGCGTCCGTCGAATTCCTCGATCACCGTCCGCACGGCATCGGCCTCGCGGACGCCACACAAGGCGAGCCGCCAGCCGTCGGCGGCCAGCGCGCGGGCGATACCGAGACCGATGCCTCGCGTCCCGCCGGTGACGAGGGCAACTCTCGCGCGCGATTCAGCCACGGTGACCGCTCCTCATGATCCCGCCGGACCGAAGAACGTCGGGTAGGTTTCTCCGCGGGCGATACGGCGGACGAGCAGCGCCGCTTCGCGCAGATGGTAATCGCCCCACTGGCTCGACTCGCCGCGCGGGATCCGCGAGCCTTCCGGCACGTGATCCCATCCATTGGGCCGGTGGTAGATCGAGTGGAGCAGCAACCCCTGATGATCGCTGCTCGTCGACAGGTAGGGGCCGCGATCGTCGAGAAGCGTGGCCAGAACGCGGAGGCCGGCCTGCTCGTACCGGTGACCGTCCTCGCGCCGGTTGGCCAGCGCCCGGGAGAGCCGGATCAACCCCTGCGCCGCGATCGCGGCGGCAGAGCTGTCGACCGGTTCGTGATCGTTGAACGGATCGGCGGGCCGTCCGGCCCAGTCGCCGAGCGCGGTGAGGCCGGGCGCGCCGGTGTCCCAGTACGGCACCCCGTCGGCGGCGGTGCCGTAGTCGATGTAGAAATCGCAGGTGGCGCGAGCCGCTTCGAGCATCCAGGCTTCGATCGCTTCGCGGTTCTCGGCGCCGGCGAGGTCGTCATTGGGGCGCGAGGCCACGAACTCGAGCTGTTCGGCGAAGCCGGTCATCGCCCACGCCAGACCCCGGGTCCAGGTCGAGAACGGAGAATATCCCTGCTGACTGTTCGGCCCGCGATACGTGCCGTTGGCGACGTTGAACAGGCTCTCGTGCGCCGTGCGGCCACGCACGTCGTAGGTGTCGCGCCCCTGGCCGTAGTACACGGCATAATCGGCGGTCGCGCGCGCGTGCTGGATCAGCCGGTCGAGCAGATTGATCGAGACGTCCTGCTCTTCCGACAGGCGCTGGCCGAGCAGGTGGGCCAGCGCGAGCGCCAGCAGCGAGCGGATCGTGTCGACGAAGAGCGAGTGGGCGCCGTTGAACGAATAGATGTAGCCGCCATCGGGCAGCCGGGTCCATCGCCTCGCCTGCACGGCGCCGCTGACCTTGAGCGCCAGCTCGTAGAACCGCACCTCCCACGGCGTGGGGTCGATCCGGCCTTCCCGCGCCAGACGCCACAGACCGCCGTAGGTGCTCACGTTGTTGAACCCGTGATCGTGGACGCCGACGTGAGTGAGGTGCGGCGCCATGCGGGTGAGCGTCCGCTCCCGCGCGAGCTCGAGGAACTCGCGCTCACCGGTGGCGTCGAACTGCAGCACCGCCGCGCCGAACTGAAAGCCCTGCGTCCACTCGGTCCAGCCGCGCGATTGATAGCGGCCGGCGACCGTGAAGACAGGCGCCCCCGCGGCGGCCGGCCACGACGCTTCGAGCGATCGGATCTTTCCGGCGGAGAGCTCGAACATCCGATCGATGGCGGGCAGCAGGTCTCCGGGCTCGAGAGTCGGGTCTATGCGCATGCGTCAAGAAGGAGGAGAGCTGCCATCACCGGCCGGGCAGCGTCGTCCCGGTCCTCACCACCGACATCAATCCATTCATCGTGCGCCAGTGGCCGGGGAACGTGCAGACGAACGGATAGGACCCGGTCCGCATGGGAACGGTGAACCGCAGCCGCGCGGTCTCGCCGGTGTTGATCAGCCTGGTCGAATACAGGACTTCCGAGGTCGTCGGCACGAAGTTGCGCGCGAACCCGTCCGGCTCTTTGGCCAGCGCCTCAGCCTCGAGCGACACCGACTCGAGCCCGCCCGGTACCGTGATCACGAGGTTGTGCGGCATCTGATCGGAATTGAAGAACTCGATCTCTATTTCCTCGCCCGCCTCGACCGTGAATCCCGGGAGGCTGAACTTCATTTCGGCGACCGGCGTCTCGATGCGGATGGTGCGGACCACCAGCTTGTCGATGACCGTGACGGCGTCCTTGCCTGCCGGCGCCGGCAGCCGCGACGCAATCGCGCGGCCGAGCTCGACGGCATCCTTGAACGCGGCGTCGGTGCGCTCTGCCGGCGGCACGCTGCGGATGTAGCCGAGCATCGACTCCGATAAGGACATGAGTTGATCGGCCGGCCACCGGTCCGCCGGCATGGCCCGCAACGCCGCGATCGCCGCCCTCCGGCTGCCCGGGTTCTGGACGTGTCTCGCGAGCAGGCCGAAACGTTCGGCGTCCCGTCCCTGGACCGCGGCGAGCGCGGTGATGGCGGCGAAGACGAACGCATCGGTCACGTCGCCGCCGATCGCGATCCGCTCGGTCGCCGTCGACACGGGAATCTGATCCTGTGCGAAGACCGGCTTGCGCGACGAGTCGAGGACGCTGACATGCAACGTGGCCGTGCGATCGTTGGCCGGCTGGTTCCAGATCGCGATCGATTCGATCGGCCGTGACTCGCCGAGGTCGATTTCCCACCACGGATTCCGCTCCAGCGCCGTGAAGGCCGTCGAGGCGGCTTTCGCGTCGCTGTCGGTCCTGTTGTCGATCGCCCGTTCGGGCTGGCCTCCGGTCGCGCCTCCGGCGACGATGCTGCTCTGAGTGGCTTTGCCTCGGAGCGCCACGTTCTCGCCGGCGCTCATCACCTGGACCTCGGCGAGTCGAAGCGTGCGCTCGGGACCCGGAGCGACGATCCGAACGAACCGGGCCTGCACCGCCGGTGCTGTTTGCCCTGCACCGGCATCGAGCGAGGCGAGGATCTTGGGATACAGCTGATCGAGCACCGGGCCGGCTTTGAGCGCGGCGGCACCGAGCAGCAATTCCATCCGGCTGCGCGGGGACGCCGAGGCGATGTCCCAGGCGCGGTTGGAACCGCCGTCGGCCCGCAGCAGCGCGGCGAAGGCGCCCTGCCGGGTTGTCGCATCTTTCCCGAACGTGGCGAGTGTGACCAGATCCTGACGGACCCTCGTCAGGGCGGCCGCCTCGGACGCCGCCAGCAACTGCGCGAGATCCTGCACGACCGTGCGCGTGCCCGGCTCGCCGTCGAGCCGCTCGATCGCGGAGACGAGCTCTTCTTCCGGCCGCTCGTTATTGGACTTCGCGAGACCGGCGATCGCGTCGCGGCGCGCGCCGGCATCGACGCCCGGCCGATCGACAATGGCCCGCATGACGGCCGGACTCCGCGGCAAGGCGATCAGGTCCTTCGCATCGAGGCGCGCCAGCAGGAAGGTCAGCCCGTCGGCATTGTCAACGGCGATCGGCCGTCCGGCGGTCAGCGCCGGCTTCCACGCTTTCTCGAGCGTCGTCATCGTCGAGTCGAGGACGTACTGCAGGTAGTAGTCGAGCGGATGGTCCAGTGCTTCGAGGGCGATGTCGGCCGCTTCGGCCGTCGGCACGAAGCTCAACGCGCGGATCGCCTCCAGACGGACCCTTGGTTCCGGATCGTTGACCATGCGCTTGAGCAGCATCAGCGCCCCGTCGACGCGGTCGAACCAGTGCTGGAGCACGCACGTCGCCGCGGCCCGGGCATGAAAGTCCTTCGCCTGCAGCAGCGTGTTCAGCAGGTCCTGTTCGACGGTGTCATGGTGCTCGTAGACCCACAGCGCTTCGAGCAGGTGATGCTCGTAGCCGGGATCCGCGGGATCGAGGCCATGGGTCCACTTCTTCAGTGCCGCGACCACGGTATCGGTCGGCCGCGCGCGCAGCGCGAGCCTCGCCTGGTACCGGGTCCGATCCTCGTACGCCCCCAGCAGCTCGAGCTGGGCTTCGATCGGCTGTCCGTCGATCTTCGGCCGCTCGTTGAGCGGACGGCCTTTCGCGGTGATCCGCCAGATGCGCCCGTGAGTCGAATCCCGCCGCGGGTCGCGCAGCGAGTACTGCATGTGGCCGATCAGCGGGTTGAACCAGTCGGCGATGTAGAGCGCCCCGTCGAACCCGAACTTGATCGCGATCGGCCGGAAGTTGGGATCCGTCGACATCAGCAGCGGATCGGTTTCGACCGCCACGAATCCGGATCCTTCCTCCCGCACCTTGTACTGCTTGATCCCCTGGAACCCGATGGTGTTCGTGACGAGGAAATTGCCCTGCGCCTCGTCCGGGAAATGGCGGCTGCTGACGAACTCGACGTTCGCGGTCGGCCGGACCTGTGTCAGCGTCCAGACCTGCATCGGCCGCTGCTTGCGCGGGTAGTCCACGTGTCCCGAGAATGGCGTGCCGTAATAGTTGTTCCCGTTCGACGCGTCGGAGATGAAATGCTGTCCCCACCGATCGACGACGTGTCCCCATGGGTTGGCGAAGCCGTAGCTGACGAACACGCTCAGCTTTTCGGTCCGCGGCTCGTAGCGGAAGACGCCGGCCTCCTCGAGCCGCACCGTGCCGTACGGCGTCTCCACCTGCGAGTGGAGGAACGTGCCTTCCTGGAAATACAGGTCGCCGCCCGGACCCCAGGTGAACGCGTGGATCGAATGGTGGCTGTCCTCGGTGCCGAACCCATGCAGGAGGATGCGGCGCTCGTCCGCCTTGTCGTCGCCGTCGGTGTCGCGCAGGAACACGAGGTTCGGCTGCTGCGAGACATAGACGCCGCCGTCCCCGAGCTCGAAGCCGGTGGGGATGTAGAGGCCGTCGGCGAAGATCGTCGATTTGTCCGCCCGCCCATCCTGGTTCACGTCTTCCAGGATCACGAGCTTGTCGTGCGGGGGCACGCCGGGCAGCACGTGCGGATAGGTGGGCGAGGTCAGCACCCAGAGGCGCCCGCGGGTGTCGAAGGTCATCGCGAGCGGGTTGGCGATCTCGGGGAATTCCTTCTCTGACGCGAACAGGCCGATCTCGTAGCCATCGGCAGGTGTGAGACGCTCGAGCGCGACCTTGACGTCCAGGGACGCCATGTCGACCGCGCCGCCGCGATTGGGTTCCGGCCGGATCTGTCCACTTCCGGAGGATTCGCTCCTCGCCGAGAACAGTCCCAGCAGTGCGACGACCGCCGCAGATCGAAGGCGCATCGTCACTTGTCCCGCTTCGTGACTGGAGGCGTTTTCGTGGCGGGCGCCGCGGGCTTCGTGCGAGCCGCCGGCGGACGGACCGGCGCCGGAAACCGGGCCAGGCCGATCGCACGGGCGCGCTTCCAGATCCGATTGTCGAGGTCCGTGATGATTTCGTCGAGCTGGCGCATTTCCGGCGGAAAGCTCACCGATCCGAACGGCTCGACCCGCCGCCCGACGACGTATTCGGCATTCAACGGACGGTAGCGGTAGAAGAACTGCTGGTTCTTGTCGCGGATCTCGGCCCGCAGCGTCTCCATCTGACGGAGCTTCGGTCCCGCCGCGGCCGCCGCCGATGCCGGCATGAAGCCCAGCCCCTGCATCAGCAGCTCGCCTACGATCGTGTCGCCGGCCTCGTTGAGGTGGATCCCGTTGTCGGTCAGCGGCGTCTGCGCGTGCTCCATCGCGGCCAGCGATGGCGCGAAGAGATCCACGAACGCGACCTTCTCGCGCGCGGCAGCGTCGCGCATCGCTGCGGTATACCGCTCGAGAGACCGATTGTGGCCCGCCACGTCGACGTGCACGAGGTGCGGCAGCGCTTCGTGCGCGATCGGCGAAATCAACGCCAGCCGCGGGGGTGTCCTGCCGTTGTAGGTCGCGGCGGCCTGCGCCCGCAGGAACGCCTGGAGATCGCGCTCGAACTGCGGCAGCCCGGCTGCGCCCTCGAACGCTTCGCTGGCGCCGAAGAACGCGAGGATCACGTCCGCCTTCTGCTGCTGCAGGTGCTTTGCCAGGTCGCCGAAATTGAGCGGACGCGGCTGCAACGTCAACGAGTCACCGCTCCAGCCCAGGTTGCGGACGCGCAGCTGCAGATCCGGAAACCGCAGCATCAGCAGCGTCTCGAAGTGATTGAAATACTGCATCCGCTCCGCGAGCGTGTTGCCGATCAGCACGACCGTGTCGCCCTGACGGAGCTCGAGGGCGGGAGGCTGCGCGCGGGCGGCCCGCGCCGGACCCGCCAGGGCCAGCGCGATCAGTGCGACAGCCGGGAAACGTCTGTCAGACATACGAAGACGGTGAACGATCTTACATGCCGTGCGTCGCTCGTCCGCTTCACGGCGACGAGCGGCGGGCGGCGGGACTGACGAGGCGCCAGAACTGCGTCTCGCTCAGCAGCGTGATGCGGTGGCCCTGCTCGCGAAGGCGCTTGATCTCCATCAGCTTGCGGCCGCCGTCGCGGCCCGCGGCCTGCAGCGCGTTGGGGCGTCCCCGCACGATGACCGTGGTCCGCATCGACGGGCCGCCGTGCACGATCGCACCGGCCCGCCGCGCCGCCGCGATCGCCTCCGCCCGGCGCCGTGTCAGGATGCCGGTAAACGCGAGGTGGACGCCCTTGAGCGTCCGGAGCACGCCCGCCTTCAGGCTGGGCGGCGGCGTGCGCAGCGCCGCGATCAACTCGTCAGCGCTCTCGTACCGTTTCCGCCGCTCGCCGATGCAGCGATACACGATCTCCTTCAGGTGATCGCTGCAGGCGAGCTGCCGCACCTCCTGGGTTCGCACGCGCTCGCGCGCGTTGCCCTTGACGATCATCGCCAGCAGCTGGCCGACCTGATAGACGTCGTCGCGCGCCTGCCACTTCGGCGCCGCGCCCGCGATGATTTCACTCGGCGCCGTCAGCGCCGTCATCGTGCGCACCGTGATGCCGCGTCCGTCGCTCTGCTGCCGGACGATGCCGAAGTCTCCGAGCTTGAGCGTGCGGCCTTCACAGACGAAGACGTTCATCGGGGTGAGATCGCGATGGAGGAGCTGGCCCCGGTGCAGCTTGCCGAGGACCTGGAGGATCCCGGCGATTTCCCGGCGCGCGCTCGTCTCGGTCCACGGCTTCTCGTCGCGCTCGAGGAAGGCCGCGAGATCGCCGTGGCACGCGTACTCGAGGGCCAGGTAATAGAGGACGCGGCCGTCGGCGCGCATCAGCGGGAACATGTCGAAGACCGCGATCGCGCGCGGGTGCCCGTCGAGCAGCTTGCCGAAGTACGCCTCGCGCACCCAGCCGTCGATGCTGTCGCTGACCTTGATGCACACGGTTTCCGGGACTGCCGCCGATCGCCCGACCCGCGCCGCGAGATAGGCCTCCCCGAACCCGCCCTTGCCGATCTGCCGCTCGATGCGATACCGGAGCCCGGTCTCGGGACTGGCGATCACCTGATTCGGCACGAGGTGGTGCCGTTTCGACTGCATCGGGACGTGGATCGAAGCGGTCCGCCGCGTCGTCGCCGCCGACGACCTGGTCGCCTGAGACGAGGAGGCCATGGGTAAGAGAGGAGCATATCGCTTCCGCCAGTTCCACGCCCGCCTGACCTGTGATATCTCTCTGCCACCCACAGGAACCCATTCGGCTCGGGCGACCCTTCTGTTCGATTCAGGCAACGACGACGGAGGTCGTGAAGATGATGAGTGCTGTACGTACCCGGGTGTCCGGTATGGTCTGTATCGTCCTCGTGCTGGGCAGCGTGGCCGGCGCCTGGGCGCAGACGGTCAGCGGAACCATCCTCGGCAGCGTCACGGACCCGAGCGGGGCCGTGATTTCCAATGCGAAGGTCACTCTCGTGAACGAGGGGACCGGTTTGACCCGCACGGTCACCACCGACACCAACGGCGAATACGTCGCGCCGTCGCTGCCGACCGGCCGCTACACGGTCATGTCGGAAATCACCGGGTTCAAGACGCTGACCATGTCGAATGTCGAAGTCGGCGTCGACCAGCGCGTCCGCATCGACCTCAAGCTCGAGGTCGGCGCCATGACCGAGTCGGTCAGCATCACGGCGGAGACGCCGCTGCTCCAGACCTCGTCGTCCGAGCTCGGCACCACCGTCGGCGACGAACAGATCGAGGCCCTCCCGCTCAACGGCCGCAACTTCGTCAACCTGACCCGGACCGTGCCCGGCGTGCTCCGCGGCATTCCAGGCTCGAATATCGACGGCGCGGGCAGTCTTGCCTGGCGCGCGTCCGCCTCCTTCTCGGCCAACGGCCAGCGGACCCGCGACAACAACTTCATGCTCGACGGCGTCGACAACAACGAGACCTGGCTCCAGACCGTCGTCATCTTCCCGAGCGTCGATTCGCTCGACGAGTTCAAGCTGCAGACCTCGACCTACTCGGCCGAGTTCGGCCGCTCGCTCGGCGGCGTCGTGAACCTGCAGATCAAGTCGGGGACGAATGCGTTCCGCGGGAGCGGCTTCGAGTTCCACCGCAACGACGCGTTCGACGCCAACAACTTCTTCAACAACAAGAACAACCGTCCAAAGCCGGATTTCAGACAGAACCAGTTCGGCGGGACCTTCGGCGGACCGGTCTTCAAGGACAAGACGTTCTTCTTCGGCAGCTACCAGGGCCACCGCGAGACGCAGGGACAGACGTTCCTTTCCACGGTCCCGACGCTGGCGATGCGCAACGGAGATTTCTCGGCGCTCTCGCGGGTCATCTACGACCCGACCACGGGGCAGCCGTTTTCGGGCAACGTCATCCCCAGTGGCCGAATCGACGCGGTGGCTCGCAACATCCTGACCCAGCTCTATCCGGAGCCGAATACGGCCGGCACGATTGGCGCCGGCGGCCAGAACATCAACAACTACCTGATCAACCCGATCAAGGAGCGTCAGGACAACCAGTTCGACGTCAAGGGCGATCACACCCTGACCTCGAACAACCGGTTCTTCGTCCGCTACAGCTTCCAGAAGACCCACCGGCTCCAGCCGGCGACGCTGCCGCACGGCGACGCGGGCGCGACGTTCGGCGCGGGCGACGGCAACATCAAGGGGCAGAGCCTGGCGTTCAACGACACGCACACGCTCAGCGGCAACTGGCTGAACGAGTTCCGCTTCGGCTGGTCGTCGATCAAGTTTCTGATGACGCCGATCGACTACGGCACCAACCCTGCGCAAGCGGTCGGACTCCCGGGCATCAACCTGAACCCGGTCACGTCGGCGATGACGCAGCTGGGGTTCCAGAACATCCGGAACCTCGGCGCCAACAGCAACCAGCCGCTCATCACCAACCAGAACGACTTCCAGATCTTCGACAGCGTCACGCGCAGCAGCGGCCGGCACACGCTGAAGGCCGGCGGCAGCCTGACGCTCCGTTCGCGCGAGATCCTGAACGCCGACACCATCGTCGGCAACTTCAGCTTCAACAACAACATGACGTCGAACTGCGCCGGACAGCCCGCGGGCTGCACGGTCAACAGCACGACCGGGTTCGACGTGGCCAGCTTCATGCTCGGGCTCGTCAACGCCAAGAACCGCAACCTGTTCGACGCCGGCACCTACACCGAGAAGCGGCCCGAGATTGCCGTCTACGTGCAGGACGACCTTCGCGTCACCTCGAAGCTCACCGTCAACATGGGCCTGCGCTGGGACGTCTATCCACCCTGGCGCGAAATCGAGGACCGGCAGTCGAACTTCGACGTCACCACCGGCAAGTTCGTCGTCGCATCGGACGCTGCCACGATGGGCGGCGTGAAGGTGGGTCGCTACCTGCAGACGTATTCGAAGAAGAACCTGGGCCCGCGATTCGGGTTCGCGTACGACCTCGACGGCAGGGGCAAGAACCTGGTGCGCGGCGGCTTCGGCGTGTTCTGGAACTTCTCGCCGGGCGGCACCTCGTCTTCGAAGGCGCAGAACCCGCCCTTCCTGCAGTCGACGTCGCTGACGCCGACGCCGTCCGCCTACGGGAACAACCTGCTGCTGTCGACCGGTCTGCCGGCGCCCCCGGGTGTCGACCCGAACCGGGCCGCCGCCGGCGCGACGAGGTCCATCTTCGACATCGACTTCCGCGACGCCTATGCGCGCCAGTGGAACGTCAACTACCAGCGCAGCCTCGGCACCAACTACATGGTGGAGGCCGCCTACGTCGGCTCGCAGGGCCGGCAGATGGTCATCAAGGTCGACATCAACCAGGCGCCGCCGAGAGTCGGGGTCAGCGACTCCAACGTGAACCGGCCGTTCATCGGGCTGGCGCCGGCGGTGCGGGGCCTGAGCCAGTCGCAGAGCATCGGCAAGGTCAACTACAACGGCCTGCTGGTCAAGTTCCAGCGCCGCTTCGCCAACAACTTCTCGTTCCTCAACTCGTACACGTTCGGCAAGTCGATGGACTACGCGTCGGACAACGAGGCCGGCATCACCAACACCTACGACCTCGAATACAACTGGGGCCCGTCGGATTACGACGTGCGCCACACGCTGTCCTCGAGCTGGATCTACGAGCTGCCATGGGCGCGCACCCACGTCTACGGCGGGTGGCAGGTGAGCGGCATCCTGACGCTTCGCGGCGGCCTGCCGCTGACCGTCACGCAGACGCAGGGTGTGCAGTCCACCGGTACCGGCAATCGTCCGAACCAGGTCTGCAGCGGGACGCTCGACAACCGGACGATCGACAAATGGTTCGACACCTCGTGCTTCGTGGCGGTCGCGGAGCCGACCGGCACCTTCGGGGACACGCGCCGGGGCACGATCCGCGGCCCGGGCTCGTTCAACATCGACGCCTCACTGATCAAGAACACGCGCATCGGCCACGTCGAGACCGAGTTCCGCGTCGAGGCGTTCAACCTGCTGAACCATCCGCAGTTCGCCAATCCGAACACGACGATCGGCAACGCCTCGGTCGGCATCATCTCGGCGATGCTGTCGAGCCCGTCGTGCTCGCTCTGCGGCACCACCGAGCGCCAGGTGCAGCTCGGAGTGAAAGTGAAGTTCTGAGATCCGCTGGTCCGCTGGTCCGCCAGGCCGCTGGTCCGTTCGTTCGCAGGTCGGTCGCCATCGCTGAATTTTCGAATTAAGATTCAGGATTGCCGGACCCGCGGATGAGCGGACCAGCGGACAGCGGACCAGCGGACATGAGCACACGCTACAACGTCGGAATCATCGGCTACAGCTGGGCGGCGACCGCCCACATCGGCGCGATCAACGCGACGACGCGCGGCCTCGTGACGGACGTCTGGTCCTCGCGGCAACTCGACGCGGCGGAGATCAGCAAGCGCCATGGCTGCCCGATCCGGGTGCACTCGGATCTGAACGCGATGCTCGCCGACCCGGGCATTCAGGTCATCGACATCACCGGCTATCCGGATCAGCATTCCCGGCACTTCATCGCCGCGGTCCAGGCCGGCAAGCACGTGATCATCGAGAAGCCGCTGGCGATCGCGTGGGACGAGATCCTGGCGATGCAGTCGGCGCTCGATCGCAGCGGGCTCAAGACGTGCGTCTGCTTCGAATGCCGGTACTCGTCGCAGTTCCTCGCGACGAAGGCGGTGATCGACGCCGGGCTGCTCGGCTCGCTGCACTACGGCGAGGTCGACTACTACCACGGCATCGGGCCGTGGTACGGGCAGTACCGCTGGAACGTCAAGCGCGACCTGGGCGGCAGCGCGCTGCTGACCGCCGGGTGTCACGCCCTCGACGCGCTGCTGCTCTGCATGGGCAGCGAGGTCGAGGAAGTCACCAGCTATTCGACCCAGAGCGCCCATCCGGTCTTCCGGGCCTACGAATATCCGACCACGTCCACGACGATCCTGAAGTTCAAGAACGGCGCGATCGGGAAATGTGCCGCGGTGGTCGACTGCCTGCAGCCGTACTACTTCCACACCCACCTGGTCGGCAGCGAGGGCAGCCTGCTCGACAACAAGTTCCACTCGCAGAAGCTCGCCGGCCTGAATCGCGCGGCGTGGAGCCAGCTGTCGATGAAGATGCTCGACAGCGGCGACGTCGCCGATCATCCCTATCAGACGCAGTTCCAGGCCTTCTTCGACGCGCTCGATCGCGGAGAGGAGATGCCGCTCACCAGCTTCGCGGATGGCTTTGCGACCCATCGCCTCATCGCGGCCGCGGATCGATCGGCGAAAGAGGGAAGGCCGGTCAAGATCGGTGAGCTCGAATAGGAGGTAGGAGATAGGAGGTAGGACTTAGGACTTAGGAGAAAGGCTCTTACCTCCTATCTCCCATCTCCTACCTCCTACCTCCTACCTCCTACCTCCTACCTCCTGAACAGCGAAGCTCCCATGCCCTCAGTCATCGCTATCGCCGCCCACCCCGACGACATCGAATTCGTCATGGCGGGCACCCTGCTTCTGCTGGGTGAGGCGGGCTGGGACCTGCACTACCTGAACCTCTCCTCTGGCAACCTCGGATCCACGACGATGACGCCGG
>Ga0114129_10006993_pt1 | contig 16062 bp, 11 predicted proteins | sample RhiMetdeltSRZDD1_FD_80071 | JGI IMG/M metagenome (GOLD analysis project Ga0114129, IMG submission 80071) | Populus rhizosphere microbial communities from Tennessee, USA - Rhizosphere MetaG P. deltoides SRZDD1 (version 2) (version 2) | ecosystem: Host-associated > Plants > Roots > Rhizosphere >... | reverse complement strand
GACGGCGACTTAGGACGGCCAGCAGGCCCGCCGAGAACAGGGCGGTAGAAACAATGAGCACAACTTGAAGCGTCGGCGTCATCGTTTTTCCTCCATCACGAGAACGAGCGCGCCGATCAACGCAGCGGTGAGAAGTAAGCCCACGCATTGTAATGGCCAGACATAACTGGTCATCAACGTCTCCCCGATTCGTTTGACAGAAATCGATCGGATATTTGGAGCGACACTCGCGACCGATTGCGTCTTAAGAATTGCCCACATCAAACCGCCGAAGACCCCAATTGCCAGCAGCGCACCGCTCCAGTTAGCACCGCGCTCTTTTTCAACGTCACGCCGCGTCAGAAGAATTGTAAAAACAATTAGCACGGCAACCGCCCCGATGTAGATGAATATCAGCACCAGGCCGACAAATTCGGCGCCCAGTAGAAAGAAGAGCGCAGCCACTCCGACAAGCGTCGCAGCAAAACTCAGTGCCGCGTGCATGAGTTTTTGCAGCGTGGCAGCAGCCAGCGCCGCAGCCAACGTCAGGATAGCAATAATGACGAACGCGACGCTGCTCATTCTGCGAAACGGTAAACGCGTGGAGCAAACTTTCTTTGCGTATCGAGCAACATCGACAGGACGGTATAAACGATCGCGATTACAAAAAACGACCAAAGCCACCCGCGTAGACCACGACCTGCATAATGCCAGACAGCCGCTGCGATGACGCAGCTAAAAGACATTGGCAATATGAATTTCCAGGCAAAATTCATGATCTGATCAACGCGGGTGCGCGGCAACGTTCCGCGAAGCCAGATGTAAACGAAGAGTAGCACGCTAAGCTTCGCGAAAAACCAGACGTAGGACGGAATAAATTCCAAAGCGCGCGCAGGCGAATGCCAGCCGCCGAGGAACAAGGTCACCGCCAGCCCGGTAATGGCGAACATCCCGATATATTCGGCCATGAAAAAAGTCGCATACTTGAACCCGGAATATTCGGTCATATGGCCGGCGACAATTTCCGATTCCCCTTCGGGCACATCGAATGGAGTGCGGTTCGACTCCACAAGGCCGGACACGAAAAATAAAATGAATGCGGCTGCGCCCCACGGGGTGAAGACGAACCAGCGCGGCACGAGGCCATATGTGTATTCAGCCTGCGCAGCAACGATCCTGTCGGGTGTAAGCGAGCCGACCACCATCACCACCGGGAGCACAGTAATAATGAGCGGCAGTTCATAGCTGATCATTTGCGCGATCGCACGCATCGCACCGAGCATCGAGAACTTATTATTGCTTCCCCACCCGGCCATGAAGACCGCGAGTTCCGTCGTCGATCCAACAGCAAAGAAAAAAAGGATGCCACCGTCGATTGTAAACGGCGTCATGTTCCGGCCATAAGGGATCACCGCGAGTGCTAAAATTGCCGCGGCAGCAATCAGAATTGGAGCCAGGAAGTGCACAATCTTGTCGGCGCGCGCGGGGACGATGTCTTCCTTTATCAACATTTTGATACCGTCAGCTACCGGCTGCAACAGTCCGAATGGCCCAACGCGATTGGGGCCGTAGCGATTTTGTATTCGGCCGAGAATCTTCCGCTCCAGCACCGACATGAGCGCAAACAGCGTTAAAAATACGGTGAGCAGCGCGAAAATATTAATCAAAATCGACACGACCTGAGTAACCCAGCCCGGCGCGCCCGTAAGCCACGACAGCAGCCCCAGCAGCCATTGTTTGGCAGTAATAAAGATTTGATCAACAGACTTGCTCACGTCGGGATGAAGAAAACCGTCAATTGCCTGGTTAATCAAGACAGAACGCGCGATGATTTCGCTTCAAAACCGGCTCGTGCTCACCAGCTATCTTCCATCAATGTAGTGCTTTTGGCTTTGCAGGGAGGCTCCGGCGCGGTACGTTCGGCGTGCGCCATGCGAACGCTGGTATTGTTGATCGCCACTCTGTTGGCGAGTGCCGGTTTGATCCTGGGAGAGATCAAGACTCCGGAGAACGCTCCGATTGAGATCACTTCGACGGGGGAAACGACATATGAGAATGGCCTGGCCACGGCGCGCGATAACGTCGCGATTCATATCGGCAACACAGATATTTACGCCGATTACGCGCAATACAATTCCGCTACGCATGACGTGGAGTTGAGAGGACATGTGCGGATCTATCGCGACACGAGCCTGTACATCGCCGACAACGGTGTCTACAATACTGAGACCAAAAAAATCAAAGCGCTCAGTGCGCGAACAGAGTCCCAGCCTTACTTCTTGACCGGCGGCCATGTGACCTCAATTTCTGAGAATGGTTACTTGATAAAGGACGGCACCTTTACGACGCACGACACACCGAAGGCCGACTTCCATCTGCACGCCCGAACGATTCGGGTTTACGAAAACGATCGCGTGATTTTCCAGTACGTCACCGCGTATGTGGGCAAGATACCTGTTTTTTGGTGGCCCTATCTTTACCAATCACTCAACGAGGCGTTTAGTTTCTCGATTTCGCCGGCGTATTTGAGTTCCTGGGGACCATCGCTCCTCACCCAAGTCACCTTCCCAATCACAGACGACATCAGGGGGCGGTTCCGACTCGATTACCGGGGCCGGCGCGGCGTAGCCGTGGGCTTTGATTCGACCATCGATTACTTCAACGACAGCCAGGCACGGCTGAAAACGTATTATATCCAGGACCAAAATCCGAACCTGAATGAAACGAACATCCCACGAAAGGATGTTCCCACCGGACGATACCGCGTTAGCCTGGCAGATACGACCAACTTTACAGATGATATCTATGGCCTCACCAATCTGACCAAGCTTAGCGATCAGTACGTGATGCAGGACTTCTTCCAGGGAGAGTTCCGCATCGATCCTGTTCCGGACAATGTGATCGCGGTGGCAAAGACGGATCCATTTTACACGCTCACGGCGATCGAACGCTTCCAGGCGAATGAGTTTTTCACCACCACAGAACGTCAGCCTGAAGTAGTATTGGACGTCAAACGCCATGCTCTTTTTGGCGGACCGATTTTCTACGAAGGCGAGACCGGCTTTGCCAATTTAAGACTGCAATTCCCACAGGACTCCGGCTTCGAGAATTATGGCACGGACCGTGTGGACACCTTCCATCAACTAACCTTTCCAAACACATACTTTGGCTGGCTTTCTATCGTACCTCGCGTGGGGTACCGCGGAACCTATTACAGCAAGACATGGGACTTGGGATCGACAACGTTCATACCGCCATCAAATCCGCTCGTACCCGATTTTATCCTTCCCCCTCCAACGCTGGCTAATCCAGTAAAGTTCGACGGAGACACATTTCGCTCGGTCTTCGACACAGGCGTCGAAGCTTCATTCAAAATCTCACGTACGTGGGAGAATGTACAAAGCCGCTCGTTTGGACTGGATGGACTCATGCACGTTATTCAACCGTTCACGAACCTTTCTTACGTAAAAGAGGATGGACCCAATCCAACCTCAATCCTGGCGCTTGATCGATTCCAACCTTCAACGCAACTGCCGGCAATTGATTTCCCTCAGTTCACAACCATTGACACGATCGATGATTGGACCATATGGCGGGTCGGCGTTCGCAATAAGCTGGAAACGCGACGAGACGACAAAACGATTACGTGGTTCGAACTCGATACCTACCTGGATGTGAACTACAACAATCCCTTCGATCAGACCGAGTACTCAAATCTCTTTAACAATATCCGTTTCACACCGCTGCCCTGGGTGACCTTTACCGTCAATTCCCAAGTGCCGGCTTTCGACAAAGGATTTACCGAAGTCGATACAATCGCGACCGTTCAGCCTGTGGCCAATTTGCAATTGTCCGTTGCGCATCGCTATTTGAACGGTAATCCCTTTTTCCAGGACAGCAGTTTGTTCGTCGTAGGTGGATATTACCGTATTGACGATAACTGGGGCATTGGAATCCAGGAGCAATACGAAGGGGCAACCGGCATCCTCGAACAGCAGCGCTACTCGATCTACCGGGACTTGTCGAGTTGGGTGGCCTCATTCGGCGGCATCGTACGCGACAATAACGGCTCAAAAGAATACGGCGTTCTTTTCACTATCACGCTCAAAGCATTCCCGAAATTTGGATTCGATTTGAACTTCGATCCGACGTCCGAGGGAGAATGAGCGCAAGCGAGCGGACCAGGCCAGACGGCTTGGATTTGTTCTACTTGTGCTGCGGCTGATTCGCCCGCACCATTCTTCAATCATGGATCTTGCAATCATCGGTTCCGGTTATGTCGGCCTCGTGACCGGCGCCTGTTTCGCCGATGTCGGACATAACGTTACTTGTGTCGATAACGACGCCCAAAAAATCAATCAACTGCAATCGGGCGAAGTACCAATTTATGAACCTGGGCTTGAAGAAATAATTCACCGCAATGTGTCGGCACACCGGTTGCGTTTCACCGGCAGCATCGAGGAGGGCGTAAAGAATTCTCAAATTGTCTTCATCGCCGTGCCTACTCCACAACAACCAGATGGCGACGTCGATCTTAGCTTTCTGGAGAAAGTTGCTCGCGAGATCGCTGGAGTCTTGACCGATTACCGCGTGATCGTTGACAAGAGTACCGTGCCTGTGAAAACCGGGGAAAAAGTGGCCGAATCAATTAAAAGATATAACCGCCATGGCGCATCGTTCGACGTGGTCAGTAATCCTGAATTTCTGCGAGAAGGCTGCGCGGTAGCCGATCTGATGAAGCCCGACCGCATTGTCATTGGAGCTCAAAGCGAACACGCGATCGACCTCATGAAGAAAGTTTATGAGCCGTTTATGGCCCCGATTCTCGTGACCGATATTAACAGCGCTGAGCTCATCAAACATTGCGCGAATTCTTTTCTCGCGCTGAAAATTTCGTATATCAACGCAGTATCAGCAATTTGCGACGCGAGCGGTGCCGATGTTGAAAAAGTCGCTGACGGAATCGGAATGGATCACCGCATCGGCCGCGATTTTCTCAACGCGGGAATTGGATACGGCGGTTCTTGTTTTCCCAAAGATATTGCTGCATTCATCACTATCAGCGACCGCCTTGGGGTTCCGTTTACTTTGCTTAAAGAAGTGCAGCGCATCAACAATTCCCAGAAAGAGCGATTTCTAAAGGCAATCCGCGAAACGCTGTGGGTGCTGCGAGAAAAACGAATTGCAGTATGGGGTCTCACATTTAAGCCCGATACAGACGATGTTCGCTCGTCTGTCGCAATAGAATTGGTCGCAGACTTGCTTCGCGATGGAGCACACGTCGTTGCCTACGACCCGAAGGGAATGCAAAAAGCTCGCGCTATCAAAGCCATTGCTGACGCGGAATTTGCTTCGTCGGCTCTGGAAGCAGTCAATGATGCCGAAGCACTGGTCATCGCCACGGAATGGAACGAATTCGCAAACGTCGACCTCAGCGTGATGAAAGAAACGATGAGAACGCCAATCGTATTCGATGGGCGAAATCTGTTGGACCCTGAAACGATGGGCCGTCTGGGCTTTCATTATCATTCGATTGGACGCGCCAGCGTGAAACCGCAATAACCGGGTTTCCAGTATGGCGCGGCTTTCTGCTCGCCGGATCGCGCTGAATGCGCTGCGCACTTGGCGAAAAGAAAAGCAATTTGCCGACTCGATCGTGTCGGAGTCTCTTGCGACGTCGAATCTCGCTGAACCGGATCGTGGTTTTGCTTTTGAACTCTTTTACGGCGCCCTACGCAATTTAACTTTACTGGATTTTTGGATAGGCTGTCTGCGCGCTTCAAAACTCGAAGTCGATCTTCGTGACGTCGTGCGCCTGGGGTTGTACCAGCTTTTCCTTCTCCAGATATCTCCACATGCGGCGGTCCATGAGACTGTGGAGCTGGTCCCAAAAAGGCTGCGATCGATCGTGAATGGCATGCTTCGCGCCGCAATTCGACGACAGACCGAGTTGCTTGCGCGTGCCGATGGAGAGCCCGTGTTCGTTCGAGCCTCGCATCCGCAATTTCTTGTCGAGCGCTGGCACCAGCATTTTGGCGCCCGACACACCTCAGAACTCTGCAAATGGAACAATCTTCCCGCACCAATCTATGGACGAATCAATCAATTAAGAATCGGCTACGAGGAATTCGTACGGCTTTATCCAGATTCCAGGCCGCTGACGGGTAAGCCCGAGTTCGTCGAATTTGATGCGTTGCCAACAGGCGCTGTCAGGCAAGGTCACTGCTACATTCAAGATCCAAGCACCGCAATCTCCTGTCAGATTCTGAGTCCCCGGGCTGGAGAAAAGATCCTCGACGCGTGCGCGGCTCCGGGCGGAAAAACCAGTTACATCGCTCAACTAATGGCAAACCGGGGGACAATCGTCGCATGCGATCGCGACCCGAAGCGACTGCAGATCTTGAAAGAGAATACGGCGCGCCTCGGCGTTGGAGCCGTCCAGACCTTTAGTCACGATTGGACGAGCGGTCGCGTCCCTGCACAGATTGCTTCAATCGCGCCCTTTGACCGCATCCTGCTCGATGCGCCTTGCAGTAACACCGGAGTAATGCGACGACGCGTGGATGTCAGGTGGCGGTTACAACCAGCTGACTTCACTCGCATGCAACAGCGGCAACTCGAAATGCTTCGCGCGCTCATCCCATTATTGGCGGCGCACGGCGTACTTGTTTACAGCACGTGCAGTCTTGAGCCGGAAGAAAACGAACAAGTCGTGCGCAGAATTCTCGAGGGCTCGCCGACTCTGCGTCTGATTGAAGAGAAGTGTTCGCGTCCATTTCGAGACGGTTTCGATGGCGCTTTCGTGGCAAAAATTATCCGGAACGTGTAGATCAGCCGGTTGCGTCCCGCGATGCTGGTGGAATGATATCAGCCTATGCACGACGTCCGATTTGATAAACTCGCGAAGCTTCTGGTGGAATATTCCATCCGTCTCAAGCGGAACGAAATGGTCCTCATCGAGGCATTCGATATTCCTGACGAAATGACTGTTGCACTGATTCGCGCGGTGCGGAAAGCGGGTGGAGTGCCGCTTGCACAGACTTACCACGCCCGAGTAAATCGCGCGCTCGCGCTGGAAGCCTCCGATAAGCAGCTAAACCTCGTAGCAAGCCATGAGCTGGCACGAATGAAAAAAATGGATGCTTATATCGCTGTCCGAGGCAGCAACAACGTCACGGAGCTCTCGGATGTGCCGCCGGAGGCAATGAAATTAATCGCCAGGAAAATGCGACCGGTGCAAGATCAGCGAGTCAAAAAGACGAAGTGGGTCGTGCTACGCTGGCCCACGCCGTCCATGGCGCAACTTGCCGGAATGAGCACGGAGGCGTTTGAAGATTTCTTTTTCGAAGTCTGCACGCTGGATTATCGGAAGCTTCTGCCTGGCATGAAAGCGCTCCATCGTTTGATGGAAAAGACGGACCGCGTCGAAATCAAAGGTCCCGGCACTGATCTCCGTTTCAGCATGAAGGGAATCCCAGCCGTGATCTGCGGTGGCGATCGCAATATTCCCGATGGCGAAGTGTTCAGCTGTCCTGCGCGAGATTCAGTCGAAGGCCACGTAACGTTTAACGCGCCTAGTATTTATCAGGGGATCGCCTTTGATGGCATTCGTCTCGAATTCAAAAACGGAAAGATTGTCGATGCGACAAGTAACGAGACGAAAAAATTGAACAAGATTCTCGGTTCAGATCCGGGCGCACGTTACATCGGCGAATTTTCGCTCGGATTTAATCCGCGCGTTTTACATCCCATGCGGGACATTTTGTTCGATGAGAAGATTGCCGGCTCGTTTCATTTCACTCCCGGCCAGGCTTACGAGGAAGCAGACAACGGAAACCGAAGTCAGGTGCACTGGGACATGGTAAGCATTCAGCGCCCCGAATACGGCGGTGGAGAAATCTATTTTGACGGCAAGCTGATTCGTAAGAACGGACTGTTTCTCCCGAAACAGCTGCGTTCGCTAAACTGGCGGTGACCGGCCGAAGACGCGTTTCCGGGAGCTTCCTCTGCTCAGCTTCGCTTTGGAGCGTTAACCGGGTTCAGGTGTAGCATGCCGATGTCGCCACCTTCGCCGAGCTCCAAATTTGCGATTTCAAACATCGGCGCGCCTTCAGCTGGCGACGGACCCGCGCCCGGCAGCTGAACAGCTACCTGCTTGGAATTCGAGTTTAGAATAACCGACGCTATCTCAAGCGACGGCGCAAACTCAAGCGTGGTAATCTGGAATGGCACCGTGATGAGCACGGATGCTCGTCCCTGTCGCGAAGGTGTGAATTGAACTGGCGCAGTCTCAGAATTTGGCACGACTTGCAATCCTGCGACGGCGAATGACGGCAAACCACCCGGTGTCGGCCGCTGTTGTTGAGACGGAACCATTCGAATCGTGCCCAGCGCGCCCGCGGCTGGTTGAATCTTTGCCACCTCAAAGCCGACCTGTAAATTCAGAGCAGACTGAGATTGGGGCGAAGGCAATCGCATCGTGACCAGTTTCGATATGGGACGCACTTTCAACGCGCCCATTTTAAAACTGGACGTTAGCTGCATGGCTGCGATCTCGAACGAGAAAGTGAGCTGCACGGATGTCTGCATCGCGGCAGGTGGTTGTTGCGGTTTGGCCATCGGCGGCGCCGGGGCTTTGGTTACGGGAGCGGTTGGGGTTTGAGTTGTTTCAGGCATGATTGCGGGTGTTGTTGTTTGCGGAAGTGCAGGTTCTGCGGAGGCGGCCCTCGGTGAATCAGAGGGGAATGTAGCAGCCCTTGCGAGTACTGGGGTGGAAACCTCGGTCGAAGCTATTTGGTCAGGCACTGATTGCTCCGGGACAGAGTCTTCGAGGGTGATCGATTCAACAGGGAGCTCTGGCAGTGATGGTACAACAGGCACTGCGACTTCCCCATCTCGCGGGACCTCAACGGGCTCCTTCGCGCCATCGAAGATATCGCTTGCCTCACGTGTGGGCCACGTGATTTCATCAACGCTTTCGGGAATCTCAGCGGTTGCCTGCGGTGCGATCGCGGTCACCTCGGGCAATTCATTGATCGCTGAGATGCCAGCCATCTCAGGCGTCCCGGCAATGTCCGGAGTGGCGGGAGTATCCGTATGCAAGCTCTCGCCGTTCTCTGCCATTTGTTCAACAACTGGCCCGACGGATGAATCGGCCTCCGAATCTATAGGCGATACTTCGCGATTTGGTTCTTTCCTCTGATAGGCGAGCTCTCGCGACGGCTTCGCTATCAGGCCTTTGGTCAGATCAAAAGCGCCCAAGTTACCGGCGGGAACGGCAGTTTGTCGTAACGCTGGTTTCGATGCCTTTAATTGCAGCGAAACTTGACGCGGGCCTCCGACAAAGCCGTTACTCTGCAACGGCTTTTTCTGCGGAGATACCGACGCCGCTCTGGGCTTAAAGAGAGCAGGCGCGGGCTCAGACATTGCTCGCGGGTAGCTTGGAACATTGAAAGCATAACGACGGCGAAGAGTAGGAACGATCACCCAGGCAAGTATGGCCACTGCAGCCAAGAGTAGCCCGCCGACAAGCCACATTCTGACGCTGACTAAAATGCTGGAGGGCGCGGCGCTGGTCGGCGCGATCTCGACTGCGGGACTCGCGGAAGAACTTGTTTGAGCGACTGCCGGTTGATTTTGCTCATTGGACGCAGGCGATGTCTGCGGTGATTCAGCGGGGACGGCAGCGGCCGATGAATCGCTGCCAGTTGAAGTTACAGCCGAGGTTGCCTGTTCGGGCTGAGCACCGGTTCCCGACGCCAAATCGGTCGAGCCCGAAGTGGAAGGCTGTGAAGTTGCTCCCCCGGCGATATCCAATCCAGGAGCTGGCGCGCTGATCGTAGAACCCAAAGAGAGTCCTTCGCTCTTCGAGCTGTCACTTTGGGTGTTCGCAGCAAAAACTTTGTCCGGAATAGGACTCGGCTCGACAGCTGGACTTCCCTCGGCCTGGGCTGTGTCGAACGCAGGTGTCGGCATTGTCTCAGCTGGCGGCCTTTGTACCCAACCAACGTCGTAAAAAGCGTCAGCAAAAACGCTATTGAGCGCCGAAGAATAAATCTTGTTGGCCGACGCAGTCCAATCCCCGGCCTTCTCCTGATTGTTATGCTGAAATTCCCAAGCCGCCTGAGCGTAGTACAGTGCAGGAGTGTCGCCGGTAAATTGAAACTCATCCATCATCGCGTGCGCCCGGCTCTCTTTTCCTTCGAGCAAAAGCGTCATGTAGATCTTGAATTTGATGAGCTCTGCAGCCTGATTTTTGTCGCCTCCCGGGGTGCGCTTGTACAACGTCTCGAAACGGTCGCGTGCTTTTGCATATTCCTTCTTCTTAAAGGGAATTTGGGCCAGATTGTATTGTGCCTCGCGAAGCTTCGAATCGAGCTTGGCCGCCTTCTTAAATGCCGCTTCAGCCTGGTCGAACTGCTCCTGCTGCATCAGAATCTCGCCGCGTAAATTGATCGTCGCGGCTTGGTTGGGATCTGCCTGATCTGCTTCATCCACCAGTTTGAGGGCTGTCGCGAGATCGCGCAGCCGCAGCGCCTGCTGTGCCTGCTCAAACTTGGCACGAGCAGTGGCCTTGGTCTTTTCCGAACGCTCGGCGGCCGTCATCAGCGGCAAAGAAGGCCGTGCTGAGCCGGCTGGTTTTTCCAGCCAGCCAACTTCGTAAAGTGATTCGGCGAAAAGTTTGTTTAGTTGCGGTGGAAAATTCTTCTCCGCGACACTGATCCAATCTTGGGCTTCTTTTTGATTCTTTTTCTGAAGCGCAACCGCCGCCTTCACATAGTCAACGGCCGGCGTGTCGGGCGAAAGCTCCAGTTTGGCCTGAATGGAATCGACCATGTTGTCTTTCCCCTCCAGAAGATACGTGAGCAGAATTTTGTACTGGATCAGCTGCGAAGCCTCCTTTGCCAGATCGGATTCACCAGTAGAAAGGAGTTGTTCGAAGCGATTCCGCGCTTCGGGCCAGTCTTTCTTAAGAAACGGGATTTCCGCCATGTTAAAGCGCGCGTTCCAAAATTTGGGGTCGATACGGGATGCGTCCTGCAGTGCTGCTTCCGCCTGATCATAGTTCCCCTGGCGCATCAGGATCACGCCGCGCAGGTTCTTTGAGGCGGCCAGATCAGGTTGACGCGCATCGATGGCATCAAGCTGTTTTAGCGCTTCCGGGAATTTGCCAGAATCGAACGCGCGAAATGCCGCGTTGTACATTTCCTCCAGTTCCGCTTTCGTCGGGGCGACATTTTCCGCTCCAAACGAATCTGCGGCGATTAACCTAAGCACCAGCGCGGCGACCGCCGCCATCCCCCACACTCTCATGAAGTAGCGATTGAAACCCTATTCGGCGCGTCTGACAAGTGGAAAGTTACCTCGAGCCATCGATTTTTCGGCTCCCTTCGGGAAAAATCAAACGCAAGAAATAGCAGGCGCGCGGACCCTGAACCCGCAAGTCAGTCATTGAGATTCGCCACAATCCGCAATCCTTCCAACGTAAGATTCGGGTGAACCACGTCGATCTCTGCCAATCGTCGCGCGATCAGTCGTGCGTAGCCACCGGTCGCCACTACGTGAATCTTCCTACGCGAAAACTGCTCCGCTTTAATTCGCGCCAGGATTTCGCGAACGAGCCCGCGATAACCGAACACGGCTCCCGACAGCATCGCCTCGATCGTCGATTTACCGATCGCGCGTGGCGGTTCTTTCAATGAAAGCTTTGGCAAGAGTGCTGTTCGCTGATAAAGAAAACTAGTCATTGCTTCGAGGCCTGGCGCGATCACACCGCCAATGTAAGCCCGGCGCCCAGAGACGATATCAAAGGTCACCGCCGTGCCGAAATCCACCACGACTGCGGGATAACCATAAAGCGCTGTGACCGCAGCCGCGTTCGCCAAGCGGTCCGCTCCGATTGACCGCGGCTTGAGATAATCAATCTCGACACCCAGCTTCAGCTTCCAATCGAGCCAGATTACATCCGTTTTTCCAGCGGCCTTCAAAATGGCCGAGTTCTTCGCAGGCACCACGGAAGAGACAACTACCTTTCCCACATTTCGTTTTCGGAGAAATCGTGCGACCACTCCGCTCGAAAGCTCGTCGGTAGTGATTCGCGTAGGAGCTGAAACTCGCCTTGTCGATGCATAGGCAAGTTTCGCGTATGAATTGCTGATATCGACCAACAAATAATTAGGGCCGCGCGCCACGACCTAGATGCAGACACCTAACGTCGTGCGCCGTCAAGCACGTGCCCCGTTCATGCGGGGCGGTACTGGAATAAGCTGGCTCCTCCTTTGCTTGCGACCGACTTTCGCAACGCATACCGTCGCCTTGTGAGAAGACTCCTACAGCGTCCGCGCCGCCTGCGACGTTCGCTTGCTCTCCGAAACCTCGTGCGCGAGACGCAGTTGAGCGTTCACGATTTTGTTCTGCCGTTGTTTGTAAGTGAGAAAGTGGAGCAACGTCGGCCAATCGCCAGCATGCCGGGGGTGTTTCAGTTGTCTGTAAAGGAAGTTGCCGATGAAGTGCGTGCCGCTCAGGAAGCGGGTCTCCAAGCTGTTCTGCTTTTCGGAATTCCGGAACAAAAAGACGAGCAGGCGAGCGGCGCCTACGCAGAAAACGGAATCGTTCAAAAAGCTCTGAGAGCCATTAAATCAAAATGCCCGAACCTTGTCACGATAACGGACGTTTGCCTGTGCGAGTACATGAGTCACGGCCACTGCGGCGTGACACGCATCGACGGAGATCATTTCCACGTTCTCAACGACGAGACTGTTGAATTGCTCGCTAAGACTGCGCTTTCTCACGCCGCAGCCGGCGCGGACATGGTGGCGCCGAGCGATATGATGGACGGCCGCATCGGTGCGATTCGCGAGGCACTCGATGAGCGAGGTTTTGATCAAACGGCGATAATGAGTTACGCGGCCAAATTCGCGTCGGTCTTCTACGGGCCGTTTCGCGAGGCTGCCGAGAGCCCGCCCCAGTTTGGAGATCGCCGCTCTTATCAGATGGATTTTGCCAACGCAAATGAAGCCTTGCGTGAGGTCGCGCTGGATATCGACGAAGGAGCGGACATTGTGATGGTGAAACCTGCCTTGCCGTACATGGACATTTTGTGGCGAGTCCATGAGCGATTTAGGAAACCGACAGCTGTTTACCATGTGAGCGGCGAGTATGCGATGGTCAAGTCCGCCGTCGAAAAGGGGCTTCTGAAAGAACGCGATGCCGTGTTGGAAATCATGACTGCTCTTAAGCGAGCGGGAGCCGATATTATTGTCACGTATTGGGCACGCGAACTCGCGAGATGGCTGCAGGAGTAAGAGAAGCAAGAGAAGCTACAGGTGAAACCGAGAGACATGCGCGGTTGAAGCGCCTGGCGTTCCTTTGGGCGCAGGCCCAAGGGTACTCTGCGTGCGCGATGGAAGTGAGTCTTCCAAAGTGCCGGTATCGTGCCGACATCGCGGCGTATCGACTGGCGCCTAAAAGAATTGCAACTACAGCCATCTTTGAGTGTAAACAGGCGCTCTGCGATTTGCGGCGAGATAATTGCCAGAGCGACGCAACGCGCGCGCGGCTCGAAACGATTTCCCAACGTCGCCAGCTTCTCGAGACGCGCCTCCGCGAACATTATCCGAACCTGCGGAACGGCGATTCCCTGTTTCCCGAATTCGATTTGCCTGATTTCACCGCAGTCGGCCACCGTGGTTATGCGCGACTTTTGCGTGATCTGCGCGCTCTGCAAAATCGCCTGTACGATTGCACCAAGTTCGACAAACTACTCCGCTACCGCTGCGCAAATCTATATTTGCTCGTTTTGCCCGAGAAGTTATTTCGCGATTCGGAGATTCCCATCGGTTGGGGCGCTCTTGTGGAAAACGAAGGCACGCTCGAGGTCGCCCGTAAGCCAATCTGGCACGAAACGACAGCCGAGTGTCGGCTTCGGCTGTTGCACCGAATCGCCATGGCCGGAACGCGAGCGATTAACCGGAAACTGGAAATCACATTCGACGAGATTGTCGCTTGGAGCCGCGACCGTTGATGTAGGGTCTTTCGTTGCTGGGACCTAAGCCGGCTCGAGCAAATTGTGGCCGGTCATCGCTTCTGGCTGCGGCAATCCAAGCAAAAACAAAAGAGTGGGTGCCACATCGGCTAGAATTCCGTCTGTGCACCGAAATCGTGCAGCATCGTTGGCCACATAAATGAAATGCACAAGGTAGCTCGTGTGCGCGGTGTTGGGCGAACCATCAGCGTTGCGCATTTGTTCGCAATTGCCGTGATCGGCTGTTACGATGGCTTTGCCGTCAAGCGCGAGCAGTCTGGAAACAATTCGCGCCAGACACTTATCGATCGTTTCTACAGCTTTGATTCCCGCTTCGACGACGCCAGTATGACCGACCATGTCGGGATTTGCGAAGTTGAGTATGATCAAATCGTAATCCGCCATCTGAGCGAGCACTTCATCAGTGACTTCGAGCGCACTCATCTCCGGTTTCAAATCGTAGGTAGCGACCTTTGGTGAAGGGATCAATTTGCGGTCTTCGCCTGGAAAAGGTTTCTCGATGCCTCCATTAAAAAAGTAAGTCACGTGCGCGTACTTTTCAGTCTCGGCGATACGCAGCTGTCGTTTGCCGGCCGCGCTGACGATTTCGCCCAGGATGTCGGCGAGTTCTTCCGGCTCAAAAATAAACGGCGAAGAGTAGGTCACATCGTATTGCGTTAGCGTAACAAAATGGACTTGCGGCCACACCTCGCGGTCAAAGCCATCGAAGTCCTTCAGTAAAAATGCCTGTGATAACTGCCGGGCCCGGTCGGCGCGAAAATTGAAAAACAAAACCACGTCGCCATCACGCACCCGCTGCTCATTCGCGTGAGAAAAAACCAATGGCGGCATGAACTCGTCCGTTTTTCCGTTCTTGTATTGCTGATCCACAGCCGCCGAGGGCGACGATTTGCAGATCTCACCGCGACCGAGAACAACCGCGTCCCACGCCTTTTTCGTACGGTCCCAACGTCGGTCGCGGTCCATCGCAAAATATCGGCCTACAACCGTGATAATTTGCCCGCCACTTTTCTGGAGTTCTTGCTCGCAAGCTTTTAGATAACCGGCTCCGCCTGTCGGTGACGTGTCGCGGCCGTCAGTGAAAGCGTGAACGAAAATCTCCGCAACGCCTGCGTCATGCGCGGCATTCGCAAGCGCGATCATGTGCGAGTAATGACTGTGCACACCACCGTCTGAAACAAGTCCGAGCAAGTGCAGTCGATGACCCCGCGCCTTGGCGAACGCTTCCTTTAAAACCTGGTTACGCGTTAGGTCGCCCTCTTTGATTGCCTTGTTAATTCGCGTCAAGTCCTGGTAAACAATCCTTCCCGCTCCGAGATTTAGGTGGCCGACCTCCGAGTTGCCCATTTGTCCTTCCGGAAGACCAACGTCGCCTCCGCTTGCGCTCAATGTGGAGCCTGGATAATCCTGGTAGAGCTTGTCATGGAATGGGGTCGAGGCGAGAAGAGTTGCATCGCCATTCTCCTTGCGCTTGTCCTTGCCGCCCGGATTAATGCCCCAGCCATCGCGAATGATTAACATCACTGGAGCAGCCATACGTCGCGCACTTTGCAGATGAATGGGAAGATCGACAAGCGCTTCTTTCTTATCGGACACAGGAAGTTTTAAGCTACTAGATTCGGAACGCGTCTTACAAACTCGCTTCATTATTTGCGACGGTCATAGACCGCCGCTACAGGGAAAGATAATGAAGTGGCGTAACCAGTTGCTGGCTCTTTTTTGCCTCCTCGCCTTTGCCGGAATTGGTGTGCTCTATTTTCAGCACTGGGTCATCCGGAAGCCCTTCGGAATTATCTTATTTGTTGGAGAAGGCCTTTCCCCTGGTCGGCTTGCCCCAACGCGCGTTTATGCGGCCGGTGCTGGGACCCGCCTGAGCCTGGATTCGATGGCGCACGCGGCTCTGGTGATGAATTACTCAAAGGATTTCGCCGCCCCAGACCAGGCAGCCGCCGCCACGGCAATTGCAACTGGTGAGAGAGTGGCCAATCGCGCGGTTGCGACTGACGCCGACGGAAAGGCGATCAAGAGTATCGTTGAAT
>Ga0114129_10006992_pt1 | contig 16064 bp, 13 predicted proteins | sample RhiMetdeltSRZDD1_FD_80071 | JGI IMG/M metagenome (GOLD analysis project Ga0114129, IMG submission 80071) | Populus rhizosphere microbial communities from Tennessee, USA - Rhizosphere MetaG P. deltoides SRZDD1 (version 2) (version 2) | ecosystem: Host-associated > Plants > Roots > Rhizosphere >... | reverse complement strand
CTGATCGACGCGGGGCTCGGCGACAAGGAGAACGAAAAATTCCACGACATCTACGGCGTCGATCGCACACGGAACCTGGATCAGACGCTCGCCGAGGCGGGCCTGACACCCGAAGACATCGACATCGTGCTCGCCTCGCACCTGCACTTCGACCACGCGGGCGGGTTCACGACGCGCGGCGCGACCGGCCGCGTGAAGCCGAAGTTCCCGCGCGCGCAGTACATCGTCCGGCGCGGCGAGTGGGAGGACGCGACGCATCCGAACGAACGGAACCGCGCGAGCTATCTGGCCGATAATTACGTGCCGCTGGCCGATGCGGGCGTCCTGCAGCTCGTCGACGAGGATCGCACCATCATGCCGGGCGTGCGCGTGCGGCGGACCGGCGGCCACACCATGCACCATCAGATGGTGGTGATCGAATCCGGCGGCAAGGTCGCGGCGTTCGTTGCCGACATGATGCCGACGACGGCGCATGTGGCAGACGCGTGGATCATGGGATACGACCTGTACCCCCTCGACACGCTGGCCGCGAAGCAGCAGTTTGCCGCCGACGCGATCGCGAAAGAGATCCTCGTGTTCTTCGAGCACGATCCGGTGCGGGCGGCGGGCTATCTCGGGATCGAGAACGGCAGACGAGTCGTGCGCGATCGGCCCTGACGGGAAGGCTTTACCACGGAGGACACAGAGGACCGGAGGAACAATCCCGTGCAAACAGGATTTTCCCTCCGTGTCCTCCGTGGTGAAAGAAGCATCCGGCGTTGGCCGGACCGTGGATGGTATGACCACACAAATCGGCATCATCGGCGGCTCGGGGCTGTACGACATGGCGGAGCTCACCGACCGCGAAGAGAAAACCATTGCGACGCCATTCGGCGATCCGTCCGGCCCGTACGCGATCGGCACCCTGCGCGGCAAGCGCGTGGCGTTCCTCGCGCGGCACGGCGTCGGCCACCGGATTCTGCCGTCGGAGCTGAACTTCCGCGCGAACATCTACGGCTTCAAGGTGCTGGGCGTCGAACGGATCATCTCCGCCAGCGCCGTCGGCAGCCTGAAGGAGGAGTACCGGCCGCTCGACATCCTCGTGCCCGATCAGTTCTTCGATCGCACGAAGGGGCGCATCAGCACGTTTTTCGGCCGCGGGCTCGTCGCGCACGTCGCGTTCGCGCATCCGCTGTGCCCGGACCTCTCGCAGGTCGCCGCCGATTCAGCGGCGGCGGTGGGCGCCACCGTTCATCGCGGCGGCACGTACGTGAACATGGAGGGTCCGCAGTTCTCGACCCTCGCCGAGTCGCGGCTGTATCGCGCGTGGGGCATGGACGTCATCGGGATGACCAACGTGCAGGAAGCGAAGCTGGCACGCGAGGCGGAGATCTGCTACGCGACGCTCGCGCTCATCACCGACTACGACTGCTGGCATCCGGATCACGACTCGGTGACCGTCGACCTCATCGTCGCGAATCTGATGCAGAACGCGGCGACGGCGCAGAAGACGATCGCGGAGGCCGTCGGCCGTCTCGATGGCCCACGCACGTGCGCGTGCAAGGACGCGCTCGCCACCGCGATCATCACGCGGCCCGAGCACGTGCCGCCGAAGACGAAGCATGAGCTCAAGCCGATTATCGGGCGGTACATCAAGTAGGTTCGCTGGGTTCGCTGGGTTCGAAAGGTTCGCAGGGGTTCGAAGGGTTCGAAGGGTTCGAAGGGTTCGCTGGGTTCGAAGGGTTCGCTGGGTTCGAAGGGTTCGCTGGGTTCGATGAGTTTGGCTCGTTATCAGCGAAGGGCTCGGGCGCTTTCGCGTGCTGGAGATAGCGTATCAACCTCGTATTAGCCTTTATCGCTCTACGTGCAAGGCGTAACAAACGCGTGTGTTCCTCGTCAGGCAGATAGTGCAGTTGGTTCCCATCGCGTAGGTGATTTGTCGTTTCGTGAAGCGATGCGATTGAATATCGCAGAAACCGGATCATGTCTTTTGGCTGATAGCGGCCGAACGCTTCTGCAACATTGGTTTTCGCTGATCGACTGGACTCGCGAATCTGATCGCAGTATTTGACGTCTCTCGAGCAGGGAGGAATGGCAGTAAATGCAAACACGCCGTGTTGCAGTTTGTCGGCCAGCTGCCAGCCGATCAAATCCTCAAATCGACGAACGCCCGCCATGCTGGTCCCCCAAGCATGAAACGAACCAACATTCGACCCTCTTGAACCTTTCGAACCTCTCGAACCCAGCGAACCTCTGAAGCCCATGAAACTCGTTGTCACCGGCTCAATTGCGTTCGATTACTTGATGTCGTTCCCCGGCCGCTTCACCGAGCACTTTCTGCCGGAGCACATGCAGCGCGTGAGTCTGAGCTTCCTCGTGGACACGATGGACAAGCGGCGCGGCGGGTGCGCGCCGAACATCGCGTACACGCTCGCGCTGCTCGGCGAGCGGCCGCTGCTGATGGCGACGGCCGGGGAAGATTTCGGCGAGTACCGTCAGTGGCTCGAGGCGGCCGGCGTGGACACGTCGGCCGTGCGGCAGATCGACGGCAAGTTCTGCGCGTCGTTTTTCTGCAGCACCGATCGCGACAACAACCAGATCGCGTCGTTCTACACCGGCGCGATGGCCGACGCGGGCGAGCTGTCGTTCCGGGCGATCCCCGGCTGCGGCCTGGCGATCATCGCGCCGAACGACCCGGAGGCGATGGTGCAGTACGCCGGCGAGTGCCGGACGCTCGGCATTCCGTTCATCTTCGACCCGGGCCAGCAGTGCGCGCGGATGTCGGGCGACGAGCTCCGTGAGGGGCTTCGTGGCGCGACGATCCTGATCGTGAATGATTACGAGCTGGAGCTCCTGCGGCAGAAGACCGGCCTCGGCGAGCGCGAGCTGCTGGAGCAGTGCGAGGCGCTGATCGTCACGCGCGGTGAAAGCGGCTCGTCGGTCATCACGCGAGACTCTCGAGCAGACGTCGCCGCGGTCGAACCGCGCCGCATCGTCGATCCGACCGGCGTCGGCGACGCATATCGCGGCGGCCTCATGAAGGGTCTCGCGATCGGGCTGCCGTTCGAGCTGGCCGCGCGGATCGGCAGCGTCGCCGCGACGTATGCGCTCGAGCACCTCGGCGGGCAGAGCCACTCGTACACGTGGGCGGAGTTCCAGGAGCGGTACGAGCAGCACTTCGGCGCGCTGACGCCGGCGGCGCGGGCCGGTACCGACGGCCGCGAGCGATCCAGGCATTGATTCCGGGGATCGTCGCGGCCACCGTCGTCTCCTACGCGGTCGGATGGGCGATCCACGTGCCCGCGCTCGTCCCCGTCTTCAACACGCTGGCGAGTTATCCGTTCATGATCGCGGCGCTTCGCCGCGGCGACCTGCGGCTCGCGATCGTCCGGATGCTCGTCTGGGCGGCGACGATGGCGGTGTGTGCGACGCTGCTGGCGTACGCGCGGCCGTGGGAGGCGGGGAAGGTGTTCGTGAACGGCGCGCAGTACCGCGAGGAGATGTTCGGGTGGATCCTGACCGGCCGCGGCGCGGAGAGCATGCCGTCGCGGTTCATTCCGCAGCACGCCGTCCACGCCGCCGTGTTTGCCGCGGTGACGCTGGTGAGCGGCGGCTTCGGCAGCATGGCGATGGGCGCGGCGCTGATGAACTACATGGGGACGTACGTCGGATCGCTCGCGGCCGCCAGCCGGCATCCGGTGCTCGCCATCGTGCTCGGCTGGCACCCGTGGTCCCTGATCCGGATCGTCAGCTTCGTCGTCATCGGCGTTGTGCTCGCGACGCCGCTCCTCTCACGCGTGCTCCACGTCAGCGAAGACCGGGATGACTCGCGGCGGCTGTTGAAGTGGGCGGCTGCCGGCCTGGTCGCCGACGTGGTGGTCAAGGCACTGCTCGCGCCGGCGTGGCAGCGGCTGCTGCTCCGCGTCACGGGGTGGTGACACGTCACCAGTGACTGTTCCAGCCGGCGCGCTGGAGCTCGGTGAGCGTTCGCGCGGCCTGCTCGAGCGCCTGCTCGCGCGTCGACCACGGCCGCGTGAACACGAGCGTGCCGTCGTAGAAAAACTGAAGCGTGAACGGGGCGGCTCTGTGCGGCCGCCCGTCACCATCGGCTGACGGAGACACGAGCTGCGCGTCGATCCAGATGTGATTCTTCCGGACGCGCCAGATGCGCTCCACTCGCGTCGCCTATTGCTGCGGAATCCCCGGCAGCGCAAGGCCGCCGCGCGCACCGCCTGTCGAACCAGCCGGCAACGCCGACAGTCCGCTCGCTCCGCTCGCTGGCGAACCCTGCGAACCCAGCGAACCCAATGAACCTTGAGAACCCAGCGAACCCAGCGAACCAGAACCCTGAGCACCCCCCGAACCCCCCGAACCCTGTGATCCCTGATTCGCAGGTCCAGCCAGTTGCAACGCCTCGAAATCGACGAGCGACAAATCGTACGCCAGCACGGCGCTGAGCTCGTTCGTCTTCGCCTGCGACATGTCGCGCTGCGCCTGGATGACGAGGAAGCTCGTCGACATCCCGACGTCGAGGCGCTTGCGCTCGGCGTCGAGCCGCTGCTCGGCGAGTTCGCGCGCCGCGCGCGTCGTTTCGATCCGCTTCGCGTTCATCTCGACCTGATACCCGGCGTTGCGGATCTGCTCGATCGCGCGCGCTTCGACGCCTTTGAATCGTGCGTCAGCCTGCGTCCGTTCGAGCGCCGCGCGGGCGCTGTTGGCCTCGTCTACGCTCTTTCCGACCGGGTAGGAGACGCTCAGCCCGACCGACCACGTCGGGTAGTCGCTCGCGAACAGCTGGCCGAGGACCGAGCCGAAGTCGGTGACCGCACCCGGGCCGACGATCGTTCCGGGGAAGCCGCCGGTCCGCAGCACCTGAGTCCCGCCGAGGCCGCTGGCCTGATAGCTCGCGTTGAAGCGCACGTCAGGAAGTTTCTGATTCGTGAAGTACTTCACGCTGATGTCGGCGTTCTCGATGTCCTTCCGTGATCGCTGCAGGTCCGCGCGCTCGATCAACGCGCGATCGACCGCGGCCTCCACGTCGATGGCTGGCGTCGCGATTGGCGGTGAGTCGACCACCTCGATGGCCGTCAGCCAGGTGTCGCGCTGCGTGGGATCCATGATGAGGAGCCGCATGCGATCCTCCGCCTGCCGCACGGCGGTCTCCGCGATGATCAGCTGCTCCTGATCGGAGGCGACTTCAGCCTGCGCCGACACGAGGTCGAGCGGCGGCGCCGTGCCGACGTCCACCTTCGCCTTGTTGACGCGGACGAGCTCCTGCGCGAGGTCGAGGGCCGATTTGCGCGCGTCCACGTTCGCGCGAGCCGATACGAGGTTCCAGTACGCCGTCTTCACGCTGGCCGTCGTGTGAACGATGCTTTCCCGCAACCGCGTGTCGGCGATATCGCGGTTGACGCGGCTGGTGGCCAGCTGCTGGCGCGCGGTGTCGATCTTCAGGTCGCGCACGAGCGGCTGCGAGACGTTGAGCGCGAGGCCCGACTGGAGCAGCGGGTTGTAGCTGTTGAGGAAGCTGTTGCTGTTCGTGTGCGTCGACGACCACGACACGCTGTAGGTCGTGCCGAACCACGGCAGCCGCTGCGCGAGCCCGGCGTTGGTGGTGACGACGTCGGTCCGCGTGGCCGTCGGAATCAGGAAGCTGGATGGCGGCTGCAGCTGGTTGTTGGAGCTGACGCTCGTGTTGACCGTCGGCCTGAACACGCCGACCGCCGCGGCGACGCGCGTGTCGCTGATCTGCGGATCGAGGCGATCCGCGTTGAGGTCCACGTTGTTCTCGAGCGCCATCTTCACCGCATCGTCCGCCGTCAGGCGGAGCGTTCGCGGTGCGGTGGTGGTCTGCGCCGACGCAACGGTGCTCAGGCCGCTGGTGAGAATGATGAGAAGGACGAGCATGGACGTTCTGCGCATGACGGCACCTGACGGAACGACCGGCGCGAGGGCGCGGTCTTCACGCCGGGCGCGGGTCTGGAAGAGTCGAAGGTTCGACGCCTGATCGAACAGCGAGTACGCGACCGGCGTGACGATCAGCGTCAGCAGCAGCGCCAGCGACTGCCCGCCGAAGATGACGAATCCGATCGCGTGGTTCGTGCCGGCACCGATTCCGCGCGATACGATCAGCGGCACCATGCCGGCAACGAATGCGAACGTCGTCATCAGAATCGGCCGGAGACGATCGCGGCTCGCCTGGATGACCGCGTCGTGGGTGGACAACCCGGCGGCGCGCAGCTGATTGGCGTGATCGATCTGCAGGATCGAGTTCTTCTTGACGACGCCGAACAGCACGAGCAGGCCGAGGGCGGAGAAGATGTTCAGCGACTGCCGGAACATGATGATCGACAGCAGCGCGAACGGCAGCGTCAGCGGCAGCGACAGCAGAATCGTGATCGGATGCAGCCACGACTCGAACTGCGCCGCGAGGATCAGGTACATGAAGACGAGCGACAGCACGAAGGCCGTCACGAAGTTCCGCGCGGCACGCCCCAGCTCCCTCGATCGGCCGGTGAACGAACCCCGGTAGTCCCCGCTCGTATTCAGCTTCCGGAATTCCTCGAGCATCGCATTCTGCACGGCGGCCTGCGACGCGGTCGGCAGCATGTTGCAGAACACGGTGACCTGCCGCTGGCGCGCCAGCCGGTTGATGTCGGACGGCGCGACCGCCGCCGTGAAGTTGGCGACGTTGTCGAGCGGGACGCTGCCGAGCCGCGCCGACGGCACGGTCAGGCTGCCGACCGCCGCCTGCGTCGTGCGATCCTCGGCCCGCGCGCGCAGATGCACCTCGTACTGCTCGCCGCCCTCGTTGTACGTCGTCACCTGATCGCCCCCGACCAGGAGGCGCAGCGCTTCGGCTGCGTCGCCGACCTGCACGCCGAGGTCCGCGGCTTTCGGCCGATCGACCTGAACTGAGAGCTCCGGCTTGCCGACGTTCATCGACGTGTCGATGTCGACGACGCCCGGCAGTGTCTTGACGCGCTCGACGAGCTGCCGGCTGATGCGCTCGAGCTCCTGCAGGTCCGGACCGTTGATGAGGAACTGGATATCCGCGGACTGCGATCCGCTGTTGCCGATTGCCGCGACGGGCTGCACCGACGTCCGCAGGCTGGCCGCGAGCGGCGGCAGGATCTGACTGCGAATCGCGCCCATGACGGCGAACTGATCGCGCGTCCGCTTCTCGATCGGCGTCAGCCGCACGTAGATGTTGCCGAGATTCCGGGTCTTCGCTGGATCGCCGCCGATCGTGACGAGCGTGTAGTCGACTTCTGGCACGCGCTGCCGCACCGTGTTCGCGATGCGATTCGCGATGACTTCCGTGGCCTCGAGGCTCGTGCCTTCCGGCGCGCGCATGTTGATCTCGAATTCCGACTGGTCGTCCTGCGGCATGAAGTTCTTGTTGGCGGCCATGAACAGCGGGACGCTCGACAGGAGCACCAGCAACGCCAGGCCCGCGACGGCAGCCCGATGCGCCATCGCCCATTCGAGGACGCGCGTGTAGAACACGTCGATGGCGTGAAAGAACCGGGACTCTTTCGATGCGTGCGACGCGCCGTTCGATCGCTTCACTTTGAGGAAACGCGCGGAGAGCATCGGCGTGAGCGTGAAGCTCACCACCAGCGACACCAGAATCGCGAACGCCATCGTCAGGCCGAAGCTCTTCATGAAGCGCCCGACGATGCCGCCCATGAATCCGACCGGCACGAAGATGGCGACGAGCGACAGCGTCGTCGCGAGCACGGCGAGGCCGATCTCCTGCGTCGCCTCGACGGCGGCGCGGAACTGGTCTTCGTGCTTTTCCTCGATGAACCGGTAGATGTTCTCCAGCACCACGATCGCGTCGTCGATGACGATGCCGACCGACAACGTCAGCGCGAGCATCGTCATGAGGTTGAGCGTGAAGCCCATGTACCAGATCAGGCCGAACGTGGCGATGATCGATGTTGGAATCGCGATGGCGGAGATGATCGTCGAGCGCAGGTTCGTGAGGAAAACCAGCACGACGAGCGCCGCGAGGATCGAGCCGACGATCAGGTGCTCCTCGACGTTGTGGATGGCCGCTTCGATGAATTCGGACGTGTCGCGAACGACGCGCGCGCTGTAGCCGGCCGGGAGGCGGCCGTTCAGCTCGTTGAAGCGCTCGCGCACGGCGCGGACGACTTCGACCGTGTTCGTGCCGGACTGGCGCCGTACCTGGAGGAGCACCGTGCTCGAACCGTTGACGTTCGCGACGGTTTCAGCCTCGGCCTGGCCGTCTTCCACGCGGGCGACGTCGGCAACCCGAATGGGATGTCCGTCCTGCTGGCGGACGACGATGTCGCCGAACTCGACGACGCTCTGCACGCGTCCGCGCGTCCGGAGCGTGACCGACTGCGGACCCTGATCCAGCCGGCCGCCCGGAATCTCGATGTTCTGCGCCTGCAGGGCTCGCGCGACGTCCGTGACCGTGAGGTTGTAAGCGCGGAGCCGATCGCCATCGAGCCAGATGTTGATCTGCCGCTGACGGCCGCCGAGCACGAGCACCTGCCCGACGCCGCTCACGCTCTCGAGCTGGCGGCGCAGCACCTTGTCGGCGTACTCGGTAATGTCGCGAACCGGTTTGTTCGTCGCCGTCAGCGCCAGGCTGAGGACCGGCGCCGCATCGGGATCGAATCGATCGACGCGCGGCTGCTGAATGGTCTTGGGCAGGAGCGGCAGGACGCCGTTCACCTTGTCGCGGACTTCCTGTGCGGCGACGTCCGGATCCTTCTCGAGCAGGAACGCGATGACGACCTGGGAGATGCCCTCGGATGAAATCGATCGCAGCTCGTCGATGCCGCTGATCGTGTTGACCCCTTCCTCGATCTTGTCGCTGACTTCGGTTTCAATCTGCTCCGGCGCCGCGCCCGGCTGGACCGTCGTGACGACGACGGTGGGGAAGTCGACTTTCGGGAACCGGTCGACGCCGAGAAGGCTGAACGCGAACGCGCCGACGACGGTGAGCGAGAGAATGAGGACGCTCGCGAAGACCGGACGTTTGACGCAAAGAGCCGCTAGCCACTGCATACATCACCTCGCCGGGTCCACAGGACCCGGCCTACATCTGGACCGTGTGTAGGGCGGGTCCTTTTGGACCCGCCGTTACTGAACTCTCGCGCCGTCGGTGAGCTGGCCGACGTTCTTCGTCGCCACGCGCTCACCGGCGGTCAATCCTGTCGAGATCTCGACGAGATCGCCGACGACCTGTCCCGTCGTGACGATCCGCTCTTCCGCGTGATCGCTCGCGACAACGAACACCCGGCTCGTGCCGGCCGTCGTCTGAACCGCCGCGGCGGGGACGAGCACGGCCGTCGCGCGATTCGGCTGCTCGATGCGCGCCGTCGCGAAGAGCCCTGGCTTCAGCTCACCCTTCGGATTCGGCACGGTCGCTTCGACCGTCAGCGCGCGCTGATCGGCCTGCAGCGCGGGCGATACGTACTGGATCTTTCCGACGAACTGACGTCCGGGATAGGCGTCGACCTCGAAGTTCACCGGCTGAGCGACCGCGACCGCCGAGATGAACTGCTCGGGGATGGTCAGCCTCACGCGGAGCGGGTTGGCGCGGACAACGACCGCGACCTTCGTTCCTCGCGTCACGTAATCGCCGACCGACACGAGCCGCTCGGCGACCGCGCCGTTGAAGGGCGACCGCACGGTCGTGTCCGCGAACGCCTTTCGTGCGAGCGCGACACGGGCGCGCGCGGCCTGCAGCGACTGGAACTGCTGCGCCGCGCCGTTCTTCGCCGATTCGTACTGCTGGCGCGTCGCTTCCATCTGCGTGCGGCGCTGGTCGTACTCCGACTGCGACACGACCCGCTGATCGAGGAGCGACTTGATCCGGTTGAACTCGCTCTGCGCCAGGTCGTAGGACGCCCTGGCGTTCTGCACTTCCGGAACGGCGTTGACGTCGAAGGCCGCGCCGTCGGCGAGGCCGAGCCGCGCCTCGATCTGTGCCGCGTTCGCTTCGGCTTCCCTGAGCTGGGCGTCGGTCTCGGTGGAGGAGAGCCGGACGAGGATGGCATTCTCCACGACCGCCGTCCCACGCTCGACCGGAGCGGCGACGACGCGGCCGGCGGTTTCGGCGGCGACGTCGGCCTGTTCCTCGGCCATCAGCGACCCGGTGGCTCGAATGAATCGTGAGATCGGTTGTTCGGTCGCGGCAGCCGCGGCCACGGCAATCGCGGCGGGGGCCGGCCGGTCCTTGGTTTTCGCGTCTCCCGAACTGCACGCTGGCGCGACGAGGGCCGCGCCGGCAGCAATGAGGGTCATGACGGACTGTTGAAGCGACTGGCGGGTCATCGCGTCTCCACGTTCGTGAGGTGCCGTCGGTTGTCCCGGTTCTCAGGGTTCTCGAGGTGTTCGGCCCCGTCATCGAGGGGGCACTTGGCAGTGGCAATCGATTGCAACGTGACGCCGCTCTTGAGGCCGGCGATCGTGACGTCCAGTGCGTTCGCGGCGATCTTGTCGGCGTCCTCGTCGGCGGCGATTCGCTCGGACAACCGCATCACCGCGACGCCGACGAGCCCGGCGCTCAGCGCGCGCATCGCCGCTCGCGGATCGACCGTCGAGGGCAGGTCGCCGGCATCGATGCACGCGGCGATCTCCGCGATGATGTGCTGCTTCATCTCGCGCGCGAATCTGAATCGCTCGTACTCGCGGCTGATTCGCGGGACTGAGCGATCGACGAACATCAGGGCGAAGTACTGGGGATGCTGCCGGCTGAATTCGTACAGGCGCCAGAAGATCGCGCGCACGCGATCGAGCGGCGCCAGCGACCGCAGGTGGGCCTGACGCTCGGGCTCCTGCGCGCCGCCCAGTAAGTGGAATCCTTCGTCGGCGAGCGCGAAGAAGATGTCGTCCTTGCTGGGGAAGTAGCTGTAGATCGCGGCGGGGCTGTACTCGATCCGCTCGGCGATCTTCCGGATCGAGACGTTCTGATAGCCCTCGGCGACGAACAGGTCGCGGGCCGCGTCGAGGATCGCGCGGCGTACCGCCGCGCGATCGCGTTCCTGGCGTTCTTTGATTCCCATTGGGCTCCTGAACGGTGTTCAATTGAACAGTGTTCAATAGACTAACATCGTTAGACGAAGAAACGCGTGGAGAGTTCAGCAGCGAATAAAGAGCGTGTTTTGTTGTGGTTAGGATGATCAGCGATAAGGTCCGCCTGAAGGCGCCGCTGCTTAGGTCCGCCTAAAGGCGGACACTACGTACGAGAGGCGAGCGTGAACGCGAGCAGCCCGGCCATATAAGTGCTCGCGGCGACCGCCAGCGTGGCCGAGAAGCCCCAGTTCATCGCGATGAAGATCGCGAGCGTGGCGCCGACGACCGACAGCGCTCCGTTGATTCCCCAGGCCCACGGCACGAGCTCTGGCGCGCGCGTGCTCATGAGCCGCAGGCCGGTCGGCATCGGCACGCCGAGGACGACGCCCATCGGCAGGAGCGTCGCGACGGCTACCGCCATCCGGACGCTCCGCGGGAAGGGGATGGCCCACGAGACCAGCGGCGTTACGATCGCGATCACCGCGAGCGCAGCCAGCGCCACGCCGATCACCGCCCGCCTCGCCCAGCGCCGCAGCGACGCATCGTCGACGCGGCGGCTCCACGCGGCGCCGAGGCCAGTGCCGAGCAGCAGCGAGAACAGCGTGACCGTCAGCGAGTACACCGGATGGCCGAGCAGCAGCACGAACCGCTGCAGGACGGAGACCTCGATCAACATGAACCCCGCGCCGAGCGCCCCGAAATAGGCGAGCCACGCGATCCAGCCGCGCGGACGCGTGGTCCCTCCGCCGGCGACGATGAGCGGGCCCACGACGAAGAGCGTGACGAGCGAGGCGGAGAGGCCGAGCAGCGTCATCAGCGCGCTCAATCCGTTGCCGAAAAGCATCGCGTGGCCGAACGCGACGTCGAACTGATTCTTCAGCTTCGTCGTGTGGAAGAAGAACGGCCGGTCGTCCGTGGTCGGACGAATGTCGTGAAAGTACGCGTCGTAGAACTGATGACGATCGGGCGCGACGATCAGCCGCGCGTAGTCCGCCGTTGGCGTGCCGTCCACGAATTCATCGCTGCTCGTCTCGGCCCGACCGGGCACGTACAGCACCTCGAAGCCAAGCCGGTCCGCCGTCTCGCGCGCGCGGGCGATCTCGCTCGATGTGAACGGCGACCGCTTGAGCATGAAGGTGGCCACCTTGTCGTACCGGACGATCATCAGCCGATCCCCGGTGGTCCACCCGCGGCGCTCGCACGCTTCCTGCGCGAGCGACACGAGACGCAAGCCGTCGAATACCCACCGCGTGATGGTCACCACGCCGTCGTCCGTGAGGTGATCGAGGTAGTCGTTGAACGCATCGACCGTGTAGAGCGTGTTCTCCGTCAGCGTGTAGGCGCCGGCGGCGGTCGCGGCCCACGTGTCCACGAGCGACGCCTGGATGACGTCGTACTTCGACGTCGTCCGCCGAACGAAGCTGCGGCCGTCGTCGATGGCGATCTGCACGCGCGGGTTCGTGTAGATGCCGCCAGAGAACTCGCGGAACCGATCGCGCATCACATCGTCCGCGATGATCGGATTGATCTCGACGCCGTCGACGTGGCCCGCGCCGAAGACCAGCGCCGACGCCAGGTCGCGTCCTCCGCCGGGACCGATGACGAGCGCGCGGAATCCGCGCGGCTGCAGGTGGTAGGCGAGCGCCGTCAGCTCGTAGCGCAGGTGCTGGGCGTTCGACAGATCGGGCGCGAGGCCGAGAATCGGCGTCGACGCGGCCGAGTCGATGTCCATGTACCGCGTGCTCGGCAGCGGACCGCGATACGCCAGGCTCAACGACCAGTCGCCGTGCGGCCGCTCGTACACGCCGATACGCGAGAACGAGTTCCATTTGCTGAAGAGGATCCGGTCGCCGCGATGGCCCTTGGTGTCGACGATGTCGAAGGTGGCGCGGCCGGTGAGCTGGCCGGTCAGTGGAATGACGAGAAGCACGGCGCCTGCGGCCCCGACGCGTACCCGTAAGCGATTGGGCGCGAACAGGACTGCCGCGAGGGCGGCGAGCGCCGCGGCGGTCAACACGACGCCCGGCGCGCCGAGCCGATCGAGCAGGGGAATCAGCACGAGGCAGCCGGCCGCGGCGCCGATCAGATCCGCGGCGTACACGACGTTGATGTGCCGCGTGAGCCGTGAGATCGCAATCGTGACGGCCAGGCCGCCGGTGAAAAACGGCAGCGCCGCGAGCGCGTAGATCGTCAGCATCAACCGCAGGTTTTCAGGCGAATAGCTCAGGCCGACGCGCAGGCGGACGAGATAGAAGAGCGCGACGACCGTGCCGGCCGCGTAGACGAGCGATGCGACGGCGAGCAGATTGTCTGTCGCCCATCGGCCGAGTCGGCGGCGCGCGACGTACGCGGCGACGCCGCTCGCGCTGATGCCGAACAACGCGATCGAGATCGCGAGGAACGCGAAGTGGTAATACATGATGACCGAGAAGATGCGCGTGAGCGCGAGCTCGGTCATCAGCAGTGTCGCCGACACGAGCGCGACGCCCAGCAGGTGTCGCGGCGCGGCCGGCCCGGATGGCATCGGGCGAGTGTACCATTCGCCTTGCATGCGCCAGTGGACGACGGCGCTTCGTCGCGGGTTCATCGCGCTGTCGGTCGTCTGGGCCGCCGCGCTGCCGCTTGCCACATGGCAGTCGGGCTTCCTCGCGCTTGGCGTGTACGCGATCGGCGCGGCCGTCTGCCACCAGCTGCCGGATCGCTCGTTTCACCTCTGGCATCGGCAGATGGCGGTTTGTGCGCGCTGCACCGGAATCTATGTGGGCGCCGCGATCGCGGCGGTCGTCGTTGCTCTCGTTCGCCGAAAGGGTTCCCGCCGTCGCTCGCCGGCGTTTCGCGCGAGCTTCGGCGCGCGGGCGCGTTCCAGCGCACTTCTCGTCGCCGGCCTGGCGCCGAACGTTGCGACGGTGATCTTCGAGTGGACCACCGGCATCACGCCGGCGAACTGGATCCGGGCCGCGGCCGGTCTCGCGCTCGGCGCCGCCGTCGCGACCGTCGTCATTTACGAGGTAAACTAACGGGTCGTGCGCGCCACCGCCGCCGAACAGACACAGTCGGGCGGGCTCGTGCTGCTGTGCCTGGCGTCGTGGGCGATTCCCGGCGCCGGACACCTGTGGCTCGGCCGCCGCAGCAAGGGTCTCATCTTTCTCGCCGCCCTGCCGCTGATGTTCATCGTCGGCCTCGCGCTGAAGGGCCGGCTCTTCCCGTTCGATCTGTCCGAGCCGCTCGTCGCGCTGGCCGCCGTCGCGCATGTCGGCATCGGCCTGCCGTACTTCGCGGCGAATGCGCTCGGCTACGGGGCGGGTGACGTTCGTGCCATCACGTACGAGTACGGCAACGCCTTTCTCGTCGTCGCCGGTCTGCTGAATCTGCTCGTCGTGATCGACGCCTACGACGTCGCCGTCGGCCGGAAGTAGCGAGCGCGATGCGCAGCCACTTCCTGCTGATGGCGCTGTTCGCGTTCTTTGTCTCGCTGATCTTCGCGCTGATCGCGAAAGACGATGTCCGCGAGCAGCTGCGGTTCGGCGGGCTCATGTTTGCCGGCTTCCTCGTGTCCGCGTTCGTGCTCGGCTGGCTGATGTATCCGTTTCCCCTCTGATCGTCCATGGCTTTTGACAACCTCCTCCTCGAGCGCGATGGCGCGATCGCCGTCATCACCGTCAACCGGCCCAAGGTTCTCAACGCCCTGAACACGCAGACGCTCGACGAGCTGCGGCGGGCCATCCTCGATCTGAAGCACGACGACACGGCGCGCGTGGTCATCCTCACGGGCGCGGGCGACAAGTCGTTCGTTGCCGGCGCGGACATCAACGAGCTCGCCGTGCAGACGCCGACGAGCGGCCGCGAGCACGCGCTGACCGGGCAGCATGTGTTCGATCTGATCGAGAACATGGGGAAGCCGGTCATCGCGGCGATCAACGGCTTCGCGCTCGGGGGCGGGTGCGAGCTGGCGATGGCGTGCACCCTTCGAATCGCTGCGGACTCGGCGCGGATCGGTCAGCCGGAAATCGCGCTGGGACTCATTCCCGGCTACGCGGGCACGCAGCGGCTGCCGCGCCTCGTCGGGAAAGGCCGCGCGATGGAGCTGATTCTGACCGGCACGCCGATTGCGGCCGACGAAGCGCTGCGCATCGGCCTCGTGAACCGCGTCGTGCCGGCGAGCGAGCTGCTGCCCGAGACGCGCAAGCTGGCGCAGCAGCTGGCGGCCGGCGCGCCGCTGGCGCAGCGCTACATCATCGATGCCATCAATAAAGGGCCGACGATGCCGTTCGCCGAGGCGTGCCGATACGAGGCGACGCTGTTCGGGCTCGTGGCGTCCACCGAGGACATGCGAGAAGGGACAGCGGCGTTTTTGGAGAAACGCAAACCCGTCTTCAAAGGACGCTGAAATTTGCAATCTGCAATTTGCAATCTGCAATGCCTGTTATGCCGCGTGTCGCGCTGATCGTGTCCCGGTTCAACGATTTCGTCACCGAACGCCTGCGGAGCGGCGCGGTCGCCGCGCTCGACGCCGCGGGCGTGCCGAGCGGCGACGTGACGATCGTGCGGGTGCCCGGCGCGTTCGAGATCCCGCTCGCGGCGAAACGCGCGGCCGAAACCGGCCGCTTCGACGCCGTCGTCTGTCTCGGCTGCGTGATTCGAGGGGAGACACCGCACTTCGAGTACATCTGCTCGTCGGTCGCGCACGGCATCACGGCGGCGGCGGCGGCGACCGGCGTGCCGATGACCTTCGGCGTGCTGACGACGAACTCCGCGGAAGAGGCGCTGGCGCGCGCCGGCGACGGCCCGGCCAACAAGGGCCACGAGGCGGCGGTGGCCGCGCTCCAGATGATTGACGTGATCCGGCGGGTGTTGGAGAGGACATGAAATTTCAGATTTCAGATTTCAGATTTCAGATTGATTGCAGATTTCAGATTGATCGGAGATTTCAGGTTGATCAGACTGCCTTCAATCTGAATGCTGAACTCTGAACTCTGAACTCTGAACTCTGAAATCTGAAATCTGAAATCTGAAATCTGAAATCG
>Ga0114129_10006991_pt1 | contig 16065 bp, 8 predicted proteins | sample RhiMetdeltSRZDD1_FD_80071 | JGI IMG/M metagenome (GOLD analysis project Ga0114129, IMG submission 80071) | Populus rhizosphere microbial communities from Tennessee, USA - Rhizosphere MetaG P. deltoides SRZDD1 (version 2) (version 2) | ecosystem: Host-associated > Plants > Roots > Rhizosphere >... | reverse complement strand
GACCCAGGTAACGCAGGTACCGCGCGTCGACGCCGGTGAAGTCGAACGTCTCTTCGTTCGTCGAAGTACCGCCTGAGGTCGCGTTCGTGAGGGCGTTCGTCCACGGGCCGCTCGCCGAGCCGGACACCTGGATGTCGAACCGGCTCGACCGCAGGTGGCCGTTGAAGAACGAGATCTTCACGTACCCGAGGGTCCGGGTCGAGCCGATATCGAGCTGCAGCCAGGCGCCGTCGCCGTTGCCGGACCACCGCGTGAGCAGGTCGTTGTCGACGGCGTTGCCGGGAACGTTGCCGTCGTTGGTGCTGGCGGTGGCACCGGCCATGCCCGGCGTCACCTCTTCGTACGCGGGCGGGAGGGGCGTGTTCGTCGGCGTCGGCGTCGGAGGCGGCGGCGTCACCGTGGGCGACGTCGGCGTCGGGGTCGGCGTCGGGCAGCTCGTGCAGGCGGTGCCGCCGAAGATGCTGACCTCGGTGACGCTGTTCATCGTGGGGTTGGTGCTGCCGACGTTGCCGTGGCCGAGGTAGCGGACGTAGCGGGCCGAGGTGTCCACGAAGTCGAACGTCTCCTCGTTGGTGGTCGTGCCCGAGGTCTCACCGGAGTACACCGTGCTCCACGCGCTGCCGTCCGTCGAGAGCTGGATGTCGAATCGGTTGCGCCGCACGTTGCCCTGGTAGGCGGCCACGCGGACGTGCCCGACGTTCATCACGCCGCCGAGGTCGAAGCGGGCCCAGGCGCCGTCGCCGTTGCCCGACCAGCGGGTGGCCAGGTCGTTGTCGACCATGCCGGCACCGACGTTGGTGTCGCTGGTGCTCGTCGTGACGCCGCTGCCCGCCGGCGTGACCTCGCTGTACTCGGAGGCCGGCCGGAAGTTGGCGGTGTAGGTCGTGGCCGTCGCCGGCATCACGATCTCGTGCCGCTTGACTCCGCCGTCCGACCAGCTCGTGAAGTGGTAGACGCCCTGCGGCGCCTGCGTGTCGAGGAAGCGCACCATCCCCACGACGGCCTGTGTCGTGAACGGGCCGGCGCCCGCCACGCCGTCCGCCGAGACCTGCAGGCCGGCCGGGTCGGTGGCGAGGGTGAGGGACTGCGTGCGGGGCAGGATGTCGCGGTACACGTCGCCGGACGTGGTCCCCGCGGGGTCCGTGGCCGTGAGGTGCATTCGCCACCACTGGTTGGGATCCCACTCGCCGCTCACGGGCAGGGTGATGCAGACCGACGTCACACCGTCGACGGTCGACCCCGGATGGATGTGCGTGTTGTGATGGAAGACGCTCTCCCAGTGATAACCGCTCGGCGCGATCGCCCCCGTCTCGGGGTCGGTGCAGCTGCCGGTGAAGCAGACCTGGTCGCCGCCGGAGTACTGCGTGCCGGAAGCGGGCGCCGTGATCGTGCAGACCGGCGGCTCGCTCGGCGGCGTGGTCGGCGTCGGCGTGGGGGTGGGCCCGCCCAAGGGGGGGCAGGTCCCGAAGCAGATGCGGCGCACGTTGCTGGAGTTGCGCGCGGTGTACCACATCGTGCCGTCCGCGGCCGTCTCGACGTCGGTGGGGCCGCTGATGCCGCTCGCGAAGGACGTGAGCGAGCCGGGGCTGCCGCTGCCCACGATCGAGCGGATCCAGCCGCCGCCGTAGTCCGCGAAGAAGTAGCGGCCGACGTTCGACGACGGGAAGTTCACGGTGGGCGGATTGTAGAAGGTGCCGCCGACGATGGCGTTGCCGCCCTGGTCAGCGGCCGTGTAACTGAAGTACGAGCCGGTGCCCTCGGAGTTGGGCCAGTTGTAGTTCGTCCCCCTCGTGATGTTGTTCACCTCTTCCTTGCCGCAGCACGCCTGGTTGCCTACATCGTTCTCGTGGATGCGGCCGGTGACGGGCTGGATGGCCATCGTGAACGCGTTGCGGAAGCCGTAGGCCCAGATCGCGCGGTTGTCGCCGGTGGTCGTCGTGTAGAAAGGGTTGTCCGTGGGGATGTCACCGTTGGGGATGTTGATGCGGACGATCTTGCCCCAGAGGTTGGCGAGGTTCTGTCCGCTGCCGGACTCGTGATCGCCGAACGACGAGTACAGCTTCCCGTCGTTGCCCACGATGAGGCCGCCGCCGTGGTGGTAGCGGTTGCTCCTGAACGGGACCACGAAGAGGATGGTGACCGTGCCGTCGGAGACGTCCGAGCCGGGCGCGGAGGCCTTCAGCCGTCCGATGACGTTGTTCGTGGGCGACGCGCGCGTGAAGCGCACGTACACGTAGCCGTTGCTCGCGAAGTTCGGGTCGAACGCGATGCTGTGCAAGCCGCGCTCGTCGGAGCAGCTCACGGGCAGCGTGGCGAAGGGCGTGGAGATCAGAGTGCCGTTCTTGATCACGCGCAGGGCGCCGCACTGCTGGGAGACGAAGACACGCCCGTCCGGCGCGTGCGCCAGCGCGGTGGGGTTGGTGATGCCGCTCCACGTCGTTTCCGTAAATCCCGAGGGTAGCGTGGCCGCGGAGGCACTGGCAGCCCCCAGGCCCAACGCCAGCGCGCACCCCAGCGCTCGGCTCGAAAGGAAGCTCAACCTTTGCATCGGATACTCCTATGCCTCATGACCGACCCGTGATCGTCCAAACCCCTTCACGCGTGGCTTGCCGCAAAAACGGCCGACCCCGGCGCGTCAGGACTCTGAGTAAGGTGTGTTGGGACGATATATATCTGATAGGACGGGATTGGTCAAGACTTTTTTAATACGATTAAGAAACTGCTTCTATAAAATCAGCGCGAAATCAGCGAGCGCGGGGGCCGGCCAGGGTCTTGCCGTCGCGCTGCCCTTCGTTCGCCGGCTCGAACTGCTGGGCACTGCCCTTGTCGAACTGCTCCTTGAGGCGCGCGTGCAGTTGGATCACACGCGGCACGTAGGTGCGTGTCTCCGCCGCCAACGCGCCCACCCCCGCGCGGAAGTAGCCGGCGTTGAGCGGCCCGCCGTTGTACTCCGCGAGCACGAGCTGCGGGTCGCTGTACGTCGAGAACAGGATGTCGAGATACAACGCGGCGGCGTGGGTGTTCTTCTCGGGATCGTAGAGCGCGGCCTCGTCGTAGGTCCATCCGAGCGCGCGGAGCAGAAGGCGCCCGGTGGCCGGCCAGATCTGATAGAGCCCGCGGGCGTCCGCGCGGCTTCGCGCCTGCGGATCGTAGCCGCTCTCGACGGTACCCAGCGCGAGCAGCATCAGCGGATCGACAGACGGATACTTCTCGCTGGCCTCCATGGCGAGCTGCGCGTACCGGTACGCGTCGGCCAGGCTCACCTTCGGGTTCACCTTCAGGATGTGGTTGCGCATGCCGAGCAGCAGATACCGGCGCTTCGCATCGAAGGTGAGGCCGGACTCGATCTGCTCGACCTTGCGCTCGAAGCCGGCCATGGTCAACGCCATCTCCTGGTTCTGCCGCTCCAGGCCGCGCACGTACTGGTGGCCGAAGATGACGATGCCGAGCAGCAGCAGGCAGAGGCAGAGGAAGGCGAGCGACTGCCAGTTGTTTCCCTGGCGGATGATGATGGTGCGTGTCTCCGGCTCGCGCGGCGTCTCGACGAGCGGCCGGATCCGCAGGTCGGCGACGTCGCGCGACCTCTCCGCGTTATCGTTCCTTGCTGGCATGCCTCAACCCCCCGTCCAAAGGCAGCGGAAGAAACTGAGAGGGCTGTCGAGCCGCACTCCATTCCGAACCGGTAACGATCACGCTACGCCCCCCCGCGGGAGGCGTCAATAGAGACCGGGAATTCGGGTGGGCTGGCTCACAGGCGACAGTGGACCTGAGGCGGCAGCCGTGGTGCTATTCGGCCGGCTTGCCCGCCGGCTGCCCCGTCGCGCGAGCGGCCAGGACCTGCGCTCGAGCGGTCCAATAGCGGCGATCCTCTTCCGAGGTCGCCTGCGCGGCCTGCTCCGCGGCCCATCGTGAGACATTGAGCAGGCTTTCTTTCGGGTCCGGCGCTGCGAAGTTCACTGATGGGAATGTAGGCTCCATCACACGATCGCGCAAGGCCCGTTTCACGCTCTTCCCGAAAACTCCCGCGTCTCCGTATGAACCTTCACGCGCTCTCCTTCTTTAATGAAGAGAGGGACGCGGATCTCGATGCCCGTCTCCAGGACCGCGACCTTGGTGGCGCCGCCGGTGGCGGTGTCGCCCTTGGTGCCCATCTCGGTGGACGCCACCGTCAGCTCGACATGGGGTGGGAGCTGGAGCGCGATGGGGTTGCCGTTGAACTTCATGAGCTGGACGGGCAGGTTGTCGACGAGGAGGTCCTTGTCGTCGCCGACGACACTTTCGCCGAGGGTCAGCGTCTCGAACGTGTTCTGGTCCATGAAATGGAAGCCGTCGCCGTCCGCATATAAGAAGGATGCGGGCACGTTCGCCAGGTCCGGCTCCTTGAACTTGTCGCCGGCCTTGAACGTCTTGTCGAAGACGGCGCGCGTGAGCAGGTTGCGCATCTTGATGCGGACCAGCGTCTGGCCGCCGCGCGCCGTCGGCTTCGAGACGTCGACCTCGATGCAGTGGTACGGCGCGCCGTCGTGCTCGAAGAACATCTTGCGTTTGATCTCGATCGCCTCGATCAGGGATGCCATATCCGCAACATTGTATCGCGCAAGAAAAACGGCCCCGAGGGGATCCCCGGGGCCGTGAGCACACACGATCACGTCTGGAGTCGGCTGCGGCTATTGACTGGCGTTCGAGCGGACGTTGAGGACGGCCGTCGTCGTGCTGCTGTTGGCCTTGATGGCCGCCTCGATCGTCGCCACCGACGAGGTCGAGGTCACCCCCGGGATCGTCGCCACGTTCTGGGCGTACAGCGTGAACGTGTAGGGGTTGGTGCTGCCGCCCGGACACGGCCCGAAATACTGGAGCGTGTTGGCGCCGGTCGTGAACCCTTTCTGCTTGGCGGGTGCATGGTTGGGCACGTTGTACCCGGCGGGCAGGTTCTCGGCGAACGACAGGCGCGACGGCGCGACGTCCCAGATCATCCAGTGCAGCTTGTTCCCGCCGTTGACGCGGTCCGCGAAGACGATGGCGTAGGCCTGCGCGTTCATGGTGCCGGGGCCCCAGTTGAGCGGCGGGGAGATGTCCTGGCCGGCCACACCGTCGAAGGCGCACGTGTAACGGACAGGCATCATCGCGTTGTCGACGAAGGCCGGGCTCGTGAGCACGAACGGACCGCCGGGCGGAAGCGTCGGGGTGGCGGTCGGGGTCGGTGTCGGCGGCCCCGGCGTCGGCGTCGGGCACGTGGTGCAGGCGTTCCCGAAGATGCTGATCTCGGTGACGCTGTTGAAGGTGTTCAGGCTGTTCATGTGGCCGAAATAGCGCACGTAGCGCGCCATCGTGTCGGGCACGTCGAACGATTCCTCCTGGGTGGTCGTCCCGCTCGTCTGCGCCGAGACGAGCAGGTTCGTCCAGTTGGTGGCATCGAGCGAGACCTGGATGTCGAAGAAGTTCCGCCGGCTGTTCCCGTTGTAGGCGGCCACCGATACCGAGCACACGAGCTTCGGGCTGCCGAGGTCGATGCGCAGCCACGCCCCATCACCGTTGGCCGACCAGCGCGTGGCCAGGTTGTTGTCGACGGCGTTGCCCGGCACGTTCCCGTCGTCGGTGCTCGCCATCGCGCACACGCCCGTGCACGGCGACGGCGTGATCTCGACGCACTCGTTGGGCGTCGGCGTGGGACTCGCCGTCGGAGTCGGCGTCGGGCTTCCCGTCGGCGTCGGCGAGGGCCCGAACACCGTCGGTGTCGCCGTGGGGGTCGGGCCTCCGGATTGCCAGATGCTCACCTCGGTGACGCTGTTGAAGGTGCCGACGTTGCTCATGTGGCCGACGTACCGGATGTAGCGTGCGTTCACGTCCGGGAAGTCGAACTTCTCCTCGTTGGTCGTGGTGCCGGTGCTCTGCAAGCCGGTCTGGATGTCGGTCCACGCATTCCCGTCGTTCGAGTGCTGCAGGTCGAAGGTGTTGACGCGGGCATTGCCGTTGTACATGGCGATCCGGACGAAGCTCACCGTCTGCGGGCTGCCCAGGTCGAACCGCAGCCAGGCGCCGTCGCCGTTGCCGGACCAGCGCGTGGCCAGGTTGTTGTCGACAGTGTTCGCCGGGACGTTGGTGTCGCTCGTGCTCGCGGTGACGACGGAGCCTGGAGGCGTGATCTCGACGTCGGGGGGCGGCACCTCCGTCGTCGGGGTGGGTGTGGGCGTCAGCACGATCGGCGTGGGAGTCGGAGTGGGCGTGATCGGCGTCGGGGTGGGCGTCGGCGTCGGCCCGGAGAATCCGAAGAGGCTGACCTCCGTCACGCTGTTCATCGTCGGGTTGGTGCTGCCGATATTGCCGTGGCCGAGATAACGGACGTAGCGCCCGGAGGCGTCGGCGAAGTCGAACGCCTCCTCGTTCGTGGTGGTGCCCGACGTCTCGCCGGAGAAGACCGTCGACCAGTTGCTCCCGTCGTCGGAGATCTGGATGTCGAACCGGTTCCGGCGCACGTTGCCCTGGTAGGCGGCCACGCGGACGTGGCTCAGCGTCTTCGGCGTGCCCAGGTCGAACCGCAGCCACTGGTTGTCGCCGTTGCCCGACCAGCGCGTGGCCAGGTCGTTGTCCACGGTGTTGCCGGGCACGTTGGCGTCGGAGGTGCTGGCGGTGACGGCGGAAGCCGCCGGCGTGATCTCGCTGTACGCCGACGCCGGCTCGAACTCGGCGGTGTACGAGGTCGGGGCGTCCGGCATCATGATCTCGTGCCGTTGCGCACCGCCGTGCGACCAGCGGGCGAAGTAGTACGTGGTGCCGCCCAGCGTCTGCGGGGCGCTCGCGTTCAGGATGCGCCTCACGTTGGCGACGGCGTCCATCGACTGCGGCGAAGCGCCGCCGAAGCCGTCCGCGTCGACCTGCAGGCCGGACGGGCTCGTGAGCAGCGTCAGCGTCTGCTTCTTCGGGAAGATCTCGCGCTGCACCGTCACCGAGGCGCCGCGCGAGTCCGTGCACGTCAGGTAGAAGCGATACCACTGGTCGGGATCGATCTCGCCGACGGTGGGGATCTGATAGCTACCGCCCTTGACGCCGGAGAACTGCGCACCGGGGTGCGTGTGCGTGTTGTGGTGGAAGACGATGTCCCAGGCCACGCCGCTGGCGGGCACCGTGCCGTCCTCGGCGTCGGTGCAGTCGCCCGCGAAGCTGACGATGTCGTCGCCCTTGTAGAGCAGCGAGTCCGGCGGCGCCGAGATCACCGGCTGCGGCGGTGTGTTCGGGGGAAGCGTGGCCGTGGGCGTCGGTGTCGGCCCGGGCGTGTTCGTGGGCGTGGGCGTCGGGGTCGGATCGAGGGTGCCACTGCTGACGCGGATCACCGATCCCGCGTTGCGGGCCACGATCCACATCGTGCCGTCGGGGTGCACCTCGACGTCGGTCGGGCCGCTGACGCCGCTGCCGAACGCGATGAGCGAGCCCGCGGTGCCGCTGCCGTTGATGTAGCGGATCCAGCCGCCGCCGTAGTCGCCGAAGAAGTACTTCCCGACGTAGGTGCTCGGGAAACGCACCACCTGCGGGTTGTAGAAATCGCCGCCGGTGATGGCGTTCCCGTTGCTGGTGCTGCCCGCCTCGTAGTTGAAGTACGACGTCGAGCCGCCCTGCGAGTTGGGCCACTGGTAGTTGGCACCCGCGGTCAGGTGGTTCACCTCCTCGCGGCCGCCCAGCTTCTGGTTGCCGACGTCGTTCACGTGGATGCGGCCCGTTCCCGGCTGGATGTCCAGCGTGAACGGGTTGCGGAACCCGTAGGCATAGATCGCGCGATTGTTCCCGGTGGTCGTGTTGAAGAACGGGTTGTCGGTCGGAATCGTGCCGTCGGGGATGTTGAGGCGCACGACCTTGCCCCACAGGTTGCTGAGGCTCTGGCCGGAACCCGACTCGTGGTCGCCGATGGAGGAGTAGAGCTTGCCGTCGTTGCCGATCTGTACGCCACCGCCGTGGTGGTAGCGCTGGCTGCCCCCGGTGTTCCACGGGATCGTGAAGAGGACGGTGGGCTGCCCTGCCGCCTGGTCGGGGTTGGTGGACGAGGCCTGGAGCCGTGCGATGACGTTGTTGAGCGGCGAGGCGCGGGTGTAGCGGATGTACAGGAGGCCGTTGGTGGCGAAGTTGGGATCGAAGGCCATCCCGTGCAGGCCGCGCTCGTCGCTGCAGCTCACGCCGGAGATCGTGATGAACGGGCTCGAGACCAGCGCGCCGTTCTTGATGATGCGGATCGCGCCGCACTGCTGCGATACGAACACGCGGCCGTCGGGCGCGATCGCAAGGTTCACCGGCGTCGACAACCCGCCGATGGTCGTCTGATCGAAGCCCGTCGGGAACGTCGCCGCCGAAGCGGCGGAGCCGCACGCGAGCGCGGCGAGCGCAGCCATCAAGACCCGACTGGAAAGTCCACTCCACCTCAGCATCGAAATGCTCCTCCCCCAAGGAGACGCCGCTATCGCGGGCGCCGCCGGCCAAAGACATTTTTTTGAACGGAGTGTTTGCTGAAATCTAATATCGGACTAATTCTGATTTCGTCAACAAGTCAATGGGCCTAATGAGAACTGGGCAGGTGCCCGAGACTTACGCTAGATCGTCCGAGGCACCGATAGCCATCGAGAACTTTACGTCGCCGCCTCGGCTCAGTCCGGACGGGCGAACGGGAGCGGGACGAGGAGCGAGGCGACGATGGCGGCGAGCGACGCCACCAGGCACACCACGGCGACGATCACGTGGTCGCCGCGCTCCGGGTGCAGCGGGTCCAGCCACTTCGCCGTGAAGTAGCCGCCGGCAAGGCCGCCCAGGTGGGCCCAGTTGTCGATGCGCCCCATCAGGAAGCCGAAGGCCAGGCCCGACAGGATCCAACCCCACGCCATCTGATCGATGCCGCGGCTCCCCCCGCGGCGCCCGTAATACGCGAGCGCTCCGAGCAGACCGAAGATGGCGCCCGAGGCCCCGATGGCCAGCGGCGCACCGTGGAGAAAGGACGGCAGGTAGGGGCCGCCGTAGGCGCCGACGGTGCTGCTGAGCAGGCCACCGCCGATCGTGCCCGCCGTATAAATGATGACGGTGCGCGCCGGCCCGTAGAGCTCGGCGATGGCGGGGATCAGATTGCGGGCCGCCATCATGTTGAAGACGATGTGAACGACACCGCCGTGCAGCCAGCCATAACTCAGGACCGTCCACCAGCGGCCGAGCCGGAAGACAGGGATGGCGCCGGTGCCGCCGAACTGCATCATTGCGTACCAATCCGGCGCGAGCATCGCCATCAGGTTGCCCATCTCGATTTCCGTCGAGCCCAGCAGGCTCGCCACGAGCATCGCGCCGCAGCCGAAGAGGACGATGCCGAGGAACCCCATGTCGTCCCCGGTCTTACGCAGCAGCGAGGCGAAGCCGAAGAGGCCTGGCCGGCGGCGGCCGCAGCTCAGGCATGTCTCGTCGTTCACGCCGACGAGGGACCCGCACGATGGGCACAAGACGGAGCCCGTCTTCTGACGCTGGAACATGCCGCCTACCTCATGGATCGATGGACACGAACTCGAAGCTGCCGGAGGCGTCGGTCGAGCCCGGCGGACGCTTGCGCGGTCCCGCCACCTCGCACAGGACGTAGTACCGGTTGCCGACGCGCACGACGCGCTCACCCGGCCCGGGCCGCGCTTCCACGCCGACGAGGGCGTGCTCCGGCACCTCGACCACGATCACACGAGAGACCCGCCGGCGCCAGAACGCGGCGAACGCCACCGCCTTCGAATCGCAGTCGCCCTTGCCGTCGGCGATGACGCGCGCCGGCACCCAGAGCCCGAGGGTGTCGCTGTTGCCGATCTTGTCGGGCGGCAGCTCGTACTTGAGCTCCTGGAAGAAGGCCACCAGCAACCCCATGAACTGGCGCTCGGAGATGGCCCCCCCGGACGCCGCCAGCGCGTCGTAGCATTCGTCGAGATCGCGGGTGGCCGCCTTGGCCAGCGCGTTGTGATCGATACGGATGAGCTGCCCGCGCAGGACGAGGCCTCGGCGCGCGAACGCCGCCGTCTGCAGCTGGGCGAACAGCCGCGCATAGTCCGTGCGCATCCACGTCTCGAGGCTCTGCACGTCCGCCGCGTCGGGAGTGCCCTTCGGCGCCTCGAAGCGCCAGCCGCCGTACTCGAGGACGGTGATCTGTACCTGGCGCGAGAGCCCGCGGCGCTCGATCTCGCGGTCCACCGCCTCCTGCAGGGTGGCGCTGATCTCCCCCGCCATCTCCACGCGATCGAAGCCGAAGGCGCGGCTGGCCCGCTCGACGGCCTCGCGCACGAGCGTGCAGGTGACCTTGTGCCGGTGGCCGCTGTAGTCGACGAAACCGAACTGCAGCCGATAGCGCGCGCCTTCCTCCTGCCGTGAGAAGAGCCGCCACTCGCCGGGGTCGTCCATGAAGGGATCCGGCGGTCCGTCTCGCGACGGCGTCGGTGGTGGCAACGTCACCGGCAACGGGACCACCGGCGGTGCGGATGCCGTCGGCGGCGGCGCGGCCGTGCGCACACGGAACGGCTGCATCGGCACCAGGCCGGGCTCGGGGGCGGGCGTGGCCCCGTCCGTCGGCGACGGCGGTGGCGCCGCGGTGCGCACCTTGAACGGCCGCATCGGCTCGAGGCTCGTCGGCGTCGGCGATTCGTCGGGGGGCAGCGGTGACGGCGTCGCCGCCTCCGGCACCGTGGACGCGACGTCGACCCGTCGCGCCAAGGCCCCGAGCCCGAGCAGGGCCGCCACCGCCGCGGCCAGCACCACCACGCCGAAGCAGCCGAGGACCGCGCAGCCCTTCGCCTTCACGGCAGTCGGATCACGCGGGTCGATCCGTACGGGATCAGCGAGCGCGAGAGATCCTCCATGCCCTCGTTGACGATGAGGGTGATGGCGACGACGGCAAAGGCGAAGAAGATCGCCACCGCCACGTTGTCCTTGCGGATCTCCTCCTGCTCGGGGATGCGGCCGGTGAGCCGCGTGAAGAGCCACACCGCCACCACCACCGACAGCACGGACAACACGCCGATGATCAGGAAGAAGAGCAGGCACTGCCCCACGACGATGAAGGTCCGCGCCGCGCCGGGCGGCTCGAGGAACAGATCGCGCACCACCGCCATCACCGGGAACACGGCGTGGCGCAGGAGGACGGCCTGGCTCACGAGCACGGCGCCGGAAGCGATGGCGATCGAGCGATGGCCCGCCAGCATCAGGTCCTCGGCCTGGCGGCGCGCGATCACGGTGTTGACGCGGTACAGCGCGAACACGAGGAGCGTCGCCGCGAGCACGGAGATCCCGTACGCGACGAGGCCAGCCATCAGGACCGAGACGTCGGCGAGGAGTCCGCCCAAGAGGCCCTCCGAGACCTTGTGGGCGACAACGTTATCACGGCGGTCGCGGATCAGCGCGTAGAGTTCACTGCGAGCGTCCCGGGTCGCTCGGGATCGAGCCCGAGTACTCCGGATAGAGCGCCTTCATGCAGTCGGGGCAGATGCTGTGGCTGAAGTCCGCCTCCGAGTGCTCGTGGATGTAGATCTCCATCTGGTTCCAGTAGCCCTTGTCGTCGCGGATCTTCTTGCAGGCGGCGCAGATCGGCAGCAGGCCGCGGAGGCGCTTGACGTCGGCCAGCGCCTCCTGCACGCGCACCTTCAGCTCCTGCTCGCGCGCCTGCATCGCCCGCACGCGCAGGCGCTGGGTGCCCGCGCCGACGGCACCGATGGCGGCGACGCACAGAGCGTAGAACCAGTACGTCTGATGGAAGTGCGGCCGCAGGCGCAGGTCGACGTCGGCGCTGGTCTCGTTCCAGATGCCGTCGTTGTTGCTGGCCATCACGCGGAACTTGTAGCGGGCGGGCGGCAGGTTCGTGTAGTACGCGACGCGCCGGTTCTCGGCGTCCACCCAGTGCGGGTCGAAGCCCTCGAGCTGGTACTTGAATCGCATCTTCTCCGGTGCGACGAAGCTCAAGGCGGTGTACTGGAACGACACGTCGCCCCGGCCGGGCGCGGCCTCCAGCAGGCCGGAGGGATACAGCGCCTGGTCGTCGATCGTCACCGCCTCCACGTGCACCGGCGGCACGTGGGTGTTGCGCGCGAGCTGAGTGGGATCGAGCACGCTCACACCCGTGCTGGTGGCGAACCACAGGCGCCCGTCGCGGGTGCGAATGGCCGCCGGGCTGCTCCCCGCCACCGGCTGGCCCTGCAGCCCGTGCTCGATGCGGTAGCCCTCAGCGCTGAGTGCCTTGATCTTCCCCGCCGCCAGGTCGTCGAAGTCCTGCATCCGCACGCGCGAGACGCCCTTGGCGGAGCCCGTCCAGAGATGGCCGCGGCCGTCCTCGGCGAACGAATAGACGTAGTTCACGAAGAGGCCGTCGTTCACGGTGTAGCTCGTGAAACGGCCGTCGCGGAAGCGCGCGAGGCCCTGCCGCGTGGCCGCCCACAAGGTTCCGGTGGAGTCCATATAGAGCGACTGCACGCTGGTCCCGCGCAGGCCTTCCGCCACGCCGTAGGTCTTGAACTTCCCGTCCTGGAATCGGCTCACGCCGCCGCCGCGGGTGCCGATCCAGACGGCGCCTTCCTTGTCCTGGGTGATCGCCCGCACGGAGTTGTTGGCCAGACCGTCCCTCACGGTGTAGGTCTTGATCTCGCCGTCGCGATAGTGGGCCGCGCCCTCCTGATCCATTCCGATCCAGAGCCCGCCGTCGCGATCGCCGAACAAGACGCGCATGTACGGCCGGCCGATGGAGGGGATCTCGACGACCTCGAAGCGCGGGCGGCACGCCACCGACGAACGCGGGCCGCACGCCGGCGCGTCGACGGAGCGATACAGACCCGCGCCGGTGCCCACCCAGAGGCGACTGTCTGCGTCCTCGAACAGCGCGTAGACGCTCGCCTTCGGCAGGCCGCTCGTCTCGCCGTACATGTCGGAGCGCGCATCCGCCAGGCGATTGACACCCTTGCGTGTGCCCAGCCACACCGCGCCCGTGCGGTCCTCGAGCACGGAAGCGGTATAGCCGCCCATGCCCTCCGTCGCCGGGTTGTAGCTCGCGAACAGACCCTTGCGCAGCCGCTGCAAGCCGTCGAGGAAGGTGCCGACCCACAGGCTCCCTTCGTGGTCGAAGCAGAAGGCCATGCCGCTCGTGTCGGCGAGGACGGGCTCGACCATGAGATGGCCGCCTTCGTCCCACCGCACGCGATCGAGGCCGTGCTCCGACGCCAGCAGGAGGCCGCCGTTCGGATCGCCGGCGATCTGGCGGAAACGTGTGATGGGAAGACCGTCCGCGGTCGTGTACAGCGTCAGCTTCTCCCCGTCGAGGCGGGCGATGCCTTCGTATGTCGCGATCCACAACACGCCGTCCGCATCGCGCCAGAACCAGCGCACCTCGCCGGTGAGGGCGGCCCCGCCGAAGGCCAGCGCTTCGAGCCGGCGCTCGCGATAACGGGCCAGGCCGCCCTTGCTCATGCCGATCCAGAGGCTGCCGTCCTTGTCGAGGTACAGGCCGCGCACGACGGTGCCGGGCAAGCCGTCCTTGTTGGTGAAGCTCGTGAGCGTTCCCGTCTTGTCGATGTGCGTCAGGCCGCGATCGCTGCCCACCCACACGCCGCCCTCGGCGTCGGCACACACGGCCGCGACGTAATCGCTCAGAAGGCCCTGCTCGCTCGTGTAGGTGGTGAAGGCCCCGTGGAGGTAGCGGCTCACGCCGCCGCCGTAGGTCGCGGCCCAGATGCCGCCGTCCGTGTCCTCGGCGATCGCCCACACCTCGTTGTCACGGAGCTGCTTCGGGTCCCGATCGTCGAAGGTCGTGAACCGCACGCCGTCGAAGCGCGTGAGCCCGCCCTTCGTGCCCATCCAAAGGTAGCCGTCGCGGCTCTGGATGAGCGAGAAGATCGATTCCTGCGGAAGGCCCTCGGCCTGGCGCCACTGCCCGAAGCGCTGCCACGTCGGCGCCTTGAGCACGGAGACTTCCGCGGCATCGGCCGAGTGGGCGGCAAGAAACACAACGATGCCGGCGGCCGCGCGAAGCTTGCAGAAATTCAATTGTCCCCGCCCCGCAGACAGAGTAGACCTGCGGTCGCGCGCGATCAAGGCTGCCGCAGCGTTTCCATCACCTGGCGCTCGGGCAGGTCGAGGTCTGCGTTGCGCCAGAGGCGCACCGCCGTGTCGGCCGAGGCGCGCGCGGCCGCCTTGTCTCCACGCTGATGCGCGACGAGAGCCATCGCGAGGTGCGAGCCGGCGTAATGCGGGTCGTGGTCGAGCAGCTGCCGTGCCAGATGGTCGGCGAGATCCCAATCGCCGGCCTCGCGAGCGGCGCGGCCCATCCACTCCATGCGGAACACCGCGGCGATCCACGCGTCGGCACCGGGTGTCGTGCGCAGGGTGCGGCACAGCTCCTCGAAGAGCGTGCGGCCTTCTGCGGCTTCCTCCGGCGATCGCAGCATGAGCGCGCCGCGGAGCGGGTCGACGACTCTCTTCACGGCGGCGCCCTCCGGCTCCGCGAGGGCGGCCGCCAACTCCTCGCGCGCGGCCTCGACGCGTCCCAGGCCCAGGAGCGCCTGCCCGGCCAGCGCATGGGAGACGGCGCGGTCACCCGAGTCTTTGCTCTCGCCGACGACGCGCGCGGCGGTCAGCGCCTCCTCGTAGCGTTGCCGCTCGAGGAGGAACTGCGCCAGCTCGTGCCGCGGGCTCGCATCGGGGTTCTGCGACGGCAAGCCCACGATCTCGCGCATGACCGTCTCCGCCATCTGCATCGAGCCCTTGTGCTGGTAGGCGGTGGCGAGCAGATCGAGATTGTGGAGGTGGTGCCAGTCGTATTCTGCCGGGACGTCCTCGGCGGCGTAGTACGCCTTCTCGAGGGCGTCCGCCTTCTTGAAGACGGCGATGGCCTCGTCGAGGCGCCCCACGCGGCGCAGGTCGTGTCCCCACATGTGATGGGCGTGGGGGATGGCCGGCGCCAGGCGCGCATACGCGGCGCCGTGCTCGAGGGCCTTGTCGATCTGGCCGATCATTTCGTACGAGTGCGTCAGGTAGTGGTGGGCGGCGGCGTTGTCGGGGGCGACCTCGAGGGCGACGCGATAGAACGCCGTGGAAGCGACGCCGCCGCGCTGGCCGCGGCCGGCCGGAAACGGCTCCTCGGCGTTGCCGCGAACGAGCCAGAGCTCGACGTCGCCGATGTCGATGGCCAGGGCGTCGTCGATCGCCTTGCGGTAGGCCGCATGAGTGGCGTTCGTCGTCTCGAGCTGCTTCGCACGGAGAGCGATGCGGCGCTGCTCCCGCGGCGTCGCCTTCTCCGCGAGCGACTGCGCTTTCGCCACCGCCTCCTTCTCCTCGGTGCGTGCGCCGAGGCCGGCATACGCGCGGCTCAAGCCGAGGTGAGCCATGGCGAGCTGCGGGTCGAGACGAAGCGCCTGCAGGAACGAGCGCGCGGCCTCGATGAAGACGTAGCCGTGAAGGTAGTTCTGGCCCTGATCGTAGAACGCCTGGGCTTCCTTCGAAGGCGTCGTCACGACGTCGTGCGCGTTGCCCACGCCGGGCCGCAGCGGCACGGGACGTTCGACGATCTCGCGCGGCACGGCGCCGATCAGTGGTGCCGAGCAGCCGGCGTGCGCCGTGTCTTCCGCGACCGCCGGCGATGCGGCCGCGAGCAACAGCGCGGCGGCGAACGAGGCGGGGGCTCGCGCGCTCATCATCGGAGCGGCCTCGGCCGCGGCGGCTCGTCCAGGCGCGCCACGCCCTTTTCCAGCCGCGTACGCAGCAGGCCGCAGACCATCTCGTCGCCCGCCTTGCAGGCGGCGAGCACGGCGGTGAGGATCCGCTGCTCGCGGGTCTTGTCGGCGATCTCGCGGCGCTTGCGGGCCAGCACCTCCTCGCCGAGCTCGCTCTCCTGGGCCGCCACCGCATCCTGCACGCGCTCCAGCTCGAAGCTGCGCTCCGACAACTCGCCGGCGGTGAGGTCCACCACGTCCGAGGCGGCCACGGCGGTGCCGAGCGGCGCACCGCGCGGGATGTGCTCGGCGAGCGCGCGCAGGTCGGCGCGGGCTTCGGTGGCATGGCCCAAGGCCCCGTGCGCGCGGGCGCGGGCCAGATAGGCCT
>Ga0114129_10006990_pt1 | contig 16065 bp, 13 predicted proteins | sample RhiMetdeltSRZDD1_FD_80071 | JGI IMG/M metagenome (GOLD analysis project Ga0114129, IMG submission 80071) | Populus rhizosphere microbial communities from Tennessee, USA - Rhizosphere MetaG P. deltoides SRZDD1 (version 2) (version 2) | ecosystem: Host-associated > Plants > Roots > Rhizosphere >... | reverse complement strand
TTGTTGGAGAGAAAGGCGACCCGCCGGCCGGCCGCCCGCAAGGCCGCGATCGCGTCGGCGGCGCCGGGGACGAGCGCCTCGCCGCGGTACACCGTGCCGTCGAGATCGAAGAGCCAGCCGCGATGCGGCAGAGCGAAGGTCGGCGGCACCTAGCGAACGAGCGGCGCGACGGCGGCCTGGGCGAGATCGGCGAAGGGGGCCGGCACGACGCCGAGGAGCACGATGCCGAGCAAGGCCACCGCCAGCGCCAGCCCGCCGGCCAGCGAGGGCGCGTAGTCGGTCGCCGCGCCCTCGGGCTCGCGCATGTACATGTAGACGACCACGCGCAGATAGTAGTAGGCCCCGACCGCGGAGTTCAGCACGCCGATGACCGCGAGCCAGATGTAGCCGGCGTGCACCGCGGCGCCGAACACGTAGAACTTACCGACGAAGCCGGCCAGCGGCGGAATGCCGACGAGGGACAGCAGGAAGAGGCCGAGCGTCGCCGCCAGGAGCGGATGGCGCCGGGCGAGCCCTGCATAGTCCGCGACCTCGACCGCCTCGTCGCGCGAGCGCTCGCAGAGCGTGATGGCCCCGAACGCGCCGGCGGTCGTGAACGCGTAGACCAGGAGATAGAAGAGCACGGAGCCGGTCCCGGAGGCGCCTCCCGCCACCAGGCCGACGAGCATGTAGCCGACGTGGGCGATCGATGAGTAGGCGAGCATCCGCTTGAGGTTCGACTGCGCGATCGCGACCACGTTGCCGATGGTCATCGTGACGGCGGCGACGGCCCACAGGAGCGCCGCCCCGTCCGGCGCGAGGCCCCGCGGCACCACCGCCAGCACCCGGATCAGCGCCGCGAAGGCGCCGGCCTTCGAGCCGGTGGCGATCAGCGCCGTCACGCTGGTGGGCGCTCCCTGATAGACGTCGGGCACCCACATGTGAAACGGCACCGACGAGATCTTGAACCCGAAGCCGACCAGCACCAGCCCGAGACCGATGATGAACAGGGGGTCGCGCGGGCGCCCGGTCATCGTCGCGGCGATGCGGTCTAGGCTCGTCGTTCCGGTGGCGCCGTAGATGAGCGCGATGCCGTAGAGCAGGAACGACGAGGCGAAGGCGCCGAGCAGGAAGTACTTCATCGAGGCCTCGCCCGAGGCCAGCTCCCGCTTGAACAGGCCCGCCAGCACGTAGAGCGAGAGCGACATGATCTCGAGGGCCAGGAACACCACGACCAGGTCGCCGGCCGCGGCCAGGAGCATCATGCCGGCGGTCGCGAAGAGCACCAGCACGTAGTACTCGCCGGAGTCGCTCTCGCGGCGCCGCAGGTAGTCCATTGACAGCAGCACCACCAGCGCGCCCGAGTAGCAGATGATCACGTTGAAGAAGAGCGCGTAGTTGTCCTGCCGGATCATGTCGCCAAACGCGCGGCCCGAGGTGCCCCACTGCGCGAGCGTCGCCAGGAGCGCGCCGACCATGCCGGCCAGCGCGCCCACCGCCGCGAGCTCGCGCGGGATGGCGCGCGGGCCGAGCTCCAGCGCCATCACCAGGATCGCCGCCCCCAGCACGATCAGGGTCGGCAGGAGCGGCATCAGCGCGATGGGCGGAAAGACGATCGCGTCCATCAGCGGTTCACCCCGGTCTTCGCGTCCACCTGGGCGATCAGCGCCTCGACCGTCGCCTCGGTCTTGCCGGTGAAGGTCGTCGGGTACACGCCGATCCACACGATGAGCGCCACCACCGGCACCAGCACCGCCCACTCGCGGGGTGTGAGGTCGCGGAGCCCGCGATTCGCCTCATGGCTGATCTCGCCGAAGATCACCCGCTGGTACATCCAGAGGAGGTAGACCGCCGCGAAGATGATTCCGCTGGTCGCGACGGCGGCGAGCCACACGTTCCGCTGGAACGTGCCGACCAGGATCAGGAACTCGCCGACGAACCCGTTCAGCCCGGGAAGCCCCAGCGAGGACAACGCCACGACGAGAAAGAGGGCCGAGAAGGCGGGCACGACACGCCACAGTCCGCCGAAGTCGGCGATGAGCCGGGAGTGGCGGCGCTCGTAGATCATCCCGACCATCAGGAAGAGCGCGCCCGTCGACAGGCCGTGGTTCACCATCTGGATGATGGCGCCCACCAGCCCCTGCTGGTTGAGCGTGAAGATGCCGAGCGTCACAAAGCCGAGGTGGCTCACGCTCGAGTAGGCGACCAGCTTCTTCATGTCCGGCTGCACCGTCGATACCCAGGCGCCGTAGATCACGCCGATCACCGCGAGCGAGAACACCAGAGGCCCGAACGTGAGGCTCGCGTCCGGGAAAAACGGCAGGCAGAAGCGCAGGAACCCGTACGTCCCCATCTTGAGCAGGACCCCGGCGAGGACCACGCTGCCGGCCGTGGGCGCCTCGACGTGGGCGTCGGGAAGCCAGGTGTGGAAGGGAAACAGCGGCACCTTGATGGCGAAGGCCAGCGCGAAGGCGACGAACATCAGGTTCTGCCGCGGCCCGGGCGCCATCACGTACTGCGCCAGTACCGGCACGTCGAATGTGAAACGGCCCGTCGCCGCGCCGTACTGAGAGTAGAGAACCAGGATGGCGACCAGCATGAGGAGCGAGCCCACCATCGTGTACAGGATGAACTTGACCGCCGCGTAGACACGGTTCGGCCCGCCCCAGATCCCGATGATGAAATACATCGGGACCAGCATCGCCTCCCAGAAGACGTAGAAGAGGAAGAGGTCGAGGCTCACGAAGACACCCAGCATGCCCGTCTCGAGCAGGAGCATCGTCGCCGTGAACTCCTTGAACCGGTCCTCGATCGAGCCCCACGCCGAGACGAGCGCCAGCGGCGTCAGGAAGGTCGTCAGCAGCACGAGCAGCAGGCTGATGCCGTCGATGCCCACGTGATACGCGACGCCGAGCGTCGGCATCCACTGCCGATTCTCCTCGAACTGGTAACCGATCGCGTCGGCGTCGAAGCCGAAGTAGAGCCGCAGCGAGCACGCGAACGTGAGCACGGTGACCGCGAGCGAGAGCGAGCGCAGAGCGCCGACCGACCGTCGCGGGACGAACAGGAGCGCGAGTCCGGCGGCCGCCGGGAGAAACGTGACTAGCGACAGGAGCGGGATCATGGCGCGGGCCGCGGCGTCGCGCGGGTCATCGGCTCAGGAGGAACGCGACGATCGCGACCGCGCCGGCGAGCATCGTGAGGGCGTAGTTCACCGTGTAGCCGGTCTGGATCCGGCGCATCCCCGCCGCCCACGCCACCACCGTGCGGCCGATCCCGTTGACGAGGCCGTCGATCACGCGGAGATCGAACACGCGCGCCAGGAACACGGAGAGCGCCAGGAGCGGCCGGACGATCATCCGGTCGTAGAGCGTGTCGACATAGTAGGCGTTGAGCAGGAGCGCGTGAACCCCGGTCTTCGGCTGCCCGATCTCGGCGGGGCGGACAGGGTTGGCCATGTACATGAACCAGGCCAGCGCGAAGCCGCCGGCGAACACGAGCACCGCCAGGACGAGGATCAGCAGCGCGGCGAAGCCCCCGTGCGCGCCCTCGTGCAGCGGGAACACCGGCGCCAGGAAGCGCTCGAAGCGCGTGCCGTGCTCCGACGGGATGCCGACGGCCACACCAGTGACCACGGTGAGGATCGCCAGCACGATCAGCGGCAGCGTCATCACCCCCGGCGATTCGTGCACGTGATGGGCGGCCTCCTTGGTCATCCGCGGGCCGCTGTAGAAGGCGAGGAACAGCATCCGCGCCGTGTAGAACGCCGTCAGGAACGCGCCCAGCAGAAGGAACGCCCACATCCATCGGTGCCCGCTCGTGAACGCCGCGGCGAGGATCTCGTCCTTCGAGAAAAACCCGGACAGCCCGGGCAGGCCGGCGAGGCCCAGGGCGCCGATCGTGGTGGTGATGGTCGTCCGCACCATCCGCGAGGACAGTCCGCCCATCTTCCGGAGATCCTGCTCGCCGCCGAGGCCGTGGATGACGCTGCCGGCGCCGAGGAACAAGAGCGCCTTGAAGAAGGCGTGCGTCACCAGATGGAAGATCCCGGCGGCGTACGCGCCGAGGCCGACCGCGGCGAACATGTACCCGAGCTGGCTCACCGTCGAATAGGCGAGCACACGCTTGATGTCGGTCTGGATGAGGCCGACGGTGGCGGCGAAGAGCGCCGTGGCCACGCCGACCCACGCCACCACCTCGAGCGCGGCCGGCGCGCGCTCGAAGAGCACGTGGCTGCGCGCTACCATGTACACCCCGGCGGTGACCATCGTCGCAGCATGAATGAGCGCCGAGACCGGCGTGGGCCCTTCCATCGCGTCCGGCAGCCACGTGTGGAGCGGGAGCTGGGCCGACTTGCCGCACGCGCCCATGAACAGAAGCAGTGCGATACCGGTCGCCGTCCGACCGTCCAGGTCGCCGGCCGCCGCGAACACGCCCGTGTAGTCGAGCGTGCCCACCGTAGTCCAGAGCCACATGACGCCGAGGCCGAAACCGAAGTCGCCGACGCGATTGACGATGAACGCCTTCTTTCCTGCCTGCGCCGCGGCCGGCCGGGTGTACCAGAAGCCGATCAGGAGATACGAGCAAAGGCCGACCGCCTCCCAGAAGACGTAGAGGAGCAGGAAGTTGCCGGCCAGCACCAGCATCGTCATCGAGAAGACGAAGAGGTTCAGATAGGCGAAGTAGCGCGCGTAACTCGGATCGTCGTGCATGTAGCCGATCGAGTAGAGATGGATCAGCGCGCCCACGCCCGTCACCACCAGCAGCATGACAACCGTGAGCTGATCGACGTGCGCACTCACCGCGGTCTCGAAGTCGCCCGCGACGATCCAGCTGAAGAGCGTCGTGGTGAACGAGCCGCCGGACGCGACGGCGGAGAAGAGCGAGCACGACGCGACGAACGAGGCGGCCAGCGCCGGCACCGCGATCCAGTGCGCCCGCCGGCCAATGACGCCGCCGAAGAACATGTTGACGAGCGCGCCGACGAGCGGACAGGCCGGGATCAGCCAGAGGGTGGTCGACACCGGGTCATGCTACTGAGCGCCTGCCGCGGGTGTCAAGGTTGGCACGGTCGGCGTGGTATCATCCGCTTCGTGCCCCAGCGGTCTCGCGCGAAAGTCTGGGTGCTCCTCGTCGTAATCCTGCTCCTCGCCGTGGTCGGCTCGGTCTCGTATCTCGGCTGGCGCCAGACGGTCCCCGGGGTGCAGGTCCTGTCGACGCCGCCGCGGTTCCTCGGCCAGAAGACAACGCTCCCGCTCGTGCTCGAGGCCCGGCGCGGCAACGTGGCGCGCGTCGAGGTCCGGGTCGTGCAGTCGGGCACCCCGACGCCGGTGACCAAGCAGGAGGGCCCGTTCGGCCGGCGTGTGGAGATTCCCCTCGTGGTGGAAGGCAGCGCCCTCGGGCTCCGCGAGGGCAACGCCACCCTCGAGGTCTGGGCGCGCGATGACTTCTGGCGGCCGTGGCGGCGCGCAGATCGCGCGATCGCCAGCTATCCGGTCACCGTCGATCTCACGCCGCCGAAGATCGAGCTCCTCGCCGCCACCCGTTATCTGTCGCCCGGCGGCACCGGGCTCGTGGTGTTCCGGGTAACCGGCGCCGCGCGCACCGACGTGAGCGCGGGCCCGTTGGTGTTTCCGTCGTTCGCCTACGGGCCCGAAGATCGCGGCGCGCGCGTCGCGCTGATCGCGCTTCCGTGGGACTTCGACCCGGCGGCGGCTCTGGCGATCCGGTCGACCGACGAAGCCGGCAACGCGGCGTCGCGCGGCGTTCCCGCCGAGATCAAACCGCGCAAGTTCCCCCGCGACACGATCGAGATCAAGGATGCGTTCCTCCAGACGAAGGTCCCTGAGCTCCTGCCCCAGCGCCCGGCGAGCGACCCGCTCCCCGACGGCTTCCTGATCATCAACCGCGACCTCCGGAAGCAGGCCGAGGAAACGAAGCGGAAGGTCGGCGCCACCTCGGCCGGCAAGCCGCTCTGGCAGGGGGCGTTCGTCCAGCCGCGGAATTCCAAAGTGTTCGCGAATTTCGCCGAGCTCCGCACCTACGTCTATTCCGGCCGCGAGATCGATCGCCAGGTGCACTTCGGCTACGACCTCGCGTCCACGCGGCAGTCGCCGGTCCCGGCCGCCAACAAGGGCGTCGTCGTCTTCGCCGAGCCCCTGACGATCTACGGCAACACGGTCGTGATCGATCACGGCTTGGGCTTGCAGACGCTCTACGCGCACCTGTCGAGCACGGCCGTGAAGGTCGGCGACGCCGTCGAGAAGGGTCAGGAGATCGCACGAACCGGCTCGACCGGGCTCGCGATCGGCGATCACCTCCACTACGAGGTGCTGGTCAACGGCGTATCGGTCACGCCGCTCGAGTGGTGGGACGGCAAATGGATCCGCGACCACATCGGCAAGCCGCTGAAGGAGGCGGGGCTGCCCGAGATCGCCGGCGCCGAGGCTCGAGACGAGGAGCCGGCCGCCCCCGCGCGTCCCCAACCCCAGCGCCGCCGCGCGCGATAGGCTTCCGCACCACCTCGGCTGCGATCCCCCCTCAGAACGCGCCGAACTTCTCGTAAGCAGCCAGCGGTGTCATGCCGCGCCGGACCGCGGAGCGCACCTTGTCCTCGGTCCCGACGAGCTTCTCGCAGCGCCCGAGCACCTCGTAGGCGGCGCGGCGCGGGACGACCACGACCCCGTCGAGGTCGCCGACGACGAGGTCGCCGAGGCTCACCCGCACACCGCCGATCGTCACCGGCTGGCCCCAGTCCGCCACCCGCCAGCGCGGCACCGAGTCTTGTGGACTCCGATAGCGCACGAACGTCGGGAATCCCATCCGCATGATCAGCGCGGTGTCGCGGGTCGCGCCGTCGATGACGGCGCCGCGCACCTTGCGAACGCGGAACCACGACGCGCTCAGCTCGCCGAAATGCGCCGCGGCCTCGTCGTGGGCGGCGAGCACCAGCACCGAGTCGACCGGCGCGGCGCCCAGCATCGCGAGAAACCGGCGCAGCGTCTGATCCCGCTCGCGCGGCGAGCCGGCGTGCGACCGGCCGCGCGCCGGAAACGCGTAGCCGGCCGTCCGCATGCCGGCCGCGAGCGGCTGGATCGTCGAGGGCAGCGTTTGACGCTTGAGGCCCATCTCGTCCATGACGTCGGTGATCGCCGCCGTGTAGATGCGCGCGAAACGGCGAGGCAGGTTGTCGCTCCGGCTCATCGAGTCTCTCCTTCGTCCGGGCAGCGGGTGGTCAGGATCTCAGCGCGCGAGAACGCCGCTCACGAGCGCGCGGGGCGGCACGAAGTCGCCGAGGACACCGAGCAGGAGATCGAGCAGGCCCTGACGGCGCGCCAGGACCCGCGCCGTCAGGTTGGCGAGCGCGCGATGGGAGATCAGGAAGTGGAGCACCTGCGTCACGCGCTCCTTGTCGCGCGCGGCCAGGCGCCGGGCGCTGTCGTAACCGGCCAGCGCGGCGGCCGACAGATCGCCGCGGCGAAGCGCGCGTACGGCGGTCTCCGCCGCCAGCTCGGCGCTGCGCAGGCCGTTGAAGATCCCCTCGCCCGAGAAGGGGTCGTAGAAGCCGGTCGCGTCGCCCACCATCAGCACCCCGCCGGTCCGCGGCGGATCGACACGGTAGGCGAGCGGACCCATCGCCCGCACCGGGGCGACACGCCGGCCGCCGGCGATCCGCCGGGCCAGGTGCGGCAGGTGCTTCGCGCGCGCGTCGAAGAAGCTGTCGAGCCTCCCGCTCCACGGCGCCGCGTGCGCCAGCGGCACGACGATGCTGAGGTTCGCGCGGCCCGGCGTGATCGGGTTGAGGATCGCGTAGTCCGGCGGGTCGACGAAGATCTCGCCGAAGTGCCCGAGGTCGGGGACGTCCTCGACGTAGGTGACGAGGGCCATCCGCCGGAGGCGATGGGGACGTCGCAGGCCCAGGCGCTGCGCGACGACCGAGGCGCGGCCGTCGGCGGCGACGGTCAGCGGCGCCAGCAGCGTCAGGCGGCGGCCGTCGGCTTCGACCGCCTCGACGCCCCCCACTCGATCGCCCGAGACCACGACATCGGTGACGCGCACACCCTCGCTGAGCTCGACCGGCAGCGCGCGCACACGATCGACCAGGATCGAGTCGAGCACCTCGCGCGATAGCGCCATCGCGTGCTCCCGATAGGGGCGCCACGATCCGATGGCGTGATACCGGCCGACGAGCTTCCGGCCATCGGGCGCGGTGATCCGCATACCACGCAGCGGGCTCGCGACGGCGTCGACCGCCTTGAGCGCGCCGAGCCGGTCCAGGAGCCGCGGCGCCTCCGGGCTCAGGTACTCGCCGCAGATCTTCGGGCGCGGAAAGCGCGCGCGATCGAGGAGGCGGACCGCCAGGCCGTGCTCGGCGAGGAAGATGGCCGTGGCCGCGCCGGCCGGCCCGGCGCCGACGACGATGACGTCGGTCCTCACGAGAGCACCGCCAGCAGGCGGCCCAGCACCGGATACTCGTGAATCGTCAGCCGGCGCGCGCCCGCGCGCTCGGCGAGCCCCCGCAGCTCGTCACGCGAGTAGGAGCGGCGGACCGAGAGCGGCCCGTCGTGGCGCGAGATCGGGTGACAGCGCAGGAGGCGCGTCACCAGCCAGACCAGGCCGAGCGACAGCCGCTTGCGGAGGAGGTCGTTCACGACGACGGCGATGCGGGCGGCCGCCGTCATCTCGCGAAGGCCCGCCACCGCCTGCTCGGGCTCGAGGTGATGGAGCGTCAGGCTGCTGGCGACGATGTCGACCGTGTGCGCGTGAAATGGCAACGCGGCCGCATCGCCCCGAACCAGCAGCACCTCGGGGTACGCGGCGACGACCCGGCGGGCCAGCGCGAGCGTCGTCGGATCGCGCTCGATGACCACGATGCGGATGGGCCGCCTGCGCCGACGCGCCCATTCGACCAGGCGCACCGCGAACGCCGCGGTGCCCCCGCCGACATCGGCCACACTCAGCGTCCGATCGTGCGGCACGTCCGCCGTCAGACGGTTGATCTGATGACGCGTCAGCGCATGCCCACCGAACCAGGCGTTGAGCCGGTCGATATCGCCGAGGGTCGCGGCGAGCTCGCTCGCGGCGAGCGAGCCGTCCAGCACCTCGTGCGCACCGGCGGCCCGTTTCATTGGAGCGGGGGCCATGAGGACGGCTTGATCCGAGGGTGGCCTGAGATAGGCGCGAGTGGCTCCGACACGCCCGCTCCTACCCGCTGCGGCGTTCTCGTCCGCTTCGACGCGCCCGTTCTTACCGGGTGTGGCATCGCGGTTCGTCCTGTCACCATCGCAGCAATGCGCCTTCTGCCGCGAAGCCGGGGCCGAGGCCGATCATCAACGCCCAGTCGCCCGGGACGGGCGCCTCGGCTCGGAGCGTCTCCTCCAGCACGAAGAGGATCGTCGCCGACGACATGTTGCCGTAGCGGCGCAGGACCGCGCGCGAATGGGCCACTTGCTCCTCGCTCAAGTCCAGGAGCGCTCGCGCGCGGTCGATCACGCGACGGCCCGCGGAGTGCAGCACCCAGTAACGGATGTCCTCACGCTTGAGCCCCTGCGTTGCCAGCAGGATCGTCGCCATCTCGCGCATCATCGTGCCGCCGATGCGCCGCACGTCCTTCGAGAGGATCACGCGTAGCCGGCCGGCCGGATACTCGAAGCCCATCGCGCCGAGGTGCTCAGAGTGAAAGAGCGTGCGGTGGGCGACGATCGACGGCCCCGGACCGCCGGTGGTCACGGCAAGCGCGCCGGCGCCGTCGGCGAAGATCGCGTGCGCCACCGCGCTCTCGAGCCGGTCGTCCAGGAAGTAGGCGCTCGAGCAGATCTCGACGGCGATGACGAGCGCGCGGCGTCCGGGGAACGCGGTCACGTAGTTTGCGGCCTGCTGGAGCGCCACCATCGCCGAGGCGCAGCCGGTGTCGCCGACATGCACGCGCTGGATATCGGAGCGGCAGCCGAGCCGGCTGATCAGGTGCGCGTCAAGGCTCGGCGTGAGACGTCCGGTGCACGTCGTGGTCGCGATGAAATCGACGTCGCGCGTGTCCCAGCCGGCCCGTGCCAGGGCGCCGCGCGCCGCCGACTCGCCGAGGTTCAGCGCGCCGTCGCGGAAGCGATCGTTGAGCTCGTCGATCGACTCGTCCGGGTGGAAGGTCGCCGGATCGATCCAGAGATGCCGGCCGTCGATGTCGCTGCGCCGGAAGAAGCCGCGTCGCTCCTCGTCGGCGTAGCCGGCGAGCGCGAGGATCTGCGCCTGCGTGAACCGATGCGGCGGTGTCGCGGTGGCGACGGCCGCGATCTTCGCGAACGGCATTCTCACCTCCGGTCGATTCCGCGTTCGAGTAAGATGAGAAACCAATTTCGAGGATACTGCGGGGGTCCAGCCGATGCCACTGTTCAGCTTCGAGGGCAAGAGCCCGAAGGTGCACCCGACGGCGTTCGTCGCGCCCACCGCGGTTCTCATCGGCGACGTGACGATCGAGGAGCGCGCGTCGGTCTGGTACAACGCCGTGCTTCGCGGCGACTTCAACCCGATCGTGGTGCGGCGCGGCGCCAACGTGCAGGATTGCGCCGTCGTCCACGTCACGCCCCACGGCGGCACCGACATCGGCGCGGGCTCCACCGTCGGCCACAACTGCACGATCCACGCTGCGTCGCTCGGCGAGGAATGCCTGGTCGGCAACGGCGCGACCGTGCTCGACGGCGCGCGGATCGGCGCCCGGTCCATGGTGGCCGCCGGCGCCCTGGTGACGCCCGAGACGGAGATTCCCGAAGGCGTGCTCGCCCTCGGCTCGCCGGCCAAGATCCGCGGGCCGCTCGCCGGCACGCCGGCCGAGCGCTGGGTGCGCGCGAACCCGGAAGGCTACCAGGCGCTAGCGCAGCGCCACAAAGCCTCGGTCCAGCCCTGCTGACGACTACCGGGGCTACGCTCCCCGCTCGCGCGGCGCCTCAGCGCCCCTGAAACCTCGGCGGGCGCTTCTCCTTGAACGCGGCGACGCCTTCGGCGTGGTCGGCGGTCTGGCGCACGATCGACATGTGAGACGAGACCAGGTCGAGGTGCGTGCGCAGATCGAGCCGGAGACTCTGGTAGACGAGCCGCTTGATCATCCGAATCGGGATCTGCGGTCCGTCGGCGATCTGCCGCGCCAGCGCGTAGGTGGCGTCCTTCAGCTGCGCGTCCGGCACCACGCGCTGCACGATGCCCAGGCGGTGGGCCTCCGGCGCCTCGATGAAATCGGCGGTCCACAGGAGCTCGAGCGCCTTGGCGGCGCCGACCAGGCGGGGCAGGAAGTAGGTGTCGCCGTCGCCCGGCACCAGACCGACGCGGACGTAACCGGTGGAGAACCGGGCTGACTCGGCGGCCACGCGCATGTCGCACATGACGCACATGCCCATGCCCGCGCCAACGGCGAGGCCGTTGACCATCGCGATGACCGGCTTGTCCACCGTCTCGAGCGTCTTGGGCACGCGATGCACGCCTTCCCAGAGGGTGTTCTTGCCGTCGAGGGCGCTCGGCTCGCCCTCGCGCATGCGGCCCACGTCGCCGCCCGAGCAGAAGGCGCGGCCGGAGCCCGTCACGACGATGACGTTCACGCTGTCGTCGGTCTGCGCGGAATTGAGCGCCTTCGCCCACGCGTCGATCATGTCGCGCGTGAACGCGTTGAGCTTGTCGGGACGATTCAGCGTGATCGTCGCGACCTTGTCCTTCACCTCGTAGAGCAGGTCACTCATGACGGCGTGTCCTTTCGACTAGTCCTTCGGCAGGCCGAGCACGCGCTCGGCGAGGATGTTGCGGAGGATCTCGGAGGTTCCCGCCCGGATTCCGCTCGCGCGCGCGAGGAGCTCGTAGAATTCCCACTGACCGCCGTCCGGCGCCCACGCCGACTCGCCGGCGACCTGCGAGTAAGGGCCGATCACCTCGGTGGCGACGTGCGCCAGCTCCTGATCGACCTGGCTCCAGAAGAGCTTCGACGTCGAGCCCTCGGGCCCGGGCGCGCCGCCCCGCAGAATCTTGGTGAGGCTGCGATAGCCGTTGAGCTGGAGCGCCTGCTCGGCGATCCAGAGGGCGGCCACCTTCTGCCGGAGAATCGGGTCGGCGCCGCGCTCTCGCTGCCGCACGAGACGCACCAGCCGGTGCAGCGCGTTTCTGAGCGAGATGTGGCGGATGAACGTCAGGATATCGCGCTCGTACGCCAGCGTGGTGATGGCCACCGACCAGCCTTCGTTCACCTTGCCGACCAGGTTCTCGACCGGCACCCGCACGTTGTCGAAGAAGACTTCGTTGAACTCGGCCTCGCCGGTGATCTGCCGGAGCGGCCGCACCGTGATACCCGGCGTCTTCATGTCGACCAGCAGGAAGCTGATGCCCTTGTGCTTCACCGCCGCCGGGTCGGTGCGCACGAGCAGGAAACACCAGTCGGCCACGTGGGCCATGCTGGTCCAGACTTTCTGACCGTTCACGACGAAGTGGTCGCCGTCGCGGACGCCGCGGGTCTGCAAGTTCGCCAGGTCCGATCCCGCGTTGGGCTCGGAGAACCCCTGGCACCAGAGCTCCTCGGCCGTGAGGATCTTCGTGAGGTGGCGCTTCTGGGCGGGCGTACCGTACTTCATCAGCGTGGGACCGAGCATCGACACGCCACCACGGTTGACGAGTTGCGGCGACTCGGCGCGGGCCATCTCCTGGTAGAGGATGACCATCTCCACGATCGTCGCGCCACGGCCGCCGAACTCGACCGGCCAGTCGAGCCCGACGTAGCCCGCCTCCCACAGGCGCTTCTGCCACGCGCGCAGCCGCCGCACCTCGTCGCGGTCCGCGCGCGAGGCCGCGAAGGCGCGGCCGCGCAGGTCGTCCGGAAGGTTGGCTTCCAACCAACCGCGGACCTCCTTGCGGAACGCCTCTTCGGATTCGCTGAAGTCGAAATTCATGACTTTGTCGCTGAGAAGGGTTACTGCATGACCACGCCGCCGTCGACGTTCAGCGCCTGGCCGGTGATGTTGCGCGCCTCGTCGGAGGCGAGGAACACCGCGGCCCAGCCGATGTCCTCGGGCGTCTGCTCGCGCTTCATCGGCGTGATGTCACCGACCCGCTTGTCGAATACCTGGCGGGCCGTCATGCCCTTGAAGGCGGGGTTCGTCTCGGCGAGATGGGCGGCGAGCTTCTGCCAGAAGTCCGTCCACAGCACGCCCGGACAGATCGCGTTCACGGTGACGCCGTGGGGCGCCAGCTCCTTGGCCACGATGCGGGTCAGCGTGATCACACCCATCTTGGCCACGCTGTAGGGCGGCATCGTCGGGGCCGAGATCGGTCCGGCGATCGAGGCGATGTTGACGATGCGTCCGGCCTTGCGCTCGATGAAGTGGGACGCGATCGCCTTGCAGGTGAGGAAGACGGACTTCGTGTTGACCGCGAAGGTGCGGTCCCAGTCCTCCTCGGTGTTGTTGGTGAAGGGCATCCCCGGGGGCCCGGCCGCGCCCGCGTTGTTTACGAGAATATCGATCTTGCCGAACGTCTCGCGCGTGCGGTCGATCATGGTCTTTACATCGGCGGCGCTAGTGACGTCGGTCTTCAGGGCGAAGACCTTGCGGCCCAGCCCCTTCACCTCGCCGGCGACCTTCTCGGCGTTCAGCACCTGGATATCGGGAATGGCGATGTCCGCGCCCTCGCGCGCCATCGCCAGCGCGATACCGCGGCCGATCCCGCTGCCTCCGCCCGTCACGACCGCAACCTTCCCGGCGAGCCGCATGAAGTCCCCCTCGATCTATAATCGGAGCCCCGGAGGCCCACATGACAGCACACCCGCTCAGAAGCCGCAACTGGTTCGGCCGGAACGATCTCGACGGATTCGTGCACCGCTCGTGGCTCAAGGCCGAGGGATTCAGCGACGCGGTCTTCGACGGCCGCCCGGTCGTCGGCATCGCCAATTCGTGGTCCGAGCTGACGAACTGCAACGCCCATCTCCGGCAGGTCGCGGACGCTGTCAAGCGCGGCGTGTGGAGCGCCGGCGGCTTCCCGCTCGAGTTCCCGACGATCTCGCTCGGCGAAGTACTCATGAAGCCGACAACGATGCTCTTCCGCAACCTGATGGCCATGGACGTCGAGGAGTGCATTCGGGCATATCCCCTGGACGCCGTGGTGCTGCTCTCCGGGTGCGACAAGACCACGCCGGCCATGCTGATGGGCGCCGCGTCCGCCGACGTGCCGGCCGTGATGGTCACCGGCGGCCCGATGCTCCGCGGTAAGTGGCGCACCGAGGAGCTCGGCTCCGGCACCGACGCATGGCGCCTCTGGGCCGAGCGACGCGCGGGGCGATTGTCGGACGAGGAGCTGTGCGAGGCCGAATCGTGCATGTCACGCTCGAGCGGGCATTGCATGGTCATGGGCACCGCGTCGACCATGGCGTCGGTCGCCGAGGCGCTGGGGATGACGCTGCCGGGGAACGCGGCGATCCCGGCGCCCGACGCGCGGCGGCTCGCGATGGCCGAGATGGCCGGGCGGCGCGCGGTCGAGATGGCTCTCGCCGGCGGGCCCAAGCCCTCGCAAATTCTCACGGCCCAGGCCTTCGACAACGCGATCCGGGCCGACATGGCCATCGGTGGATCGACCAACGCGATCATCCATCTGGCCGCGATCGCCGGCCGCGCCGGCGTCGAGCTGCCGCTCAAGCGCTTCGACGACCTGTCGAAGACTACGCCGTTTCTCGTAAACCTGCGCCCGTCGGGCAAGTATCTAATGGAGGATTTCTTCTACGCCGGTGGTCTGCCCGTGGTCCTCAAGGAGCTGCTCCCGCTCCTCCACGGCGGCGCCCTCACGGTCAACGGCCGGTCGATCGCCGACAATGTGCGCGAGGCGAAGTGCTTCGACGAGGACGTGATTCGCCCGCTCGACATGCCGCTGGCCCGCGAAGGCGGCACGGTGATCCTGTTCGGCAACCTCTGCCCCGACGGCGCGGTGCTGAAGCAATCGGCAGCCTCGCCGCATCTGCTCACGCATCGCGGGCGCGCGGTGGTCTTCGAGGATCACGCCGACCTTCACCGGCGCATCGACGACGAAAGCCTCCCGATCGACGAGAATTCCGTGCTGGTGCTCAAGCAGGTCGGCCCGCGCGGAGCACCCGGAATGCCCGAGTGGGGCGCCGCGCCGATTCCGTCCCGTCTCCTCAGGCGCGGGGTCAAGGACATGGTGCGCATCTCGGACGCGCGCATGAGCGGGACGTCGTACGGCACCGTCGTGCTGCACGTGGCGCCCGAGTCTGCGGTCGGCGGGCCCCTGGCCCTTGTTCGCGACGGCGACGAGATCGAGCTGGACGTTCCGGGCCGTCGCCTGACCTTGAGGGTCGGCGGCGACGAGCTGGCGCGCCGGCGGGCCGCCTGGAAGCCGCGCCCGGCGCACTTCAGCCGGGGCTACGGCAAGCTCTTCCTCGACCACGTTCTGCAGGCCAACGAGGGGTGCGACTTCGATTATCTGAGGGGCCGCTCGCCGGTGAGGCACGAGGACACGGCGGGCCCGTCGCACAGCTAGAGGGGTTTCGCGACCGCCTACGTGCCCGCACCGCCCTCGGGCAGCTTCTGGCGCGTCTGCCAGTACGCGGCCCAGGGATCAGCCTTGAGGCCGTCCAGTCGGGTCCGGAGGTTCGCGATCGTGAAGTGGTCCGAGGTGATCCGGGGCGAGAGCTCGTCCCAGGCGAGCGGCACCGAGACGGTCGCTTCGGGCTTCGCGCGGGTGGAGTAGGCGGCCACGCTGGTCGCGCCCCGGACGTTGCGCAGGTAGTCGATGAAGATCCTGCCACGGCGCTCGGACTTCGCCATGCGCGCGACGTACCGCCGCGGATGGGCGCGCGCCGTCGACTCGGCGACGAGGCGCGAGAACTCGGCGGTCTCGTCCCAGCTCGGGCCAGGCGCGAGCGGCGCCACGACGTGCAGGCCCTTGCCGCCGGTGGTCTTCACGAAGCTCGCGAGCCGGAGTGCCTCGAGCCCGTCTCGGATGAGCCGCGCGCATTCGATGACCTCGGCCCACTTGACGCCCGGGCCCGGATCGAGATCGAACACGACGCGATCCGGCTGCTCGAGCCGAGCCACGACCGAGTTCCACGTGTGGATC
>Ga0114129_10006989_pt1 | contig 16066 bp, 19 predicted proteins | sample RhiMetdeltSRZDD1_FD_80071 | JGI IMG/M metagenome (GOLD analysis project Ga0114129, IMG submission 80071) | Populus rhizosphere microbial communities from Tennessee, USA - Rhizosphere MetaG P. deltoides SRZDD1 (version 2) (version 2) | ecosystem: Host-associated > Plants > Roots > Rhizosphere >... | reverse complement strand
GGAAGTCACGTTCAAGGCCGGCGGCCAGGAACATCGGCTTCCGATTGGTCGAAAGACACCGCCCGGCACGGATCTCTATGCCCAGCGCGCCGACGAGAAACGCGTCTTCCTGATCCCCTCCTTCCTGGCGAGCACGTTCAATAAGAACGCCTTCGATCTGCGCGACAAGACCGTGCTGAAGCTCGATCGTGACAAGATCGACGCGCTCGCACTGACCTCGTCGAAAGGCACAGTTCAGTTCGCGAAGGCCGATAGCGAGTGGCAGATGACGGCGCCGCTCAAGGCCCGCGCCGATTTCCAGGCAGTTGACTCCCTCGTTAGCCGCCTGAACACGCTGCAGATGAAGTCGCTCGTGGCGCCCGAAGCGGCAACGCTCGTCGGCTACGGGCTCGACAAGCCGTCGACGACGATTCGACTCGGCTCCGGCTCGTCGCAGGCCGTCTTGCTCATCGGGAACGAGGCAGGCGAAGGCGTGCTATATGCCAAAGACGACTCGCGCCCAGCCGTCTTCACGATTGAGTCGTCAGTCGTGACGGACGCGAGGAAGGACGCCGGCGAGTTCCGCCAGAAGGATCTGTTCGACGCGCGTGCCTTCAACGCGAATCGCGTCGACATCGTTCGCGGCAGCGACACCGTGGCCTTCGAAAAGTCCAAAACCAAGGACAAGGACGGGAAAGAAGAAGAGAAATGGAAGCAGGTGGCGCCGACTGCTCGTGATGTCGATCAGACCAAGGTCGACAACCTGGTTTCCGCGATCACCGCCGCCCGCGCTACCGGATACGCCGACTCGACGGCCAAGACCGGACTCGACAAGCCCGAACTCACGATCACGATCAAGTTCGACGAGGGGAAGCGCGAAGAGAAGGTCGCCCTCGCGCGTACCGGCAGCGACGGTTTCGCCTCGCGTACTGGTGAACCGGGCGCCGCAAAAGTCGACATCGCCGCGATCGAGAACATTGTGAAGTCCCTGGAGGCGCTGAAATAACGGCGCCTTACTTTCGGCGTCGTCTCGCGCTGATCGCCGCTCTGTGGCTGCTGCCGGGATGCGCAGCCCGGACGGCGACCCCAGCTAAACCCGGACACGACACTCCGGCTGTTCGCCGGCTCCAATCCGATCTGAACATGGTCTTCGGCGCGCCGATCATGGCGCGCGGTGTGTGGGGTGTGGACGTCCGCTCGCTGCAAACGGGTGAACAACTCTACGCGCGCGATGCGGATCGGCTGATGATGCCGGCGTCGAACACGAAGATCCTGACCCTCGCGACCGCCGCTGAGTTGCTCGGCTGGGATCACCGCTTTACTACGACGCTCGAGGCGTCTGCTCCGATCGAGGATGGAATTCTCAAGGGCGATCTGTTCGTCCGCGGCGGCGGCGATCCGACGATCAACACGCGAAACGACCGGGCTGCCGCTGTTTTGACCGAGTGGGCCAACGCGCTCCGCGCCGCGGGCATCAAAGAGATCGCCGGTCGCATTGTCGGCGACGACCAGATGTTTGACGATGAAGGGCTCGGGTCGGGCTGGTCGTGGGATTACCTGCAGTTTGGCTACGCCGCACCGGTTGGCGCGCTTCAGTTCGACGAGAACCTGGCAAGGCTCTCGATCACTCCGGCCGGGCAGCAGGGTGATCCGGCCGCCGTGACGCTGTCAGCCGGCGCGGGCCTCCAGTTCGTCAACCGTGTCACGACCGGACCAGCGAACACGACGAGCGATGTCGCCTACCGCCGCCGCCTGGACGCCCCCATTTTGGAAGTGACCGGAACAGTTGCGTCGGGTTCCGCACCGCTCCAGCGAACCGTCGCGGTCGTGAATCCGACGCTCTTTTTCGCGCAGTCGCTCCGCGACGCATTGGTCGAGCGAGGCATTCGCGTCGAAGGCGCGGCGATTGATCTGGACGACATCGCAACGGAACTCGTCGGAACAGCCGAACGGCGTGTGCTCGTCAGCACACAGTCGCCCACCCTGCGGGAGATTGCCACCGTGCTGATGAAAGTCAGCCAGAACCTCTACGCAGAAACGTTGCTCAAGGCAATCGGCGCGGCCCGTGGCGGGCTCGGAACCATCGAAGGCGGCATGTCGCAGGTGCGTTCAACGCTCACCGCGTGGGAAGTACCAGCAGACGCGTACATTCTCGCCGATGGATCGGGGCTGTCGCGCTACAACTACGTGACGGCGCGCACGCTGACGACTGTCTTGGAGCACATGTTCAAAGATCCTCGTCATCACGATGCGTTCTATGCGTCGCTGCCGATCGCAGGCAAGGACGGGACCATCGGAACGCGCCTGCGGCGCACCCGCGCGGAAGGGAACGCGGTGGCCAAGACAGGGTCGATTGCAAACGTGCGCACGCTGTCAGGTTTCGTACGCGACCGGGATGGCGAGACGCTGGTGTTTGCCATTCTCGCCAACGACTTCGTGATTCCGGCCGCCACCGTGAACTGGATCGCGGACGTCGCGGTGGAGCACCTCGCCAACTTCACACGCCGCTAAGATCGCTGCGCACGGCGGCCAGCATGTGCTGCACGTCGCCAGTCAGCCCTCCACCCTGGGCGAGTTCGGGCCTTCCTCCGCCTTTCCCGCCAAAACGCGACGTCAGCCGCCTGAGAATCGCTGCGCAATCCGCGCCGGCATCCGCTGCGCGCGCAACGACAATCGATGCGGGCGCGGGCGAAGTCATGAGGACCGCGAGATGGCCTGGCCGTGCGGTAATGGCTGTCGCGAGGGCCTTGATCCCGCCGGCATCCCACCCGTCGAGCGCCGCGAGCACGACCTTCATCGGCCCGATCGTCTCCGCGTTGGCAGCAAGCGCTGCCGCTTCATGCGTCGCAAGCTGCGCGTGAAGGACCTTCACGTGCTTGGTCAAGTCCCTGCCCTCGGCCTGGAGGCGCTCGATGGCGGCAGGCATTTCTGACGGCAGCACCGACAGCAGCCTCGTGCTCGAAGCAACGCTCTCACGCAGCTTCCGGAACGCTTCGAGTGCCCTGCCGCCGCAGACGAACTCCACGCGTGTGCCGCCGCGAAAACGCTCGGATGCCGTGATGGCAATGATCCCAATCGCTCCGGTTCGCGCGACGTGCGTGCCGCCGCACGCCGATACGTCCCACTCATCGATCTCGATAATCCGCAGCACGCCTTCACGCGTTGGCTCCTTGCGCAATGGCAAGTTCGCTGCCTCGGCGGCGGTCGCAAAACGAATCGTGACGGGCCGGTCTTGCCACACTACGCGATTCGCCTCCGATTCGGCCCGCGCCATCTCCGCCGCTGACACTTCACGCGCTAAATCGATCGTCGACGTCGTCGAACCCAGATGAAAACTCATGGTCCTCACGTCGAACAAGCGGTCGAACGCAGCCGAAAGGACGTGTTGCCCGGTGTGCTGCTGCATGTGATCGAAGCGGCGGTTCCAATCGACGGTTCCATGCACCGGACCCGCTGTCAGGTCGCCTTCGACGATGTGCAGGATTGCGCCGTCGTCCTGGTCGATCACGTCGACGACTTTCGAACCACCGAGCGAGCCCACGTCGAACGGCTGGCCGCCCGATGTCGGATAGAACGCCGTTCGATCGAGGACGACACCACGCCGGCCGTCACCGTCGTTGGACACCGGCTCGATCGCGACGATGGTGGCATCGAACTCGAACGCGTACGGATCGCGGTAGTAGATTCGCTCGGTCATGTGGCTGACGCTGCCAGCAGCGGATCCTGCACGCCAGCCTGCTCGAAGCCCTTGGCGCGCAGGCGGCAGCTGTCGCAACGGCCGCAGGGCCGGCCGTCCGCCAGCGGATCGTAGCAGCTGTGGGTCAGCCCGTAATTCAAGCCAAGGACGAGACCGCGCTGGATGATTTCCGCCTTCGACAGATGCACGAGCGGCGCGAGGAGTTTCAGCGGCCGGCCCTCGACGCCGGCTTTCGTGGCGAGGGATGCGAGCTTTTCAAACGCGGCCAGATATTCGGGCCGGCAGTCGGGATAGCCGGAGTAGTCGAGCGCATTCACGCCGATGACGATCGCTTCCGCGCCGACGACTTCAGCCCAACCCACGGCCAGCGACAGAAACACGGTGTTGCGCGCGGGCACGTATGTCGGTGGGATGCTCGACTCGTCGTCGAGCGGTCGATCTTTTGGAATGTGGCCATCGCCGACGAGCGCTGAACCGCCGAACGCCGACAGGTCGACGTGCAGCTCGATGTGGCGCTTGACGGTCAATGCAGTTGCCACGGCGCGAGCCGCGCTGATTTCACGCGCGTGAATCTGGCCATACTGCACGCTCAACGCGTACAACTCGTATCCCTCGGACGCCGCGAGCGCCGCGGCGGTGTACGAGTCCAGGCCTCCGCTCAGCAACACGACCGCGCGCTTCACCTACACACCCCGCGTCTCCGGGCTCCAGATGTACTTGTGTGCCTGGAGCTGCAGCCGAACCGGCAATCGATCCTCGAGGATCCACGCTGCGAGATCTTTTGGCATGAGGACGCCATGCACGGGTGAGAAGAGGACGGCCGCGCAGCGCCCAACCAGGGCGTGGCGTAACACGATCTCACGCGCAAACTCGTAGTCCGCACGATCCTTGAGGACGAACTTCACCTCATCTGCCGGCGTCAGCACGTCGAGGTTGGTCCAGTCGTTCTTCTCCACTTCCCCGCTCCCAGGGCACTTCACATCAACGATGCGAATGACGCCGGCAGGGACCTGGGCGATGCTGCGATGACCGCCAGTCTCGAGCAATACAGTGTGGCCACGGTCGAGCAGCTGCCGCATCAGGGGATAGACGTCGGGCTGGAGCAGCGGCTCGCCGCCCGTGACCTCGACCACTGAGCATTCGTAGGCGTCGACATCGGCGACCACTTGCTCGACGCTCATCTTGCGGCCCTCGTGAAAGGCGTACGGCGTGTCGCACCACGAGCAGCGGAGATCGCATGCGGTCAGGCGGACGAAGACGCACGGCCGTCCGGCGTGCGTGGACTCCCCCTGGATCGAATGGAAAATCTCGTTGATCGTGAGCATTGCCCTTCGGACTTTCTGTGTGATCCCTGTAATCCGCAGCTTCAGGTAATTGTACTGCGAGGTCCCGCGTAAAATACGGGCATGCCCAAGCCCCTCTTCTATCTGAAGCCGACGTGAACGACATGCCGCAACGCCAGAAGTTTTCTGGAGCAGCACAAGATTGACGTCGAAGCGCGAGACATCAACAGGAACCCGCCGGATCGCGCCTTCCTCGAGAAGCACATCGATGAAACGCGCTTTCTCGACTTCGTCAGCACACGAAGTCCGGTTTTCAAGCAACGCCCGCTGCCCAAGTCGAAGAAGGAAGCGATCGATCTGATGATGGCGCAGCCCAACTTGATCAAGCGGCCAATTTTCGTTCGCGGATCGAAGGCGATTTTTGGGTTCCATAAAGATGAGTACACGAGCGGGTGAGATTCGGATCGGCACGTCGGGCTGGAATTACCCCACTGGCACCGGAACGTGGAACGGCGTGTTCTACCCTCCGCGAGGCCGTGCCCGAACACGCGGCGCGGCGAAGTTCGACGAGTTGGCGTACTACGCCGAGCACTTCGACACGGTTGAGATCAACTCGAGCTTTTACGGCGTGCCCACCGCAGAGACCACTCGCGGCTGGGCCCGCCGGACGCCCAAGCAGTTCGAGTTCTCGCTCAAGTTGTTTCAGAAGTTCACGCATCCCGAGATGTTTCACAAGGCCTCCGGTCAGGATCCTTGGGACCTCGGCAAGAAGGACGTCGACGAGTTCAAGCGTGCGCTCGATCCACTCGCAAGCGCGGAGAAGCTCGGCGCGTTGCTGGCGCAGTTTCCCGCCAGCTTCAAAAACGAGCCAGACTCGCGAGGCTATCTCGAATGGTTGCTCGAGCAGTTCAACGCGTATCGAGTAGCGGTCGAGCTGCGCCACCGCAGCTGGAGCGACAACCCACTCGACACGCTGTCGCTCCTTGAGGCCGCGAATGCCGCGTGGACGCAAATCGACGAGCCGAAGTTTCGGCTCTCAATCCGTCAGGACCTCAAGCCCAACGTGCGGTCGTTTTATTATCTGCGGCTGCACGGCCGGAACGCTGCGCAGTGGTGGAAGCACGAGAAGTCCGAGGACCGCTACAACTATCTCTACTCCGCGGAGGAGCTGGAGCCGTTTGCGGAAGCCGCCGAGGTGGCGTCACAACGCGTACGCAAGGCGTATCTCTACACGAACAATCATTTCTCAGCGAAGTCGGTCGCCAACGCGGCGGTTCTGAAGCACAAGCTCGGACAACCCCTGCCAGGCGAGTACCCGGAGGAGTTCATCGAACGTTTTCCGGACCTGAAAGGGCTGGTGAAGATCGTTCCGCCTTCGCTCATTCCTTCACGTAAGCCCTCTTGAGCACGTCAGTCTTCTGAATCTTGGCGGCGACGTCCATGCCCTTGATCACCTGGCCGAAGATGGCGTACTTCCCATCGAGTGTGGGGGCCGCCCGCAGCAGGATGTAGAACTGGCTGGCGGCATCTTTCGCCGAGCCGGAATGGCCCATCCCGACCGCACCGGCGATGTGCCGACGTTTTTTAGTGATCTCGGCCACACCAATCGGCTTGCCGCTGCTGCCTCTCCCCCACGAATCCTGCTTGGACATGTCGCGCGTCGCGGGATCGCCAATCTGAATGACGAATCCGGGCTCCGCGCGGTGAAACCGCAGCCCGTTGTAGAAGCCGCGTTTCACAAGTCCCAGGAAGTTCTCCACCGTCTTGGGCGCTTCTTCGGGATACGTTTCGATTTCGATGACGCCTTTGGCGGTCTCGAGCACGACGATCGGCCCATCGCCCGGAGACCTTTTCTGCTGAGCGCCCACAACACCTGGAAACAACAACACCGTCAACGCAACGGCCAGTAGTCTCATCACTGCTCCTCGTCGCCTGTCATTCGAAACTTCCGAACTTCCGAACTTCCAGACCCGGACCCCAACTTCCGACTACCGTTTCCCCACTCTCGTGACCCCGATTCTCGGACAGAGATCGGCGACCGCGCAACTGCCGCAGACCGGATAGAGCGGACGGCAGATATTCTGCCCCCACGTCACCAGATACAAGTTGATCACCGGCCACCAGCGACGCTCTGCGACAGTGTAGAGCGCCTGCTCGGTCTCTTCCGGCGTTCGCGTGGTCACCCACCCAAGGCGGTTCGAGATGCGATGCACGTGGGTATCGACGCAGATGTTGTCGCCGCTGCGGTGCGCGAGGATCAATACCAGATTGGCCGTCTTCCGCCCGACGCCGGGCAGCGTCAACAACTCGGTCATCGTCGAGGGGACGCGGCCGCCGAACCGTGAAACGATCTGCTTGCACGTCTCGATGACGTGAACCGCCTTGTTCCGGTAGAAGCTGACGGGATAAATGAGCTTTTCGACGTGCCTGTGAGTCAGCTTGGCCATCGAACGAGGTGTGCGTGCGACGCGAAACAGCCGCCGGGATGCGGCTGCCGTCACGGGATCGCGCGTCTGCGCCGACAGCATCGTCGCGATTAGGACCTGGAAGGGATCGTCCTGCTGCTCGTCGGCGATCTTCTCGACGGCCGGTTCCTCGAGCCCATCGATGGCCTTCGCAAGCCGCCGCATGACTGCCGTGACCGGTGACCGCGCCAACAATTACCCCACCGGCGTCAGGGCGGGACGGCCGCGCACGACGGCCAACGCGTTGTCGACCGCCAGCTCGATCATCGCGGTGCGAGTCTCACGCGTGGCGCTGCCGAGATGCGGAGCCAGCACGACGTTCTCCATCTCGAGGAGAGCGGGACGCACTTCCGGTTCGCGTTCGTAGACGTCGAGTGCCGCGCCCGCAATCAATCGCTCCTGGAGGGCCCACGCCAACGCCTCTTCGTCGATGATGGGACCGCGCGCGGTGTTGATCAGAAACGCTGTCCGCTTCATTCGCGCGAGTGCTTTGCGATCGATCAGATGGCGATTCTCCGCCGTCATGGGCGTGTGAAGTGAGATGACGTCCGAGCTGATCAACAGCTCGTCGAGCGACATCTCAGGAAGATCGGCGGCGCTCCGCCCGCCGCGAGCCGCGAACACCGCGTGCATGCCGAACGCCGGCGCCTTCTCCGCGACGGCGCGGCCGATTCGTCCTCGTCCGATAATCCCCAGCTGTTTGCCGCGCAGCTCGGTTCCGAGCATGAAGTCGAGCGTCCAGCCCTTCCAGCCGTTCCGACGTACGAGGCGATCGCCTTCGGTCACGCGTCGCGTGAGCGACAGGATCAGCGCCCACGTGAGTTCAGCCGTCGCGTTCGTCAGCACGTCCGGCGTGTTGGTGACGACGATGTTCCGGGAGCGGGCGGCGGTGACATCGATGTTGTCGAACCCGACGGCGATATTCGCGACGACTTTGAGATTCGGCGCGGCGGCCAGCACGTCGGCGCTAATCCGATCGTTCAGGACGCAGATCAGGCCATGCTTGTCGGTCAGACGTCGCTTGAGCTCAACCTCGGCGATCGGCGTTGGACCGTCGTAGAGATCCACGTCAGCGCCGGCCTGGAGTTTGGCGAACGTGGCCGAGGGAATGCGCCGGGTCAGCAGCACGCGGCTGCGTGGTTCAGTGCCCGTGCGATTGGCAGTAGCCACAGTGATTGCACTGAACAGCCGGCTCAATCAGGCACGGCCCGTCCGTTTCTGGCAGCACGTATCGTCCGTGACTGACGTGTGACGTCAGGATCAACCGCGCGGGGGCTGCATCCTCGAGCCTGGGCGCGTGGAGATGGCGTGCGATTGCCTGACGAGCCAGCGCACGCAGTGCCTCTTCATCCATGGGTGATGGTTCCCGACGCTTCGTAGTATGACACCGCGTCAATGATCCCAATGATAGCCGCATCCACGGCCGCGGCCTTGCGCCCGAGCGCGTCGCCAGCCGCTTTGCCTTCGATCACGACCAGTACCTTCTCGCCAACGCCGGCGCCGACCGAGTCGATGGCGAGGAGCGTCACGCCGCGCGGCTGCTCGTCGAGCGTCAGCGGCTGAACGAGCAGCAGCTTGGCCCCTTCGAGCTTGCGATTCTTCTGCGTCGAGACGACGGTACCCACCACGCGCGCGATTAGCATTTTTTAGTGCTCGACGTCTTCGCGCCTCGCTCGGGCCGCAGGCGCTGCCGAGCCCACTCCGGGGCGCAATCTGCGACAGCCCGGCGCGACGTTCATTTCTCCATATTCCAGTGGTCCACGATGCCAACAATCGAGGCGTCGGTCGGGGGCTCCGCGGGATAGAACGGGAACGCGGCTTCGCGGCCGCGAACGAAGAAGACGTGCTCGCCAACGCCGGCACCGACCGAATCGAGTGCCACGAGCGTGCGGCCAACGGGCTCTCCGGATCCGGCAATCGGCTGCAGGACGAGGAGCTTCGATCCGATCAGGTTGGGATCCTTGATCGTGGCGACGACTTCACCCATGACTCGCGCGAGCTGCATCGGTCAGTCCCGCACTTCAATACTGTCAACGATGCCGACGATGGCAGCGTCCACCGGACAATCCTTGAGGCCCGCCGCCATACGGGCCGAGCTGCCGCTGACGATGAGCACGGTCTCACCGACACCGGCGTCAACCGTATCCACCGCGACAAGATAGCTGCCCTCTGGCGTGCCCCGGGGATCCATCGGCCGCGCTACGAGTAGCTTGCTGCTCACGAGGCGGTCGTCCTTGCGTGTGGCAACAACAGTGCCCACGATTTTCGCGAGGATCATTTCGCGTTCGCGGTCGCCTTTCCAATCGGCAGCGTGTCTTCGAGATTGGCGTGCGGCCTGGGGATCACGTGCACTGACACGAGCTCGCCGACGCGCCGCGCCGCCGCGGCGCCGGCATCCGTCGCCGCCTTGACCGCCGCCACATCGCCGCGCACGATCGCGGTGACGTATCCCGCGCCGATCTTTTCCCACCCGACGAGCGTTACCTTGGCAGCCTTGACCATCGCGTCCGCCGCTTCGATCATCGCGACAAGACCCTTGGTCTCGACCATCCCGAGCGCCTCACCCATGTGCTACCTCCACGTAGCTAGCAGCTACCAGCTTCCAGCAATTGCAGCTTTCAACGCTCACCTGCGCTAGACAACACGGGAGCTGGAATCCGGCAGCTGGAAGCTATCTCAGACTCCGTACCGCATCCTCGATGAGTGCCGTGAGTTCGCTGTATGTTAGCCGAATTTCACCATCGGCGTCCGGCACCAGACGTTGACCGGACGCGGCGCGCGGCGCTTGCACCACCTGGCAGTCGACCTGATCGCCGCCCTGACCGCTGCCCAATGGATCCACGCAGATCGGCGCCGGCGAGGCGATGCCGTACGACCCGCGAAGCTTCTCGAGGCGGGATACTTCTTCCCGCGACAACAACCGCTCGCCGCCGAGCATCCGCGCCACCAGACTGATCTTCGCGAAGTGTTCGATGGTTTCCATCTTGAAGTAGGCCGCGAAGACGTCACCGCCCAGGGTCAGCGCACCGTGGTTGGCGAGGAGCATCCCGTCGTGCGCTTTGACGTATTTACGCACTGCCTCGGGAAGTTCGCGAGTGGACGGCGTCGCGTACTCTGCAATCGGCACGCTGCCGAGCGTCGTGACGACTTCCGCGAGCACCGCGCGATCCAGCGGAATACCCGCAACCGCGAACCCCGTCGCAATCGGTGGATGCGCGTGGACGACGGCCTGCACTTCTGGCCGCTGGCTGTAGACCTCGAGGTGCATTTGCATCTCGGACGAGGGATTGCGATCGCCCGAGATCTTCCGCCCGTCCAGATCGGTGATGCACATCATGTCGGGCGTCATGAACCCCTTGCACACGTTGGTGGGCGTCATGATCAGCCGCGCCGCATCGAGTCGAACGCTGATGTTGCCGTCGTTCGAGGCGGTGTAGCCGCGAGCGTACAGCCGGCGTCCGACTTCGACGATGTCCTCGCGGATCTGATGTTCCGAGCGATCCGCCATGGCTAGTGCTTCTCCCACTCGCGGCGGCATTTTTCAGAACAGAAGTAAACCGTCTCGCCAGCCAGGCGCGTCACGAGCGCACGTGTCGGCGACACGTACGTGCCGCAGTTGGGATCGCGTACGAGCTTCAATCCAGGTTGCTGCATGCCGTCGACGCGCTGATAGCCAGCTCCCTCGAGCACACCCTTCGCGAGCCGCCACACCGCGCGAATCACGGCAAGTATGAGCAGGAGTTGAAGGAGTCGGAGCACCATGGTTCGCTATCCGCTATCCGCTGGCCGCTTGGACTATCCCATCCTCTGTGTAGTCCGTGTTGTCCGTGGCTAGAATGTCCCGTGTTGTCCGTCGCTAACCCGGCGGCTTCGTGGCCGAGCCCGCGGGCACATTCGGATGCGCGCTGCGCACGGCCTCGAGCGCCTGCCGCGCCACCTTGCCCTCCGGCGAGTCCGGCCCAATTTCGACGACGCGCTGCCATGCCTTGACGGCGCCGTCGAGGTCGTCCTTGCCATACGCGCGCACGATGCCGACGTTCAGCAGCGTTTTCGCGTGCGATGAATCGATGGCGAGCGATCGCTCGAACTGCTGCAGCGCGCGATCGGGCTGATTCATGTAGTAGTAGCTGATGCCCAGATCGGTGCTCGCGTTCACGTTCCGCGGCTCGATCTGCAGCGCCTGCTCGTACCAGCGAGCGGCTTCGTCGAACCGTTCCGAGTCAAAGTAGACGTTGCCGAGCTCGATGCGAATGCGCGCGTCGCGAGGATCGCGATCGGCGGATGCCCTGAGGGTTGCCACCCGGTTTTCGTCGAGCGGCGCGGCTGTCTGCTGCCGCGGCGCGGGCGCCTGCTGTGCCGCCGGCGCGGCCGGCTGTGGTCCGGGACGGCTGCCGCCAGCTTGGCTGCCGATGATCCAGCCAACCAGGATGCCAAAAAACGTACCGGCAACGGCGAAGATGATTGATTCTCTGGACACCTGTTTGGCTCGGGGACCGAACCTCGATCATAGCAGCGTTCGTCGCAGCCATTCCACCAGGCGCCGCGCGAGATCGGGATCCCCGGTCAGCATCGTGGTGCCGTGTCCTGCACGGCTCAGCAGCATGATTTCCCGAACGCCGGCCGCTGGCTTCTGCAGCTCCCTCACCGTTCGAGACGCATAACCATCATCGTCGCTGGCGACGAGTAAGAGCGGACGTCCGCCGTACTTGCGAACGGATGGCTCGATGCGGAGCCCTCGGTAGTCGAGCGACGGCGACAGCAGCACGAGCGACACGACGCCGGGGTCGTCGGCCGCTGCCTGCGCCGCGATCGTCGCGCCGAGCGAGGCGCCGACGAATCCGATACGTCCGGGCACCACGTCACCGCGCGTCGCGAGGAAGCGACGTGCCGTGCGAACGTCCTGCACCATTCCTGCATAGTCCTGCGCGCCTCCCGATGATTCACCATGGCCGCGCAGATCCAGCGCCAGCGCGCCGACACCTTCACCGGCGAGCCGTGTGGCGAACGAATCCCAGTCCCGCTTCGATTTCTGGAGCATGTGGACGAGCACGACTGCCGGCGCGGGACGCGTCGACGGTTCGTACCACGTTGCCGCGAGCGTCACGCCGTCTTCAGTGCGAAGACTGACCCGCTGCGAAAAGGCAACCGTCGTCGAGCCCGGGCTGAGGCTGAAGGACGCGAGAAGCAACACGACAACGGCGACGCGACTGATCACGTGAGGCTGCCAGTGTATTGCGGATTCTGCGTGGCCGTGCCGCCGATCCGCCCTCCGGGACATCGAGTGACGGGGTCCGGCTGGCCAGATTCTGGTATAGTCCGTCCCTGGATGCTCGACGACATTACCCAGGCAGTGCTGGCCCGACAGGATGTGGCGAGGTATCTGCGGGGTGGGCATGGCCAGTCCGAGCTGGAAGCCCGGGAGCGGATCCACGCTTACCTCGACGAGCTTCGCACCACGCAGCGGTACCCGATCTACCGCGCACTGAAACATCCGCTTTATCCCATCCTTCGAAAAATCGAACGCATTCCCGAGCATGTCGGCATCGCGCAGGACGCCATGCGTCGCGGCCGCACGATCTACATCTCGAACCATAAGAGCCATCTCGACTACCTCGTCGAGCCCCTGGTCATCGACGACCATGGCATCCGTCCACCCGTCATTGCCGCTGGCATCAACCTGTTTGGCGGCCCGCTCGGCCTGATACACCGCCACGTGACCGGCGCCATTCCGATTCGGCGCAACGCGAAAGATCCCGCGTATCTGGTCACCCTGAAGGCGTACGTGGCGGAGCTGCTGCAGCGCCACGATCTGCTCTTCTACATCGAAGGCGGCCGCAGCTACACCGGAGAGTTGAAGTCGCCCAAGACCGGTCTGCTCCACGCCGCTATGCAGGCTGAACGATCGGACTCCTCCATCATCCCGATGGCCGTGGCGTACGACCTCGTGCTCGAGGACCACATCCTCGCCCACCAGGGCTCGAAACGTCGTCAAAGGCCATTTGCTCGCGAAGTCGCTGAAATGGTTCGATATGCGGTTGGCTATCAGTCGCGAGCCTTCGTGACGTTCGGCGCGCCAATTTCGCTCGATGGCTGCGATCCCGAGTCGCGCCGCGACGTGATGACGCTGGCGCACACGATCCGCGACACCATCGGGCGGCTCTACAAAGTGTTGCCGACGGCGGTCGTCGCCGCCGTCATGCGTCCGTCAATCACCCGCCGCGACCTCGAAGCACGCGCCGATGCCCTGATCGAAACACTGCAGGCGGCTGGCGCGAATCTCGGCGTCAGAGACGGCCGACACGCGGTAGACGCCGGCGCTGAACCGCTGGCCTTGCGAAACATCATCTTCGTCGAGCGAGGAGGCCGGTATCGCGTCCGTGAACGCACCGTCCTGCGCTACTACGCACGCACGCTGGAGCACCTCCTGTCCGGCGGTCACCGGGCCCCCCGCCACTAGACCTTCCTTATCGTCAGTGCGTGAGACGGAAGTCGCCTTAACAACGAACTAAAGGCGCTCCGGTAACGACTGGGACACCCGGTGATAACTCTGTGTATTCAGGCCCTCTATCCGAGGTGAGCCGTTTCCTGTCGGTTAGAGACTGGATACCGCCCCCGACAGGCCAGAACACCACCTAACTCGCTGACTAATCATGAGTTGGCGACAATTTTCGTGCGTGGCACAGCTATTGATATTGCTGGGGATGCCCACACCGGAAACGATCGACGTGCCGGTGGAGTCCTAGGAAGAGGGCAACGGGAGTTACTCGAGGAGAAGCCCATGGTTACTAATTATCCCCAGCAACTCGCGACGGCGACGGCGGTTACACCTCAGGGAACCACGGAAGCGGGGCTCGTGGCGCGTTTGGCGACGCGGCTGGGCCAGGTCATGTGCGGTTTGCATGGGCACGATGCTGTGCTGCATTTTGAAAGCAACCGCGTCATGATGCGATGCACTTCATGCGGGCACGATACACCGGGCTGGGAAATCTCCGGGCAGGGACCGCGCATGCGTTACGAAGGCGACGCACACCGCCATCTGCTGAACAAACCGCGACTCGTGATCCGCAAGAGCGCGTGAGCCGCGATTAGCACCACTCGAGTGCCAGTAACGCGAGCGCGTCTCGACATGAGATGACGTCGCTGACTGTCACGTATTCCTGCACACTGTGGAGCCCGGCACCTCCGGGCCCAAACAGGACCGACGGAATGCCCGCGGAGGCGAGCACCGCAGCGTCGGTCCAGAAACTCATGCCGATTGTGCCAGTTCCGCACCCGGCGCGGCGCGCAGCCCCGATCAGGCACTCGACGAGCGGATGGCTCGCATCCAATTCGTACGGAGGCCGCGCGAACGTGAGTCGGGCCGTGGCCTCGAACTCCGGATCCTCGCGCGTCAGTTCCTGAAGAATCCGCACGACTTCAGCTTCCGCCAACGTACCCGTCTCGCCGGGAATGGTTCGGCGTTCCATCTGCAGCTGGCACCGGTCGGGATACGAGCTCAACTCGCGCCCGCCGTTGACGATTGACGCATGCAGCGAGCCAGTGCCCATGACCGGATGCGGCGTGCGCGCTTGCAGCTCACGATCGAGTGACTCGAGCCGCTGCAGCACGCGTCCCATTCGCAAGATGGCGTCGCGCCCGTCTTTCGGACGGCTGCCATGGGCCGCCCGCCCAAGGGTCTCGACGTCGATCCACGCAAAGCCTTTGTGGCCAATGGCCACCTGCAGGTCGGTTGGCTCGGTGACGACGGCGCCATCGGCCGACCATGACGTGGCGATCGCGTCGGCGCCGATGCTGGCAAACTCTTCGTCCACCACCGCCGCGATGATCAGCCGGCCCTTCTCGAATCCGCGCTCGACGGCCATGCGCGCGGCATCGATCATCGCCGCCACGCCGCCTTTCATGTCTTGCGCGCCGCGTCCGTACAGCCGTCCGGATCGAATCTCGGGGTCGAACGGCGACGCCATGCCCTCGACACCAACGGTGTCGACGTGACCGCAGAACATCAGCGTCCGTCCGGCAGCGCGTCCTTCAAGCACGCCAACGACGTTCGGCCTCCCCGGCGCGACTTCGCTCACGTGAACGTCGAGCCCGATCTGCCGAAGGCGATCGGCCACCACCGCTGCGATCTGCGCCTCACCCGCCGCGCCAGGCACGAGCGAGGGATTGACCGAGTCGATAGCGACGAGATCACGCAGCAGGTCGATGACGGGTTCTTCCATTGGCGATTGCTGATTGACGATTGACGATTGAATTGACGATTGACGATTGACGATTGAATTGACGATTGGCGATTGGCGATTGGCGACTATGACTGACGACTCCGAACAACGCCTAACGACTCGCGACTGAGCGACTGTATCATCACTTCATGAGTCTCGAAGGCCGCGTGGCGGTCATCACGGGCGGCTCGTCTGGAATTGGATTGGCGGTGGCCGAAGAACTGGCGCGCGCCGGTGTGAAGGTCGTGCTTGGTGCGCGGCGCAGCGATCGCTTGGAGCAGGCGGCGCGCGCGATCAATTCGCAGGGCGGCACCGCCGAGGCCGTGACCAGCGATGTCGCTCAGGAAGCGGACGTCGTTCGCCTGGTGAGTCGCGCGCGGGAAGTGTTCGGCCGTCTCGACATCATGGTGTGTAACGCCGGAT
>Ga0114129_10006987_pt1 | contig 16068 bp, 14 predicted proteins | sample RhiMetdeltSRZDD1_FD_80071 | JGI IMG/M metagenome (GOLD analysis project Ga0114129, IMG submission 80071) | Populus rhizosphere microbial communities from Tennessee, USA - Rhizosphere MetaG P. deltoides SRZDD1 (version 2) (version 2) | ecosystem: Host-associated > Plants > Roots > Rhizosphere >... | reverse complement strand
GGTGCAAAGATACCTGTTCTTGATCAGAGCAGTTGGCGCAACCTGCGCACGGGCGGCGACGATTGGGCGCTGATCGGGGATGCCGCCGGACTTGTCGACCCCATTACCGGTGAGGGGATCTATTATGCTTTTAGATCAGCAGATCTGTTAGCGGAGGCGATGGCCGGAGTGCGCGGCAAGAACCGCGTAACGGGAATAGTACAACGGACTGACCCACCGGGTGTGCACGGTCGAGTTGCGAATCGCAGTCGAACCTCTTCAACAGGCTACGCTCAGGTCCACAGCCTTTACGAGGCTAGTTGGCGTCAAGCATTCGGCCAGGAACTCGAGCGAGCCTCCCAGATGCTCCCGCGATTCTATCGCGGATATTTTCTCGGGCAGGTGTTTACTGATGCCACGATTCGCATCGCGAGGCACCACAAGGGCGTCCGTAAGGTGCTGATGCGCCTAATAATTGGGGATCAGAGCTACCTGACACTGAAGCGGGACCTTCTGGGCCGCGCCTTGCAAATCATATAGGCGAGAAATCCGAATACTGCCGCGCCGCCTGCACTCGACGCAGCCGGCGCTTCGTGGACAAACTTCTCAACCCCGGAATCGAACTGCTAAACTCGATCTCTGTTTCATCGTGAATCCGGCCGCGAAAGGAACTTCGCTCGCTCAATGGCTAAAAGCCGATCACCGCTTGTCATCATCTTCATCACAATCTTCATTGACCTTGTCGGGTTCGGAATCGTCATACCCGTCCTGCCGTTGTACGCTGAACGCTACGGCGCCTCCGAAACGACGGTCGGAATACTACTGGCCGTCTACTCTGCGATGCAGTTCGTCTTCGCCCCGATACTCGGGAAACTTTCAGATAGAGTTGGGCGGCGTCCGGTCCTGCTGGTGAGCCTGCTGGGCACATCGGCCGGTTTCCTGCTTATGGGACTCGCGCCGAAGATGCCGGTGGGATTTGCGCTGTTAGGGATGGCGCCCACGCTGGTGTGGCTGTTCATCGCGAGGATCATCGACGGCATCAGCGGCGGCAATATTTCGACGGCACAAGCTTACATCGCGGATGTGACTCCTCCGGAGCAACGCTCTCGGGGGATGGGCTTGATCGGCGCGGCGTTCGGACTGGGGTTCATCTTCGGCCCGGCGATCGGCGGTTTGATGAGTCACGTGTCGCCCGAAGCGCCCTTTTTCTTTGCTTCGGCGATGGCCGCGGCTAACGCAACCGCGTTGTACTTCCTATTGCCCGAGAGTCTTTCACACGAACACCGCAGTGAGGCTCGCCGGCGCGTCACCGTCGCGCAAATATTCGAGCAAGCGGGAAGCTGGCACTTGAAAGCGATAATGGCGACTTACTTTTTCGCGACCGTGTCGTTCGCGATGCTGACGGCCACCTACGCGCTGTTCGCGAATCGTCGATTCAACTTCGACGCGACTCACACCGGATACATGTTCACGTATGTCGGAGTGCTGGGCGCGATCATTCAGGGAGGACTGCTCGGACGACTGGTAAAACTGTTCGGGGAGAAGATGCTCGCCGTGGCAGGCACTGCGATCTTTGCAGTGAGCATGTTCGCGTTGCCGTTGAGCGCTACGCTGACGACGCTGCTTCTCGCAAGCACCGGAGTAGCGATTGGCAACAGCTTGATGACGCCGACGCTGAACGGACTTGCGTCGAAGAGCGTGAACGCCGCCTGGCAAGGGCGAATCCTGGGTGTGATGGCTTCGGTCGCAAGCCTGGCCCGGATCATCGGACCCGTGCTCGGAGGCTGGCTCCTGAGCCGCGACGCCAACGAAGCACTTCATTATGGAAGAAGTCCTTATTGGACAAGCGGCGCAATAATGCTCGTAGCCTTCGGCCTTGCGATCACGCTTCGTTCGAAATCAGAGGCTGCCAGCAGCGAAGATGTTCCGGTTGCGGGTGAGCGAGAGAGAGTTTGAGTCGGGCGGCGGAGCGTCGGGGCTGACCTTGCACGTATCACGTTTCAGCATTGTAACGGAGGAAACACAATGTACTTCCTGAACGTGTGGATTCACATCCTTGCGGCGGCGGTGTGGGTTGGCGGATTGGTCTACACTGCGGCGGTAGCGGTGCCGTTTGCGTTGACTCACGAACTCACAGAGCGGCAGCGAATACTTCGGGGATTGGCCCGGCGGTTTAGATGGATCGGGTGGGGCTCAGTAGTTGCGTTGTTCGTGACCGGTCTGGGAAACCTCACGCTGAGGCTATCGCCGATCAAGCTGTCACAGGTCTTCAACGGCGACGTATTCAACCCCGAGAAGGTCGAGCGGTTGATTGCGATCTGGCTACCGTGGAAGCTGATGCTGGTGATCGTGATGATCGGTCTGATGGCCTTTCACGACATCACCAGCATTCAAGCTGCTAAACGATCCGAAGGCTCACGCGACAGCGCGCCCGGCAGTCGTGCCGGATCTCGAGCCGCGGCGCTGGCGACGTTGATTGCGATTCTCGTATTGTACGTTTCGGTTCGCCTGGTGCGCGGCTGATAGGCTTAATAACTGGATCACTGATCGTGGACGAGGAGATTGTCTGACAGGTCTTGCTGAGACCTTACCGGCGAGAAGACTTCTGAGCCGCTCGTTCCAATCCTGAATTCAATTACTACTTCTTATTCCACAACTGGATTTCCTTGTTTCTGCGTTCTGTCAGTTCTGGAATTACCCGGCCACCAGCCTTATTCCATCTCAGCAATTGATTAGGCACCTCGTCATACTTGCCTTGGTTTAAGACTTTCACGAGTACGCTAGCAGCAAAAGCATCCTTGCCAGCATCCCATGCAAATGCCACAAGAGCGTCAAACTGATTCTGGGTAAGCTTAACTTTTACCGACTCTCGAACCGCTTGAATAGTCGGTTGAACATCTTGTTTGAACAATTGCAGGGCCTGTTCCTTTGTTATTCCATTTCTAAAATCGACGCGGGTTTTTCCTATCAAGATTTGGCCTGTTTCTTTTTCTACATTAGTGAGCAAATGACCAACGCCGATGCTCTCCAACCCCGCGAAATTTCGATAAACAGTGAGGTGGTCTCCCTCCAATTCGGCGATATATCCCAGGCCAGAGGCTGAGACGTTCTGTGCGGCGTCGTTCGCAAACCAAATCTCAAAATGTCCGGGCCGGACTGACGACGAAGGTTTGAGAGCAACGATAGACCAATTTGCGCTATCCGTGCGCCTGGTTGCTTTCAGAATCTCGTTCGGATCGGGGACGCCGGATGATGAGCCTGACTCGTCGGGTGATTTGTAATAGCGTACCTGATTGCTTGAGGGCGCACGGCGACTATCCACCAATTCATAAGCCGGGATTATAAACCCGATGCTTCTCAGTGCGTTCGCGATTTTGTCTGCGCGAGGGCGCTGGTCATCACTCACAATCTGAATATAAACGCGCGCCTTTACAACGCTGTCAGCGAATGTCGAATTCTGCTCTGCCGACTTGGCGATGGCTATAGTCTGATCCGTACTAGCTTCCTTAACGAGTAATCCGAAGAAATAGGAAGCCGCTTTAGATACGTCCTGATTCTTATCACCGGCGGTAGCTGCGACGATTAAGGGAACGAAAGCGGGCGGCAGGTTCTCCTCTTGATGCAACTTAACCAAACTTTTTACGGCATTCAATCGAGTCTCGTCATCTGGATTGGTCAGGTTATCCAAGGGGGTGACTATATTATTCAGGTACTCTCTCTGACCTTGAAGCTCGCCCTTGACGTCGACTGCTGAGTTCCGAGCATCATCGGCAGTTCTCTTTAGCTTAATAGAATAGAGCGCCAGACCAACAGCCAGGACCAGTAACGCGACAAGAACACCGGCCCCAATCAACAAGCGGCGCTTCTCCTTTTCGGCCTGTTCGAGTTTAGTCTGCGCCTCTGCGGCCAGTTTCCGCGCCTGGATCTCAGCTAGACGAGTAGCCTTTTTCTGCTGAATCCAGGGGACCAGGAATTCGCTTGCGATCTCGTAGAAATAGATTTTGTGGCGCGGTTCGCGCCTGACGAGCTTCCGTTCGACCAGGGCATCCAGTGCCTGTTCGATCCGCTCAGTCGTGAAGTTATCTTTTTCGTTGCTCCTCAGATCGGGTTCAGAGACGATGTTGCGCGTGTTCGAGGACGTGACCATGTGGCCGAGCAAGGCGATGGCCGGATCGTATAATTCGCCCAACTTGATAAGCACATCTGCCCAATGGTCTTCCAGGATCTTTTGGATATTCCCATTCCTTTCTGAAAAAAGATGGACGGGGTCCGGCGATTCCCAGAGCTTGCGGCAGACAATCTGTAACTCGGAGAGATTGAGAAAGCCGCTCTCGCTCCGTTCCTGAAGTTGAGTCGCGATGGCTTTGGCCAACTGCTCCGGTATTTCCTTGCCTCCCTCCTCGGGCGCTTCCTTGATGAAGCTGTTCCTCAGTTCATCATTGGCAAATGGCGCGCGGATAATCTTATCTGCTTCTTCCACGCGCGGCGGAAGCAGTCTCACGTACTGATCCAACAAATTGGGACACGCCTCGAACAGGAGATTCAGCTTTGCGAGATAGTCTTCCCTGAAGACGAACAGAACTTTGACCGGCAATGTTTCATCTTCAATCAGTTTGGTGAGCGATTCTAGAATCCTCTGCTGAAGTTCGGGAGCATCTTTCTGAGCGAGCTTCGCCTCTTGTGTATCTCCGCCGCGCAACGCTTCTTCGAAAAGGGTGATGAACTCTTCAAACTGGTCGAAGATCAGGAGCGGGCGAGGCTCGTCGGGCGGCGCTCCTCTAAGCCTCTCGAGATGCTCAGAAAAATCTGTCAGCGAGATTTCGGTATTCAATGCTTCATCGTTAGGGGAACCCTGGTCGACGAAGACTGACGGCAGATACGGAGGCTTGTCGGCGGATTCCGTACATATGCGTTCGACCTTGATCTCTCTGCCGCGCCGAGGTTGGATGCGCAGGCGGTTAGCGATGAGATTTTCTTTCATTGCTACAGGAATCAGGCTGGCATTGCTGAGCGAAGATTTTCCCGAACCAGAATCCCCGTAAAGCAAAACACCGCGGTAAATGAGGATGTTGCTCAACAGATCCCATGTTTCGTCTTCACGCGATGAGAAGATTTGTTGGTCTATATAGCGAAAGGGTTCGATTCCTCTGTAAGGCGAATCCGGCAATGGGGTGGGCTGTGTGAGTGCTGCTGTCATCGCTAGGAAACCTTTCGAACGGCGGCATGGAGTTTAGGGACGCAATCCCAAAGGTTCTGCACTATAAAAGACACGTAACGCCGTTGATTCTCCCACACGTCGCGAATCAGCTCGTCGGGTTTCTTGTCGACTGAATAGGTCGGAGGAATCTGCGCCGCGTCCAGCTTCCACCGCAAGGTCTTGAAGAGAAGTCGCAGGTTGTAATCCATCAGGCTGTAGCCAATAAATAACGTCGGCCACTTCATCAGGTGAGCCAGCACATTGTTACCGAACGGATGGAAAGGCTGCTTATCGCTCATGCGCAACACAAACTGAATGTAGTCCTCGTCGGTTAGGACAATCGATTCCGGCTTGTCCACATCACCATGAATCTTGAGCACGTAGGGGCGTTTGGGATTCGGATTTTGTAAGCAGTCAACAGTCTTGGTTTTGGCGGCGTTATTCGGGCTATATACGCTGACCTGATACTCCGTCGCGGTCTGGCCCGAAGCCTTCTCCTCTTCGGCCTTCAAGGTGAGGGCCTGTTCGTAAAGCTGGTCGTAGTTCGTGGTGATGACGATCGGAAACTCAAGGTCGGCGAGCATTTTGAGGATCGGGGACGGCTCGCGGCCTACATGGACCGCATTCTTGATCTCTTCTACCAACCTGAAGCGCGTCTTTTTCGATTCAAAATGCTGAGCAACTCTCTGCAGGTTCCACCAGTCCTGACTCGTGTAACCACTCTTTTCCGCCAGATACTGCGACAATTGGCTGCCGATTGGAGGGGCTTTGTCAGTCGGATACTCATACTGAGTTTGGTCAGCAGGGGGAGGGACATGAATGGCGGAACCCAGAAAGAGAATGCACTGATGCTGAGATACTTTCTCCGCGATGTAGTTCAAGATCTCATCATAAGACGGCTGCACCGCATCAACTTCGCCGCCGGCCGGCGCGCCACTCGTTACGACAACTTTGTGTGAAGCATAGATCTCCGGCCGGTAGCGCGGTTCGGGAATCGGCTTCCCTGCGGCGCAGGCGGCCTCGATCCAGTGTTGTTTTGCTTTTTCAACTTCGGTTAAAGCCTCAGCCGGCGTGCGACCAAAAGCAGAGCACATTTCAAGGTCTGGGATATCCGCGATGTATCCTTGTTGGTCTGCGTCATTGCAAAAGATATTGATGTGATAGTCCTTCATCAATCTCGTTTGGGTTCAGATAAGGTTGCTTGGCTACGTTTGAATCAAAGAGAACAGCATCGCTCGAACAACCCCGATGCCTCGTTGGACCGCACCGACTAGCAGGCCCGTCCGTTTCCTCTACCCCTGAGCGGAAGCTGGAGGAGCCGCCGCGCTGTCATCCTTGCTCAAACTCTCTTTGCCCGCGCGTAGTACTTGACACGGTCAGGCCGGCCAGGATGAAGGACCTTAACTGGTCTAGCCGGTGAGCATTCCTTAGGTATGCGGGCGGATATTCACTGAATCATCGCGCCCTTGTCCTTCATGCTCGTTGAATGGCATTGCCGTTCACGGCTTGATGTCCCGCCGGTTCTTCGTTTTCGCCGGCCGTCGCACGCCTTCATAACGGTTGAGATGTTAGGTGTTGTGTATTCTGACCGTCGCGCTGCCGCCCTGTATCGCGGCCTCGATCTCGATCCCATCGCACCTCAGGACCTTGTTAGGATTCTCACTGGGTCCTACCGTCCAGTCTTTTGCAGCGGGCAGTTTCAACATTTGCGAAACGTGTATGACCCATTCGTCAATCGAGTTCCACGTCCCGCCATAGAGGGCGCTGAAATCAGTTACTCGACCCCTATACACGCCGGCCGTAACTGAATCGACGCCCGGGAAGCTATCCCTACCGCCGTCAGTGGCTGTGTCGAAAGACAGGTACACTGGGTCAGTGGTCGTAGCCGCTTTGGCTTTCTCGAGTGCGTCCCTGATCTCTTTCCTTTTGGTACTAGCGGGGAACAAGGCCACTAGTTGGTCAGCGGTCATGCGGAGTCGAAGTGAACCAATGCTTGGCGAATTTGCCTCCGTCAGACTGCACCTGGATTGGCCTGGTGTTTGGGAATATGCAGAAAGTGTCACAAACAAAAGCGTCAAGAAAGTCGCAGCACGCCTGCTCATGGTTTTTCTCCTTTTTTCGTTTTAGGTCACGCCGTGCATCTGATTGACCTCGCGCGGCTTGAATCAGACGGCGTCGATCGCATTATCTGAGGCGCTGTTGTCGTACCCGGAGCGCAACGCAGCAAGAACGCTGCAAGCCGAATCTTACGCAGGAATCTCAATTCGATCAAGGTCGATTGAAGTTTTGATACACACTCGCAAGCAAGATCAGATTCACGCTGGGTCAGTCTGAGTTCAGAGTTCAAGCTCCAGCTTGCTTCTCACGTTCATTCGGCCGTAAGAGCAAGCTGAAGCTTGAACTCTGAACTCGAACCTGTGGTCGCTTTAGCCCGTCTTGCGCTGCCTGAGAGCTTCAAACAAGACGACGCCGACCGCCACCGAGACGTTCAGCGAAGTCACTTTGCCGCGCATGGGCACTCGAACGACCGCATCGCAGCGTTCGCGGACCAGCCTGTGAAGTCCCTGGCCCTCGCCTCCAAACACGAGCGCCAGCGCCCCCGAATAGTTAAAGTCGGTGTAGGCCATCTGCCCCGAGCTTTCAACGCCGACAACCCAGACGTTGCGCTTCTTCAACTCCTCGATGAATGAGGCGAGATTGGTCACGCGCGCGACTGGCAAGTGCTCGACCGCGCCCGCTGAAGTCTTCGCAACAGCATCCGTCAAATGAGCCGCTCTGCGTTCAGGTACGATGAGGGCACTGGCGCCGCCGCACTCGGCGGTTCGTATGATAGCGCCAAGATTGTGAGGGTCCTCTACGCCGTCGAGCAGAATGAAGATCGTATCGGGAGAGACTCTGTTTAGCAGATCGCCGGCGTCCGAGTAGCTCGCCGCTGAAGCGATTGCGATGACGCCCTGGTGGTTTGCGTTGTGAGTCATACGGTCGAGCGCGACCCGAGGCTCGCGTCGAATCGGCACCCGGGCGCGGTGCGCCGCTTCAATCACTTCACGCAAACGTTCGTGACGCACTCCTTCGGCGATAACGATGCGATCGAGCCGGCGTCCGCCGGCGCGGAGGGCTTCGAGCACCGGCAGCACTCCGTAGATGTTCGGCATACGGTCACGTTTTAACGCATCGCTATCGCAAACTCAATCTAGGGCTGTACCTGAACGATCAGACTTCCGTGTGGGGTATTCCCGGAGTCTCACAGCGTTTCGGTCGTGCGTGGGCTCTTGTGAAGTGTCGATACGCATGCGGTGCAGCAAACATCCACCATGTGTCGCGCGAATGCGCTACCATCAAGCGGACCGTGTCTCAATAAGCAGGACTTCGCGGCAGACATTAGACGCTTGCGAATATGGCACGCGGCTCGCTCTTTGTTCGAGCGATTTGAGTAGCGCAATGGATCGATGGAATCAAGCTTGTCATCGCACATTCTCATCAAGCAACGCTTAGAGCCCTGGCAATTTGTCGTCAGCCTGGGCGTCTGCGCATATCTCGCGCTGGCGGTGGTTACCGGCAGCGTCCGCGTCTATCACTGGTTCATGCTGTTGGCTATTCCTGCGGCGTTGCTTTCAGCGGAGCGCGGCCGAAGATTCCTTTTGGACTGGGCCCCGTTGATTGCCTTCTGGCTCGTGTATGATCGGCTTCGGTTGATCCAACCGCTGCTCTATAGTCGCGTAGCTGTTGAAAATCCGTTTCTCGTCGAGCGTTGGATTTTTGGCTGGCTGAGTGGAGGCGCAGTTCCCGCTCATGCGACTCACGCCTGGCTTACGAGTCACGCAGGAATGCCCGCTTCGCTGGTCGAGTGGGCGGCGCAATTCATCTACTTCTCACATCTGTTCGTTGTCCCGTTGTTCATTCTTTCACTATGGCTGTTAGGCGCAACACGTGAGCCATACCGCGCAGCGTTTCGAGAGCACGTCCGAGCGTTTACCGTGTTGAACTTTAGCGCGATTCTCATCTACTTGTTATTGCCGGTTGCTCCTCCGTGGTGGATAACGGTGAATGGAATGCAGCAGCCCACCGCGGAACTGGTGGCTCAAGTGAATATGGCTGCCGCGATGAACGGAAAACTAATTCAGGGAATGATCAAGAACGCGTCACAGTGGTTCGCAGCCGTTCCGTCGTTGCACGGCGCTTATCCGGTGTTATTGTTGCTGCTGGGCCGGCCGAACAGAAGGGGGTTGGCGATGTGCGGTATCGCCGTGTATGGAATTGCTATGTGGACCGCCACGGTGGTGTTGAACCAACACTACATCATCGATCTTGTCGCGGGGGCGCTGCTTGCGGTGGGCGCTTCGTGGACCGCGAAGATGTTCCAAGAAAAAAATACGCGCCTTAAGAATGGCGGGCATCACACCACATTACGTTCACGCTCAGCAGCGCCTATCGAGAACCGATCAAATGAGAACGGCGCGAGGTCGAAATCTGAAACTGCCCCGTCCACGATGACATCGGCAAGCATGCGACCGGCAGCGGGCGAATGCTGAAAGCCGTGTCCGCTGAATCCGGTGATCAGGTAGAGGCCTTCGATCTCGTGTGTTGGTCCGATGATGGGCATTGCGTCAAGAGTCATCTCGTAAAGGCCTGCCCACGCGTGTGCGATGCCGGCGTCACCCAACACGGGCAGTCGCTTGACTGCAACGCGATTGACCTTCTCAAGAAACTCCCAGCTCACCGTTGTGTCGTAGCTCGAAGGCTCATCCGAGTCCGACATTCCAAACAAAATTCCCGCGCCTTCGCGATGAAAGTAGAACGTGGTCTCGAAATCTATAACCATTATTCGCGACGGCGGAACATGCGAGGCGGGTGAGATCGGCTCAGTTATGAAGATGTGCCGCCGATAGGGAAGCACCGGCACATCGAGCCCAACCATCTTTCCGATGTCGCGCGCATACGGGCCGGCGGCGTTGACTACCGTGTGAGTTGATATGCTGCCTCGGCTTGTCTCGACCGCCGTGATCCGGCCGGCATTGGTCTCAATGCCAGTCACTTCGGTTTCGCGATTGATCTCAGCGCCCGCAGCTTGAGCTGCCTTTGCAAACCCCATCGTCACGCCGTTCGGATCGGCTATTCCGTCGCGCGCGCAGAAGGTCGCTTCGATCACTCCGTCGACTGCAAGCCCCGGGGCGAGCCGGCTTGCGTCATCGGGCGAAATCACTTGAACCTCGATGCCGAGTCGCTGCTGCATCTCGACGTCGCGACGGAAGGCTCTCAAGTCTTCCTCGTTTGAAAGCAGAAAAAGATATCCATCCTGATGAAAGTCGATGGGGTAACCGACCTCTTCCAAGAAGCGTTCGAACAAGCGGATTGATTCGATCGAGAGGCGGACGTTGGCCTCGTTTGAGAACTGATGCCGGACGCCGCCGGCGTTGCGACCGGTCGAGCCCATCCCCAGCATTGGCTCGCGCTCGACAAGCACGACGTCGCGCACGCCCCTCCGCGCGAGGTGATAGGCAACGCTCGCGCCCATGCAGCCGCCGCCGATGATGACTACTTCCGCCGTTGTCTTCACGATATGGCGACAGCTTACACGAAGCGCAAGAGGTTTTGGAGCGCGCCACCAAACGGATGCCTTAATGCATTCCAGACATTATTGGCGCGCTTTGGCTTTGGGTGCGTTGCTAAGTAACTCAAGCTTTGACTGGCACAAAGAAACCAAAGCGCTTTGACGGGGCACAAAAAAAGCCAAAGCGCCGCCGTGACTGCAATGGCTGCGTTATTTCATTCGCAGGCGGCGCACGCCAAACGGCGGGGCGCTACACTATTTCTTTGCCGCGCCTCGAACGACGATCTTGCCGGCCATATCCTTGCCGCCTTTGTCCCCGTGGAACTCGCAATGATAAGCGAACGTGCCCGCCTTATCGAACTTGTGTTCGAACTTCTCCCCCTGCTTTAGCGCTTCTGATTTGAATGAACCATCGTCGGCCACGATCGAGTGGCGGCCGCCTTCATTGATCCACTCAACCGTAGTGCCTGGAGCTACCGTCAGCACCTTCGGCTCGAACTTGAAGCTGCTGACCTTGACCGTAGCCTTCGCTTCGACTGAAGAATTCGCAGTCGAGGTTCGATTCCGTGCGATTTTCGGTCGCGCGAGTGCCGTGACGGCTAGCGCAATCAATAGCGCCGCAGTGGAGATAATCAAGAGCTTTCGCATAGTTCCTCCTAGCGTTCAAATAGAGAATTGTTTCCTACTTCTCAGGCGTCACGGTTACGACTCCGGCCATATCGACGCCGTGTTTGTCGCCGTGAAAGCCACAGTAATACGGGTACACGCCTGGCGTGTCAAACTTGTGCTCGAAGGTGCCGCCTGCGGTGAGCGTGTCCGATTTAAACGAGCCGTCATCCGCTTCGACTGTGTGCCGTCCTCGCTCGTCGGTCCACTCGACGATTGTGCCGGCCTTCACGGTCAGTTCCTTTGGCTCGAATTGGAAGTTCGAAATCTTCACGCTGACTTTTTCAACCGCGGCTGCAGGCTGAGCGGGCACGCTGGCCGCCGGCGCGCCGGACTTCGGTGAAGGCCCGATGTACCAGATGCAGTAAATCGTCACGCCGAGCAGAACCACTATCCACCACAGCGCAAGCTCCGTGCGCATCCACGGCTTGTAGCGCTTGAACCTGAGCCGTCGCGGCACAAGTTTCGTTGCCGCGACCAGCACGATGTACAGGCCAAGCACTTCAGCTAGTGTGCCGAGCAAGGCGTGAATATAGGGCGCCAGGTAATAAGGCTCCTTCAGGCCGCCGGGAAACTGCGGCTCGACCTGCTTGTGAAACGAGGGAGCCATAATCAGAAAAATCATCACCAGGTTGAGCAACATCACCGATGACTGACAATACTTGTGCGCGCGGTACTTCCCGCGCCTTGCCAGGATCATTCCCACCAGAAGCGCGAGTCCCATGGCGAGCTGAACCACAAGATTCAAATCGGCGCGAAAAGTTGCGCCCGTTCCAAGAAAACCGTTCATTCTTTTCTCCTGATGAACTCGTCAGACAAACCTGTAGGGGCGTCCCTCCGTGGGCGCCCCAGACTAATGTTGACAATACAGGTATTGGTCACGACTCTGGGGCGTCCACGGAGGGACGCCCCTACAGGTTTCTACAATGACTGACTGCTAGAACAGTTTAACTTCAACCTGCAATACGCGAGCCGAGCGCGATTCGGATTGCCCAGGCAGGCAAAGATTACTCTTCGATTGGAAAGTAGACAAATCCTCAAGCGAGGCGCACAATCACTGTCAACGGCTGAGGCGGACCGATCCATCGCAAGCTCTGATCAGAGGTAGCTCAATGACCTACATTGAAGAGACAGTCACCGTTAGCGACGGGTTACGTCTCTATGTGCGACGACGTGAAGTTGCTAATGCGCGTGGTGAGATATTGATCGCGCACGGGTTCGGCGAGCACAGCGGCAGGTATGGAGCGCTGACCGACCATCTGGTCGCTCATAACTATTCGGTTACCGCCTACGATCATCGCGGGCATGGACTGTCGGACGGGCTGCCCGGACACGTCGAGAGTTTCGCCGAGTACGACGACGATCTCGGAAGAATCGTCACGTCGGTGCGTTCGCGTGGTCAGTCCCGGAAGCTGTTCCTTATCGGTCACAGCATGGGTGGGCTGATCGTGCTGAGATACGGCGCGCGAAGAGGCGCTTCATTGGCCGGTCTGATTGTCTCCGCGCCGCTCATCGAAGTTGCCGTTCCGGTCCCCGCTCACAAACTGATGATCGCGAGAGTCGGCGCGCGAATGGCTCCGCGCATGCGATTGGATAACGAAATCAATCCGGCTTACTTGAGCCGCGATCCTGAAGTTGGACGCGCGTATGCGGCGGACCCGCTCGTGAATCGTAAAGTGAGCGCAAAGTGGTTCGCCGAAGCAACTCGAGCTATGCAAGAAGTAGTTGAGTGGGCGCCTAAGATCACAACGCCGCTACTTGTGATGCATGGAACCGAAGACCGCCTCGCGAGCGCGACTGCCACGACGCGCCTATTCGAACGAGTCATCTCTTCGGATAAAGAGTTAGTCATCTATCCCGGCTTCTATCACGAACTATTTAACGAGCCCGAGAAGCGGGAAGTATTTGAGCGTGTAACTGGGTGGCTCGATAAGCGAGAACCAAACTAGTGGCCCTTGTTGATTTGCCAGTATGCGGAAAGAAACCATTTAGGGGCGGGCCCCCGTGACCGCCCCAGCGTGTGATTGACCGAGACTTAGTCGACCACGGAAAGGAACCTTGTCGGGCGGGCCCTCTGTGGCCACCCCAGCGTCGAACCCCCGTTGCGCAATTGCATCGCCAGTCTGGGGCGGCCACGGAGGGCCCGACCCTACAAGGTTCCTTACCGTTTGCTAGCAATTCAGTGGTTCCTTTCCGTGTGCCGGCAATAAAGTCGTTACACTCCACTCGTTTTGTCGATCGACGATTCTAACCCAGCGTTATGACGGCCTGAGGTGTGTAAATCGAACCGGTGGGCTTCAGGTCGCTGCGCATCACGATGACTTCGGCCGCTTCGAAACTCTCGGGTTCAAAACCGTGAGCGACCAGTTCTTCCCCGATCGTATTCGGCTTGTGCGGCGCGCGCACGCGACCGATCGTAAGATGAGGCGAAAACTTCCGCTTCTCGCGCGGAAAACCTTGTCGCTCGAGCTGGTCTTCAATGTTGTTGTAAAGTTGTTTCAGCTCGTCGGAAACACTCGCAAAGCCGACCCACAAGACGCGTGGGTTGCGAATGGAAGGGAAGCAGCCTGTGCCCGCGATGTCAACTTGAAAGGGCTTTAGATCTCTCGCGGCGCGCTCGACCGCTTCACCGACTCGTTCGATACGTGATGCGGGAACCGCTCCTAGAAACTTCAATGTGAGATGAACGTTAGCGGGTTTGGTCCAGCTAATCGGGGCGACCGTTTTTCTCAGCGAGTCTTGCAGTTGGTCTATCTTCGCTTTTATCGACTCAGGTATTTCGATACAGATGAACGTGCGGATGACTTCCTGTTTTCGGCTTTCCGGTCCTTTTGTTCCACCCATAACTCGCTTTGCAACCTGTACGGCGAGTCCCTCCGCGAGCGCCCCTGCCGCAGAAGCCAATCGCTAGAGCAAGAAGGGGCAGTCACGGAGGGCCGCCCGTACAGGCATGCTCTAGTAAGTGTTATCGCCTCTCAACATGACCGGAAGCGTCTTGAGCATGATCTTCACATCCAGCCACGGCGACCAGTTCTCGATGTAGAAGACATCCAGCCGAACCATCTCCTCGAAGTGCAGCCGGTTTCTCCCGCTCACTTGCCACAGGCCGGTGATCCCTGGCTTCACGTGAAATCGCGTCCGGTGCCAATCTTTGTAGTGGCGCACTTCATACGGAATCGGCGGCCGCGGACCGACTACGCTCATCTGTCCCATCAGCACATTGAAGATCTGTGGCAGCTCATCGAACGAGTAGCGGCGCATCCACGCGCCGATCTTCGTAAGCCGCGGATCGTCTCTGAGCTTGCCGTAAATGGGCTCATCGCTTGTGCCCTGATTTGCATCTTCGCCGTTGATCGTCCGTCGCATCAATTCGCGGTGAGCCTGGTCATCTACTCCATCCATCATCGAGCGAAACTTGAACATCAGAAAAATGTTTCCATCCATTCCGACTCGCTCTTGCCGCAAGAACACCGGGCCGCGCGATTCCATCTTGATGAGAATCGCAAGCGCCAACCAGAACGGCCATGCGATCAGCAGCAACCCGATCGAGACGATCACGTCCATGCCTCGCTTCACTGCTCGCTGCGAACCTCGCAGCGGCTCCTCGTAGAGCTTGATCATCGGAAGCGAGCCGATCGTCGCGATCTCGGTCTTGCCGGGCAGGCAGTCGAACAGGTTTGGTATGACTCGGTACTTGATGTGATGGTCGCGGCCGCACTCCATCAGCACCTCGAACATCTTGCGGGGGTTGATCCGCGTATCGGTTATCAACACTTCTTCGACGCCATATTTCCTCACAAGCTCGGGCAGGTCGTCGAAGCCGCCCAGCATTCTGACGCCGTAGCCTGTGATCGCCGCCGAGTCTTCATTGACTCGCGCCCTTACCGCGCCGACGAGTTTGTAGCCGAGCCGTCGCTTCTCGGAAATCTCGGACACACAGACTTGCGCCATCTCGCCGCATCCGACGACCACCGTGGGAATCAGGTTTCGCTCATTCGACCGGTAAAGTATCTGGAGAACGCGCACCACCGACCTCGCCAACCAGAACAACGCGATCGCGATAAGCCAGTCGTAGACAAAGACGAGACGCGAATAAGAAAAGTCCAGCGAGACGAGACGGCCTTCGCTGTAAGAGAATCCCTGGCGAAACAGGAACGCGATCAATACCAGCACCAGAGACGCGAGCGTCGACGCGTGGAAGATCTTGACGAAGTCGTTGCCAAACGAAAACTCCCCCCGCAACTTGTACAGGCCGTATCTGCGCAGCATGTAGAGCTTCACAACCGGCACAAAGAAAAGGAACCCCAGGTATGGCTCGAAGTCGTTGACTACTCCGATCGGCCAGAACGATTTGCGGGGCCTCCACACGAAGATGTCAGTGTGCTGCCGGAGCTTGTATGAGACGGCAAAGGCCGTTAGAGCAAGCACAATATCAACGAGGACCAGCGCGGAAATCGAGATCGCCGCGCCAAGCGCGCTTCGTCTGCGACTCTCTGCTTTGATTACTTGTTTGGCGACAGTGGCTGCGTGTTCAGACATTTTTGCTTACCGCGTGCCGGGAGAGATAAAAGCTAAGGGCGTAGAGCATCCACGCTTGCGCCCATCGCATGTATGAAGTTTTGATCGTGTAGAAGCGGTGCTTTTGAAAGTAAAAGAAGCCGGCGGGATCTTGTAG
>Ga0114129_10006986_pt1 | contig 16068 bp, 12 predicted proteins | sample RhiMetdeltSRZDD1_FD_80071 | JGI IMG/M metagenome (GOLD analysis project Ga0114129, IMG submission 80071) | Populus rhizosphere microbial communities from Tennessee, USA - Rhizosphere MetaG P. deltoides SRZDD1 (version 2) (version 2) | ecosystem: Host-associated > Plants > Roots > Rhizosphere >... | reverse complement strand
GCCACCACCAACCTCGAGACGTTCGACTTCGCGGACGTGAGCGCCCGGTGGATCCGCTACGTCGGCCACATGGCGACCCTGAACGCCGGCGGCACCTCGGCCTGGAACAGCGTCACCGAGATCGAGGTCTATGGTCTCGCGGGAGACCCGACACCGACGGTCCCGCCGCCCACCCCGACGCCGACCGTCGTGGTCACGCCGACCCCGACCGCGCCCCCGACCCCGACGCCCACGCCGGGAGCGATCACGAACCTCGCCCTGGGCCGTCCGGCGACGGCCTCCTCGATCGAGGGCGCCGGCCTCGAGGCGGGCAAGGCAGTGGACGGCAGCGTGACCACGCGCTGGGCGAGCGCGGAGGGCGTCGACCCGCAGTGGATCTCCGTGGACCTGGGGTCGAGCCGGAGCGTCGTCCGCGTCACCTTGCGATGGGAGGCCGCGTTTGCGCGGGCCTACCAGGTCCAGGTCTCCGATGACGGGGCGGCTTGGAGCACGGTCTACACCACGTCGGCGGGAGACGGGGCGGTGGACGATATCGCCGTGTCCAGCAGCGGTCGATACGTGCGCGTCTACGGGACGCAGCGGGGAACGACATACGGGTACTCTCTCTGGGAGGTCGAGGTCTACGGCGCGCCGTAGGACGTCCTGGGGCAGCGGTCGCTATAAATAAGGAGGGGGCCGTCGCTCGTCCCCTCCGCAAGGCCTGCGCGCCCCGCCGCGAGATGTCCACCCACGCGCAAGTGCTGCCGCGAGGAGTCCGGTGTTTGCAGGGCCTGCGTTGGCATGCAGGTTGCGGTCTCGCACGCCGGTGACGGATGAACGTCCTCTCCCTTTCGCTCGACAACGGCGCCGTGGCCTTTGTCAGCCTCTCGGCGGCATCCACGGCGATCGCCATCGGGGAGGACGTGTTGTCCTTCGATCTCACCGGCCGGCCCTATGCGGTCGTGCGCGGAGGGCGCACCTGGCGGCGCGGCCTCGACGGGGGCTGGCGGCCGAGCGTCGACTCCGAACGGCTGCTCGTCTGGGTGCACGGCGCAGTGCACCGGCTGGAGCGCCGCGCGCGAGCGCTGCCGCCGAGCGCAGAACGCGCCGACCTCGTCGCCCGTCTCGAGGCGTTCCTCGCCCTGACCCCCGCGTTGCTCGACGACGACGCGCGGCGCTTCGGCGAGATCTACACACCGATCGGCGTGCTTCCTCCGGACCAGTACCTGGCCCGCGTGGTCCAGGTCACCCACGGTTGCTCTTGGAATCGTTGCACGTTCTGCTCGCTGTACGCGCACACGCCCTTCCGTATCAAGACCGCCGAGGAACTGGCCGAGCACGTGGACGCGGTCGCCGCCTTCCTGGGATCCGGCCTCTACCTCCGTCGATCCGTGTTCCTGGGCGACGCCAACGCCCTCTGCATCCCACACGACCGTCTGGTGGAGCTGCTCCGGGTGGTGGTGGATCGGTTCCCCGTCGTTGCGCGCCACCTGTCTCTCCCGGAGCGCGTTGCGTGGTTCGACGACCATCCCGCCGGCGTCTCGGGCCTTTACTCCTTCCTCGACGTCTGGACGGGTGCGCGCAAGACCCCCGCCATGTGGAGCGAGTACGCGGCCCTCGGCCTCCGGCGCGTCTACGTGGGCCTGGAGTCGGGCGATCCCGACCTGTTGCAGTGGCTCGAGAAGCCCTCCGACGTGGAGGCGGTCGCGGACGTCACCGCCGCTCTTCACGGCGCCGGTGTCTCCGTCGGCATCATCGTTCTCGTGGGAGCGGGCGGCGCGCGCTTTGCGGAGTCGCACGTCTCCCGTACGACCGACCTCCTCCGCCGGCTGGGCCTGACCGGCGACGACCTCGTGTACTTGTCGGAGATCCTGGCCCCGCCCGACCTCGAGTACGCCCGCCGATCGAGCCGCGATGGGGTCCTCGCCCTAGCGCCGGACGAGTGCGCCCGGCAGGCCAGGCGCATCGTCCAGGCGGTGCGCACTCCCGGCTCGGCGCACGCGCCACGCGTGGTGAAGTACGACCTGCGACGCCTCGTCTACTGACCAGGAACGGCGTGTACGCCCAGAGCGGCATGAGCATCGTCCAGCACGACCACGCTCGAGGCCGTGCGCAGCCGATCGTGCCGCGCGTAAGTCCACACGACCTGTTTGCTCCGGGTGATCTCGAGCAGCAGCGGCGCCTTCCCCAGCTCACCGTGGCCGAGCCAGTTCGAGACGACGACGTTCCCGTTCGCCTGCCGGTGGAAGCCGCACAGGAAGCGGAACGGCCGGTCGGGCAGGTCGTCGTTCGAGACCTGCCATACCACGGCTCCGTCCGCGTCGAGCTCGAGGAGGCGCGGCTCCTGGTGCCCGCGGTCGCCGGTGGTGACCAGGGTGTGTCCGTCGGCCAGGCGCTCGACGCTGTGCGCCCCTCCCGGGGCGGCCGCCTCCCAGACCACCCGGCCGCTCGCGTCGTACTCGCGCACGACCTGGTCGCGGAACAGCGCGACGAGGTAGTGGCCGTTGTCGAGCTTCCGCGCGTTCCGCATGTAGGCGTGACCGCCCTCCTGGCCTGGGGCGAGCAGGGGCAGCGTCTTCACGATCCCGCCCTTGGGGTCCACCTCCAGCAGCCGCCCCGTGCTCGACTCGCCGACGAGCGTGTTCCCGTCGGCCAGGCGCTGGCAGGCGTAGATCTCACTCTCCGACGCGTAGCGGAAGACCACCTCGTCCTTCGGCGTCACTTCGAGCACGCCGTGGCCGGTGGTGAACAGGAGGTTTCCGTCGGGCAGCACGGACAGGTCGTTGCTGTTCGGAGCGTCGTGCTCCCACACCGGCTCGCCGTCCTCCCCGACGAGGAACACCTTTCCCTGCGTGTAGTCCGCGCAGGCGAAGCGGTGGGTGGCCGCCGGCGCCCGGCCGCCGGCGGCGACCGCCGCCGCCAACGCGGCGCTCACGACGGACGTGGCCCACGAGATCGATGACATGCCCGGAATCGTACAGGACGTTCGTCGGCCGCGGACAGCGTCAGGGTCCGCTCCCGGCAGGGACGAAGGCGGTGTCGTCGGTGATCAGCACCCGGTCCAGCTTCGCCCCGTCCTCGCGGTACGCGATCGTCAGCGTGTGGGCCCCCGCCGCCAGCGAAAACGCCACCGGCGCGCTGCCGTTCGCCGCATCGTGCAGAGGGTCCCAGTGCCACGCCGCACCCGGCGCGATCTCGTTCCAGTTGATCCAGGCGCCGGCGTCCATGCGGACCCAGAACGAATCGTCCCCGTTCGTCGGGGCGATCACACGTCCCCAGACCTTGTAGACGCCCGACGTCGCCGCGGTGAACGGGACAGTGGCGTGCCCGTCGGACGGGGCGGCGGCGTTGCTGTTGCTTCCCGCGGCCACGGTGACGTATTGCCCGCCGGACGCCGCCTGATCGGCCTGCGCCAGCATCGGCGGGGTGAGCGTCGCGTTCTCGGCCTCGGGCCACAGATAGGCGGCCGGCGCCGCGGGCCCCCAGACCTCGACCTCGCTCACGCTGTTCCAGGCGGGCTTCGTCGCGTCCGTGTTGCCGTGCCCCAGGTAGCGGATGAGCCGCGCCGGCTGATCAGCGAGGTCGAACGTCTGGAGCGCGGTGGTCGTGCCGCTGCTCTGGCCGCTCCAGGCCGTCGAGAAGGACGAGACACCGTCCGACAGCTGGATCTCGAACACGTTGGCGCGGGTGTTCCCGGAGTAGACGGCGATCTTGACGAGACCGACCGTCCGGACCGATCCCAGGTCGAGCTGCAGCCAGTGGCCGTCGCCGTTCGCCGACCAGCGCGTGGCGAGGCTTCCATCGACGGCGTTGGAGGGCACGTTGCCGTCGTGCGTGCTCGCCGTGGCGCTCACGATCGAGAGCTTGCCCCCGGACGGGTCGGGCGTCGCCGTCGGTCCGCCGGTCGGGGTCGGGGTCGGGGTCGGCGTGGCGGTCGGAGTAGGAGTCGCCGTCGGCGGCTCGGTGGGAGTCGGTGTGGGGGTGGGGTCGGCGGGTCCCGGCCCCATCGGTGTGAACGAGAGCACGTTCGTGATGAGCACGCGGTCGAGCCTCGTGCCGTCTTCGCGATAGGCGAACGTCAGGGTGTGAGTCCCGGCGGCGAGGGTGTACGTCATGGCCACATTGCCGTTCGCGGCGTCGTGCACGTCGTCCCAATGCCAGGCCGCGCCGGGGGTGATGTTGTTCCAGTTGACCCAGGCACCGGCATCCATGCGGACCCAGAAGGAGTCGTCGGCGTTCGTGGGCGCGCCGACGCGGCCCCACACCTTGTAGGTCCCGGGCACGGGCACGCTGAACGTCAGCGCCGCTTGTCCGGACGCGGGGGGCGCGGCCTGGCTGTTGTGGCCGGCCGCGACCTCGACGCCGGCTCCGCCGGAGGCGGTGGCGTCGGAAGGCGCTTGCATCGGCGACGAGATGGCGCCGCTCTCCGCCTCGGGCCAGAGGTACACGGCGTCCGCCGGCGGCGTGGGGGTGGCCGTCGGAGTCGGCGTCGGTCCGCCACCCACGCGGTACAGCTCGATGCCGTTGCCCGTCCCGAGGTTCCGCGAGTACTGCCGGGCCGTCGAGTTGTTCCAGTGCTCGTGCACGCCGAGGCTGGCGAGCCGCACGCCGTTCGGCTTGTAGAGTGTCCCCGACGGCGGGTCGTCCGCCTTCGCCCCCTCGTGCAGGAAGTTGTCGGAGCTCGTCAGCGGCGCGGGGCTGCCGCCACGCCCGGCCGGGAATTCTGCGTTCAGGAAGTCGAAGACCACCGAATCGATGGCGATCGGGTCCTGTGACAGGAGGAGGCTGGCCATCCACTGGCCGCCGAAGAGCTTGTTCCACTTCGCGTAGGCGCCCACCATGTCGTTGACGTCGCGGATGCCGAAGAGGGCGTCCGACATGAACAACATCGTCTTCCCGCCGAGCTGGCTCGAGCCGATCATGTCCACGAACGGGTGATAGATGCCCATGGGGTGCTTCGACGCGTTCGCGTACATCGAGTGGTCGCGGGTGGTGACGCTCCCGTAGTGGTTCTTCGCCGTGCCGGTGAAGCCCGTGGTCGGGTGGCCCTTGAGCAGCGACTGATTGATGACGTACGTCGCCTGCGTGACGCACTGCGGAAGCGAGCGGCCGACGCCCGGGTTCGATACCGAGTAGTTGAGCACGTTGCCCTGCCAGCCCGGCGCCTGCCGGCCGTTGGAGCCGTTGCCCTGCGAGTCCACGAAGACGACGCTCGGGAGCTCGGCGTGGGACTTGTTGTAGATCCGGTTCGGGATGACGCGCACCGCCTCGTAGACCGTGATGCGGTCCGGCGGCACGCCCGCCTGGTGCACGAGCTGCCGCAGCATCGCCAGCACGGCCTGGGGCGAGGCGTCGATCTGGTTGTCGACGTCGCCGTAGCCCTCGTAGGCGTTGTTGACGTTGATCTTGAACGCGATCCTCTCCCCCGCGGAGTAGCCCACGTCCCCCCGGCCGCGGGTGCGGTTCGAGTAGCGGAACAACTGGTCCCAGGCCTCGGGGTCCGTGCCTGCGCCGGTGAGGGCGCGCAGCGACTGCGAGAGCATCCCGTCGACCACGTCCTGCCGGATGCCAGTCCCATCGTCCCACCAGTGGCCGCTCGTGCCGTTCCAAGGCGTCGCGTTGACGTCGCGGATCCAGGTGACGCGGCCGGGGTTGAGTCCCTTGGCCACGCCCATGGGCTGGTTGGGGCCGTCGGTCGGAGTCCAGGCCAGGGTGGCCTCGGGCGGCAGGGTCACCAGCAACGCTCCAGCTGCCGCCAGGAGGCCGACGAGCGCCAGCGTTCCCAGCGTCGCCCCCGACAAGTGCAGCCGCGCCGCCGCGCGCCGAAACGCGAAGCGGCCCGCCACGAGACCCGTCAACCAGAGGACGAACGCCGAGGCCAGCGGGAACGCCGCGCGCTGGCATGGATAGCTCGCCCGGCTCGGCTTCGGGACGACGCGCACGAGGAACCAGCACAGCGCGGCCAGGCCGACGAACACACGCAGATCCGGGCTCCGGTACCAGGGCTTTCGAGGCATGGAGTGAGTATCGAGGCCCGGCCGTGTGGCGGCCATGACAACCGCCAGGGCCCGAATAGCCTGGTGGCGTATTGCGGCAAACGGCAGTCCTGAGTCATGAGCTGTGAGTCATGAGGAGCCGGTCACGTCGACGTGGCCCCACTCATGACTCATGACTCACGACTCACGACTCACGACTTCCGTCTAGCGGATGAGCGTGATCGGCTCCGGCTCGTTCTCGACCAGGTAGCCGAACTCGGTGCGGAACTCGTCCAGGCTCATCTTGGCGATGTCGGCGATGCGGGCCAGCTCGTGCGGGTCGTCGAAGTCGCTCTTGTTGAGCCGCACCATGTACTGGCGGGCGACGCGGAACTTCTCGGAGCTCACGTCCACCGCGCGCATGGCCATCTTGCCCGTCTTGGCGTCGAGCATCTCCGACAGGGGCAGCGGCTTGAAGTGGTCGAGCTCGATGGTGACGACGACGCCGCTCCCGCCCTCCTCCAGGTATTTCGCGGCGTAGAAGCCGAGGTCGCGGGTGTACTCGATGTCCATCGGGATGGGATCGGTGCAGCGCAGCTCGTAGCCGACGTTCTTGGCCACGATCGTCATCTTGATGCCGAAGTTCTTGAGCCGCTCCTGAACCCGAAGCTTCAGCATCTCGCCGAAGTTGATCTCGTCGAGACGCACGTGGCCGTGGGCGTCGTGCTCGAAGCGGGCGCCCGCCTCGTCGAGGTCCTTGCGGTCCACGACCTCGACCATGCCTTCCGCCATGACCGCCACGCCGTCGTCCTGCCCGTGCGAGATGCGCTTGAGCATCGCGCCCAGCAGGATGTCCTCGATCTGCTTCAGCCGGATCGGCGCCTTGGCCTGGAACTCCTCGGGGATGAGGGTCAGGGTGGCGCCGCTGGCCTTGCCGATGCCGAGGGCGAGGTGGCCGACCTTGCGTCCCATCGCCACCACGAAGTACCAGCGCGAGGTGGTGCGCGCGTCCGTCATGAGGTCGCGGACGATGCCGGCCCCCACGTGGCGCGCGGTCTGGAACCCGAAGGTGTTGCCCAGCAGCGGCAGGTGCAGGTCGTTGTCGATCGTCTTCGGGACATGGACGACCCTGAGGCTGCCCTTGCTGTGCTCGGCGAGCTTGTAGGCCGAGAAGGCGGTGTCGTCGCCGCCGATGGTGATCACACCGTCGACGCCGAGGCGCAGGAGCGCGCTGACCGTGTTCTCGAGGTGCTTCGGGTTCTTCGTCGGGTTGGCGCGCGCCATGCCGATGTGGGCGCCGCCGCGGAGGTGGATGCGGCTCACCTCTTCGATGGTCAGGGGCATGATGTGGTCGATGTCCCCTTCCATGATCCAGCGGAAGCCGTCTTTGATCCCGACCACTTCGATGCCCGACAGCGAGGCGCGGATGGTGGCGGCGGCGATGACGCTGTTGATACCGGGGGCGGGCCCGCCGCCGGCGAGAATGGCGATCTTCCTCAGCTTGTGCTCCATATTTCCCCTAAGAGAGAACGGCCATTATCGCCCAACGCGAAAATCCATGAAACTCCGGGGACTGAAGTTTCGTAATATGCGATAAGCGCTCTCGCGTGCGGGAGGTCGACCATGAGGAAGAGGAGCCGGATCGGGGCGGTGGTGGTCGGGTTGGTTCTTCCGGCGGCGTCCCTGTTGGCCGGGGATACCCCCTTGGCCCGCTTGAGGATGCGCCTCTCCTGGTTCGACGTCAGCGGCTCCGCGGCGGCGATCGAGGGCGCGGCTTCCCACGAGCTCTCCACCCTTTTCGCCCCCGCCTCCATCGACATCGACTGGACGCGGGCGAGCACGGGCGTGCAGGCCCCCGATTCCGATGTGCAGGTGATCGTGCTCGAGCAGGCGCCCGGCGTGCCCAAGGGTGTGATGGGGGCGGCGTTCCATTCGGACGTGCGGCCCCACAGCGTGTGGGTCTACCTCCGGCACGTGCGCAGCACCCTCGGCTTCGGCTCCCGAGCGGAGGGGATGCTGCGGCCGACCGAGCAAGCCCTTCTCGGACGCGCGGTGGGCCGCGTCGTCGCCCACGAGATCGTCCACGCCTACGCCCCCGGGCGCGAGCACGAGCCGACGGGCATCATGCGCGCCCGCCTCGACGCCCAATTCCTCAAGCAGAAGAACGTGCAGCTCGGCAAGGAGCAGGTCGAGGCGGTCGTGGGCGGCCTCACCGGCAACGGCGGCAGCATCCTCGCCGCGCCTGTCGAATAACGGGAAGCTGTGCGTTGACGCTTCCCGGCGGGGGTGCGATCATCCGGCACCGTCCCCCGGAGGTGCTGCCGCGACCGCGACCGGAGACGTGATCACGCTGCCGAAGCGGATCCTGGTCGTTGACGACGACCCGGGGATCCGCGGCCTGCTCGGCACCGCCCTCGTCCCACCCGAGTTCACCGTCCACGCGTACGGGGATGCGCGCTCCGCCCTCGCCGACCTGGCCACGGTACGTCCCGACCTCATCGTCTGCGACATCGCCATGCCGGAGATGGACGGGCGCGCGTTCCTCGCCGAGGTGCGGCGCTCGGGGGCGATGGAGGACGTCGCCTTCGTCTTCCTCTCCGCGATCCAGGACGAAGACGAGATCCTCGCCTCGTTCGGGAACGGCGCCGACGACTTCGTGACCAAGCCGTTCCACGTGCTTCGTTTCGTGGCCAAGGTCCGCGCGACGCTGCGTCTGGCCGAGCGGCGGCGTCCCGACACCGTCACCGGCGAGGTCGGCGCCGCGGGTACGTTGCCGCTGCTGCGCTATTGCGAGGAGACGCGGCTCACGGGCCGACTCACCGTCACCCGAGGCGCGGCCTCGTGCTGGGCCGACTTCCTCGGCGGCGACCTCACCGGCAGCGGCGCCCGGCCCGAGCCGACGGGCGACGCGTTCGATGCGCTGCTCGCGATGAGCGCGGGGTCGTTCGTGGTCGAGCAGCGCCCGCTCGATGCCTCCGCCCTGCGCGCGTCCGTCGATCGTCTGGCCGAACCGCCGGCGCCGCCGATGCGGGCGGTGACGGCCGCCATCCCCACCGGCCGCCTTTCCCGAGTGGACATTCGCGGGGACGCCGTGGAGGTCCAGACGGAAGGTGACAACCAGCCCGACTTCCGCGTGACCACCGTCGTCGCCCGCCGCGGGCAGGTGTTGCGCAAGATCGAGAGCGGCTGGCCGCATCCCCTCGGACGGCGCGAAGACCAAGCGCTGGCTCGCGCGCAGATCGACCGCCAGCACGAGCGCGTGCTGGCCATGCTGAACGGACTGGCGAGCGGCGCTCCCGCCTCGGCGGAGCAGGTCGTCGAGCCGTCGGTGCTCGCGTTCGCCGTCTCCTTCGTGGCCGACCAGGTTCGCGTGCACCTGGGTGGCGTGATGGTGGCCACGCTCCTGCGTCGCACCCACCGGGCGACGGCCTCGAGGTATCCCGTCTTGCGCACCTTCCGTGTGGCCGAGGAGGGTCGCGTGGCCGCGGAGACCTCGGCCGATCCGTTACCACGTGCCGCGGATCTCGTCGGCGCCTGCGCCGCCTGGACGGCGGATTTTCTGGCCGCCGCCGGCGAGATCGTGGAGAAGGCGCGCAGCGTATCCGTGCGGCGCGTCACGCGGATGCTCGAGTCCGAGCTGGAGAGCTGCGGCTTTTACGCCGCTCTGGACGGCGCCCTCGATCAGGGGATCCGGAACAGGTAGAACGCCCCCACCCGCTCGGCGAGTGGGAAGCGCGTGACCCAATCGAGGTCGGGCTGGCCGGGCTGATTGAGAGTCCGCACGCGTACCAGACAGTGCGCGGCGATGGCATAGAAACCCGGCGCCGGCGGCGCCGCCATCTGCTGCACGGTGATCCGCGCGGTGTCGACCCCGTAGTACGGCGGGTGTCCGTTGAGGTCGTAGCACACGCGCACCGGCGGCGCCGGCTTCTGATCCTTCAGATACGAGCCCAACCGCTTGAGGTCCTGGCCCCAGTCGATGTTCGAATCGTCGAGGAGGCGATAGCCGCGCGCGACGCCGCCGGACGGCTCGTTGAAGTAGGCGAGGTGGTCGGGGAAGACGCGCAGCGTGCCGAAGATCTGCCAGCCGGCGAGCAGGGTGAGCACGGCGAGCCCGCGCCGGTCGCGCAGGAGCGGCTCGGCGACGCGGCTGGCGAACACGAACATCAGCGGGAACACCGGCAGCACGTAACGAACGCCGAGGTTGTCGGCCATCGCGCTCGTGAAGGCGAGGAAGCCCACTGCCGGGACCACGAGCATCAGGTCGTCGCGGCCGGTCGTCGCCCGAGAGCGCCAGGCCAGCACGGCGGCAATGGCGGTCGAGACGATCGCGGGCACCGGCGTCTTGAAGGCCAGGGTGGCGAGGAAGTAGTACCACCAGCGCCCCTGCTTGAAGGCGCCCATCAGGTAGTAGAAGTGGTCGGCGCGATGATCGCGGTTCACGATGCCGACGCCCTTCCAGTAGAAGGCGGGATCCGCGGGAAGAAAGTACGACATCCAGGCGATGACGGCGGAGAGGCCGGCCACGATTCCGATCGCGGCCGCCCACCCCACGGTCGCCGCTGCCGCCTTCTTCTTCTCTTTCTTTTCTTTCTTCTTCGAGGGAGCCGCCGGGTCCGTTCCGCGCACGGGCCGCATCACGAGCCATCCGATCACCATCGCCGCGATCACGAGGGCGGAGAACTTGCTGGCCAGGGCGAGTCCGAGCGACACCGCACACAGGACGAGCGGCCGCATCGTTCCGTCTCGGAGGAAGCGCCAGAGGTAGTAGAGCGCGATGGTGGTGAACGCGGACAGCGCGAGGTCCATCGTCACCAGATGGCCGTGCGCGATGATGTTGGGACAGAACGCGTACAGCAGCAGGCCGAAGACGCCCGCGCGCGGGCCGAAGCGCTCGGCCGACCAGCGGAAGACGTACACACCGAGAAGCAGTGTGAGAAGGACCATCGGCATGCGGCCCCAGAACAGGAGCCGGTCGGCGTCGTTGCCCCAGCCGTAGAGAAACCGCGCGCCGAAGCGCCATTGGCTCGGCCGCTCGCCCGCCCACGATTCGTCTTGCCAGTCGACCTTGGGGCTCAGGAACAGCAGGGGAAATCCGGCGAGCAGCTTCACGAGCGGCGGGTGCTGCGGGTTCAGGCGCAGCGAGCCCGTCTTCCAGTACGTGTATCCCGCCGGCAGGTGTGCGTGCTCGTCGTAGGTCGCGCTCAGCAGGCGCATCGACAGCACGCACTGCAGGAAGAGCGCCGCCAGCAGCGCCGCGGCGGCGAGCCGCGCCGCCTTCACTTCCGCTCGGAGAGCGCCTTTTGCCGCGCCGCCTCGAACTCGTCGCCCTTGTTCCAGCGCGGCATCTCCGGCGCGTTCGCGACCACCACGCCCAGCTGGAAGTAGAGCTGCACGTCTTCGATCGCTCCCGCGAAGTCCCACTCCGGGCGCAGGTGATCCGAAGGCTGGTGGTAGTCCGTCTTCTCGAAGCGCTCCTTCTGCTCCTTGCCCCAGCCCGGAGGCTTGCCGATGACGTCGGTGCCGGCCTTGAAGTACGCGGCGGGCACGCCGACCTTGGCGAAGTTGAACTGATCGGAGCGATAGAAGAAGCCGCGGTCGGGCATCTGGTCGGGCACGAGCACGCGGCCCTGGCGCTTCACCAGGTCGCCGACGATCTGGTCGAGCGACGACTTGCCGATGCCGACCATCTCGATGTCCTTCGTGCGGCCGAGGATGTTGATGCCGTCCATGTTGATGTTGGCGGCCAGCCGGCCGGCGGGCAGCGGCGGATTTGCGGCCAGATACTGCGAGCCGAGCAGTCCCTGTTCCTCCGCCGCCACCGCCGCGAACAGCACGCTGCGCTTCGGCCGCGGCTGCAGCGCCGCCATGCCTTCGGCGAGCGAAAGCAGCGCGGCCACGCCGGTGGCGTTGTCGTAGGCGCCGTTGTAGATCGCGTCCTCGCCGGGCTTGGCGTCGGCCTTCATGCCGAGATGGTCGTGATGCGCCGTGTAGATCACCGCCTCCGAGGCGAGCTTCCCATCGGACCCGCGCAGCCGGCCGATGACATTGGCCGTCTTCTTGCGGTTCACGTCGTTCTTGAAGGCGGCGCTCACGGTGATGCCGAGGGGCACCGGCTTGAAGGCGCGCGTGACGGCCACCGCGCGCAGCTTGTCGAGATCCTGGCCGCCGAGCTGGGCCAGGCGGCGCGCGCCGTCTTCGGAGATCCAGCCCTTCACCTGCATCGTCGGTTGTCCCGGCGCCGGCGGCAGCTCGAACTGCTCGCCCGACCACGACGTTTGCACGACCTGCCAGGGGTAGCCCGCGGACGGCGTCGTATGGATCACGAGCACGGCGGCGGCGCCGAGCGAAGCGCCCATCTCGTACTTGTAGCTCCAGCGGCCGTAGTACAGGCGCATCTTGCCGGCGAAGATCGCGGGATCGTCCTCGGGGTCGTTGTTCATCACGAGGAGCACCTTGCCCTTGAGGTCGGCGCCCTTGACGTCGTCCCATTGGTACTCCGGCGCCACGATCGAATAGCCGGCGAAGACGATCTCCGCATTGTCGAGACGCGCCTCCGCTTCCGTGACGCCGGAGACGGCGACGAAGTCCTCCCGCCGCCTGAGCTCGACCTTGTCCGCGCCGCGGGTGACGGCCAGCGTCTCCGGGCCGTGGGTGTCGACGCCGACGATGTCGAACGGCTGGAAGAACGTGCCGTCGGGCGCCCCCGGCTCGAGCCCCGCCACCTCCATCTGGGCGGCGATGTACTGCTGCGCGAGGGTGTCGCCGCGCGAGGCGGGCCCGCGGCCTTCGAGCATGTCGCTCGACAGGAAACGCACGTGCCCGCGCAGGCGCTCGGCGGTGATCCGCGGCGACGTGGGTGGCGCCGTCGTCGACGCCGCGAGGACGACTGCGATCAGGCCGGCCGCCAGGGAGCGGAGCATGGAGTTTCTTCTCCTGAGTTCTTTGTCTGCGGCGTACCCCACGAGGATACCCCTATAATCCTGGCCGATGAGCGGCGACAACACCTCGCTCGGGCTGCTCACGACGATGTTGACGCCGGCCGTCCTCATCTCCGCCTGCGGCACCCTCATCCTGTCCACGTCGATGCGGCTCGCGCGCATCGTCGAGCGCGTGCGCGACCTCGGCGAGATGAGCGAGCGGGTGGCGCACGGCGAGGTCCGCGACTTCCTGGAGGAGCGCCGCGTCGAGGTCGAGCGCCAGCTCGCGGTGCACGCGCGCCGCGCCGGGTTCATCCAGTGGTCGCTGACGAGCTTCTACGTCTCGCTCTGCCTGCTGGTGGCCACGATGGTGGCCATCGGCTTGACCGCCTTCCTGCCGCAGCTGGCGTGGGTGCCGAGCGTGCTCGGCATCGCCGGCAGCGTCGTCCTGTTCTACGGCTCGGTGATGCTCATCCGCGAGACGCGCCTCGCGTTGGGGTCTGTCGTCGCGGAGATGGATTTCGCAACGCACCTCGCGGCACGGCGCATGAAAGAGAGGGGACGGTGACACGTACTACGGCGACGCTCTTCCTGACGCTGCTGGCCGGTCCCGTGCTCGCGCAGGCGCCGGAGGCGCCGCCCGCGCCGCCGCCCACGGCCACGCCGACACCCCTGCCGCCCATCGTCTCGCCGGAGATCCACGCCGATCGCCGCGTCACCTTCCGCTTGCGTCATCCGGCGGCGAAGGCGGTCGTGATCAGCGGCGAATGGAGCCGCGAGCGCCCGCCCCTGGCGAAGGACGCGCAGGGCGACTGGACGATCACGATCGGCCCGCTGGAGCCGGGCGTCTACGGGTACAGCTTCCTCGCCGACGGCTTCCAGATGGCCGACCCCGCCAACATGCAGCTGAAGCTCGCGCGCTCGCCGCGGACGAGCATCGTCGAGGTGCCGGGGACGACGCCCCTTATCGATGCCTTCCGCGACGTCCCGCACGGCGTCGTCCACCTGCACACGTACCTCTCGAAGTCGCTGGGGCGGCCGCGCGGCCTCGTGGTGTACACGCCTCCCCAGTACGACAAGGAGGCGGCGGCACGTTTTCCCGTCCTCTACATGCTCCACGGCAACGGCGACAACGAGCACACGTGGGTCTCCCTCGGCCGCGCCCACTGGATCCTCGACAACATCCTCGCGGAGAAGAAGGCGCTGCCGTTTGTGCTGGTGCTGGTCGACAGCCATCCGACCTATCCGACACCGTCGACTGTCGAGGGGCACATGGCCAACGCCCTGGCCCTCGAAGGCGACCTCCTGGAGGACGTGATCCCCTACGTCGAAGGGCGCTATCGGGTGAAGGCGGAGCCTCGCGGCCGTGCCATCGGCGGCGTCTCGATGGGCGGCGCCCAGTCGCTGCTCATCGGGCTGCGCCACACGGACGTCTTCGCGTGGGTGCTCGGCCTCAGCGGCGACGTCCGCGATCCGCAGGTCCTGTTCGACAAGATCGCGCCGGACGCCAAGACGGTGAACGGACGCGTGGCGATGCTGCGGATGGCGATCGCGCGCTCCGACGCCCGGCTCGAGACCAACCAGAAGTTCGCCGACATGCTGAAGGCCAAGGGCATCACGTACACGTTCGATCTCCACGACGGCGCGCACAACTGGCCGCAGTGGCGCGTCTATCTCGCGCAGTACGCGCCGATGTTGTTCGTGGACAGGAGCCCGTCTAAGTGATGGTGAAGAGCGCCACGTCCGGCGGCGCGAACGTCCGGAACGGGACCTCCACCGTACCCACGCCCCGCGAGACGAAGAGGTGGAGCCCGTCGTCGAGCGGATGGAAGCCGAACGGCCATTCCTTGCCGTGAATGCCGGGCACCACCACGGGCCGATGGCCAGGCAGCGCGATCTGGCCGCCGTGTGTGTGGCCGCACACCATCAGAGAGACCCCGCGGCCGCGGACTTGAGGCAACCCGTCGGGTGAGTGGCACACCGCCAGGCGAATCGGCGCATCGCCGGCGGCGACCACGGCGCGATCGCCGTCGGCATCCCCGGTCCACGGATCATCGAGTCCGAGGAACGCGATGTCGTCGTGCGGCGGCGGGAGGCGGACGGCATCGTTGATGAGCACGGTGGCGCCGGCCGCCCGCAGCGCGTCCTCGATGCGCAGGTGGTGCGTCCAGAGGTCGTGGTTCCCGAGCACGGCCAGCTTGGTCGGGGCGGGAACCGAGGCCACGCGGTCGCGCAGCTCGGCCACCCGTGCCGCCGTCGCCTCGAGATATACGTAGTCGCCGCCCAGGACGAGGACGTCGGGCGCGATGCGGCGCAGCTCGTCGAAGGCGTTGTCGAGCGTCTCCCGCGCCGTCGTCGGCCCGATGTGCAGGTCGGAGGCGAACGCCACCCGCAACGGCGGCCGGCCGCCCCGGCCGAGAGCGAGATCGTGCTGTATGCGGGTGACAGTCGTCGCGCCCGGGATGTGGGCCCACAGACGGCCCGGCCATGAGAACGCGTACGCGTGTTTCGCGATCCCCTCGCCGAGCCGCCGGAGGGTGCTGTAGTTCCGGCCGCGCTTCATGCCAGCAGTGTACGGGTGGGTGCGCGCGCGGCCCAACTCCTCCCGTGGGTTACTGTGGCGTGACCGAGCGCGGCGAGGCCGCGCTCACGATGCCGATGCGGTCGACCCCGGCTCCTTTCGCGAGATCCATGGCCAGCACGACGCGGCCGTACTCGACGTCGCCGTCCGGGCGGACGACGAGCGTGCGGTCGCGCCGGGTCGCGAAGAAGTCCTGCATCGCGCGCTCCAGCGACTCGAGCGTGGGATGCCGTTCGTGGCCGAGCTCGAAGTCCTGCGCGTGTATTTGCAGCATGGCAAACGCAGGCGGCGGCGCCACGTCCGGCGCCGCCGGAGGAGCCGGCGCGGGGACCTTGACGTTGAGACCGCGCGTCGTGATCGGTACCGCCACCATGAACACGATCAGCAGCACCAGCAGCACGTCGATCATCGGCGTGACGTTGATGTCCGCCATCGGCTGGCTGCGGCGTCGCGGGGCGCTCATCCCTGCACCTTGGGCAGATCGGCGGCGAGATGCACTTCCTCGGCCCCGCCGCGCCGGCACGCGTCCAGGACCTCGCTGACCCACGCGTAGGGCACGGTGCGGTCGGCCTTGATCCACACAGGGCGACCGGCCTCCTCCGTCAGATCCTGG
>Ga0114129_10006985_pt1 | contig 16068 bp, 21 predicted proteins | sample RhiMetdeltSRZDD1_FD_80071 | JGI IMG/M metagenome (GOLD analysis project Ga0114129, IMG submission 80071) | Populus rhizosphere microbial communities from Tennessee, USA - Rhizosphere MetaG P. deltoides SRZDD1 (version 2) (version 2) | ecosystem: Host-associated > Plants > Roots > Rhizosphere >... | reverse complement strand
CGCCGCCAACCTCGATTTCGAACGCGCGGCGACGATTCGCGACACGTTGAAATCACTTCGTACCCGCGAGCTGGGGCTGACCAGCCTGCAGGCAGGTCGCTGACGCGTGCTGACGCTGCTGGCAGAGTGGCCGAAGAGCGCGATATTCGAGGTGCAGGAGTACATCCGCCTGCAGTCCGCCACGATTCGCGCCGTCTTTTCACGGCCGTTTTACTTCCACGACCTCGTGGAGCAGTTGGATGTGATCGGCATCGGATCGCTGACCGTGGTTCTGCTGACCGGCTTTTTCACCGGTGCGGTGCTGGCGCTGCAGAGTGGCGTGACCCTCGATCAGTTCGGAGCGCGGCCGTTTGTCGGCCGGCTCGTGAGCGCTTCGATGATCAAGGAGCTCGGGCCGGTGCTCACGGGGTTGATGCTGGCGGGACGCATCGGCTCGGGCATTGCAGCCGAACTGGGATCCATGGTGGTCACCGACCAGATCAACGCGTTGCGGGCGCTCGGCACCGACCCAATCCGGAAGCTCGTGGCCCCGCGAGTGCTGGCAGGCGTATTCATGACCCCGGTTCTCACGGTGATTGCCGACACCGTCGGCGTGCTTGGCGGATGGATCGTCGCCGTCTATCAGTTGCGTGTCGCATCGAGTCTGTACTGGACGTCGATCACTGAGGCGCTCTATGCACAGGACGCGTGGATGGGGATTTTCAAGCCGTTTGTTCTCGGCTACGTGATTGTGACGATCGGCTGTTACGTCGGCCTCCGGACCTCCGGCGGCACCCAGGGCGTCGGCCGTTCGACGACCAGCGCGGTGGTCGCGGCGTCGGTGGCGGTGATTGCGGTCGATTTCTTCGTCACGCGATTGATGATTACGCTGTTGTACTGATGGCAGCCGTTGCAGTTCGTGATTCGGCGGTCCTCGAACGGCGCGCATCCGCCGAGAGCCCGGCAGTTGTCTTCGAGCGAGTCTCGCTCGCCTTCGACGACAAAGTCGTCCTCCGCGACATCAGCTTCTCGCTGCTGCCTGGCCATACCAAGATCATCCTGGGCGCGAGCGGATCCGGGAAATCGACCATTCTGAAGTTGATCCTGGGTCTGCTGAAACCGGATAGCGGGGGGATCTGGGTACACGGGTCGCGCGTCGACCGGATGCCGGAAGCGGAGATGATGAAAGTCCGCGGCAATCTCGGCATGGTGTTCCAGGAAGGCGCCCTGTTCGATTCGCTCACGGTCGCGGAGAATGTTGGATACAAGCTGTACGAAGAGACCGACCTGCCGCTGGAGGAGGTGCGCCGCCGCGTCGAGGAAGTGCTCGGGTTCGTGCGGCTCGGCGAGCACATCGACAAGATGCCGTCGGAGCTGTCAGGCGGACAGCGACGGCGCGTGGCCATCGCGCGGGCGATGGCGTACAAGCCGCCGACGCTGCTCTACGACGAGGCGACGACGGGACTCGACCCGATTACGGCGACCACGGTTGACGAAGAGGTGGTCAAGCTCCGTGACGTGGAAAACGTGAGCTCCATCGTGGTGACGCACCAGTTGCGTGATGCGTTCTTCGTCGCCACGCACGAAGCGGTTCGCCGCGCCGGCAGAATCGACATCGTTCCTGCGGATGCGGAGAAATGTGACCAAGCCGAGTTCATCATGTTGAAAGAGGGGCTGATCACCTTCGAAGGGAATGCCGCCGAGTTGCGCAGCTCGAAGGATCCCTACATTCAAACGTTCCTGTCATAGAAGGATGTAAAGCAATGCCGCGCACGCGTTCACTCGCCTGGTCGGAGCTGAAGATCGGCCTCGTGTCGGTCTTCGCCCTCGTCATGGCCGCCCTGGTGATCTTTATGGTCAGCGGCGAGGGGGGCTTTTTCTGGGAGCGTTACAGCATCAAATCCGTTTTCCCCGATATCGAAGGATTGAAGGAAGGGGCCCCGGTCCGCGTCGCGGGCGTGGAGGTCGGGTCGGTAACGGGGATGACCTTCGTCGGCGACCGGGTTGAAGTCGTCATGCAAGTGAACAAGGACCAGCAGTTGCGGATCACAGATCGATCGACCGCTTCCCTCGGCTCGGTATCGCTGCTCGGAGAGGCTGCCGTCGATATCACGGCCAACAGTCACGGGATGTCTGTCCCGGAGTGGGGATATGTGCGGAGCGTTCCTCCCCCAGGTTCTCTGACCTCCGCGGCGGCAGCCGGGACGCGGACCCTGGATCAGACTAACGCGTTGCTGGAGGACATACGGCAGGGCCGGGGCACCTTCGGAAAGCTGGTGACGGACGATAAGTTGTACGCGGAGCTCAACGAATTCGTCGAGTCCGCCGAGACATTGACGCGCAACCTCAACTCGGGACGCGGCACCATTGGACGTCTGGTCAACGATCCCGCGGCGGCTCGGTCGCTGGAGGCGTCGCTCGAGAATCTGCAGATGGTGACTGCGCGCCTCCGCAACGGCGAAGGCAGCCTCGGTCAGTTGCTGAACAATGACGCCTTGAGCAAATCAGTAACGTCGGCGACCAGCAACCTGGATGCAATCACCGGCCGGATCAGCAAAGGCGAGGGGACAGCCGGCAAGCTGATTACTGACGCGGAGCTATACAACCGGCTGAATTCGATGGCGGATCGGCTGGACAAGGTCGCCGCGTCGCTCAATCAGGGCGAGGGAACCGCCGGACAGCTGCTGCACGACAAGCAGTTGTATGAGAACATGAATACCACGATCACCGAAGTCCACAATCTCGTGAAGGATATTCGCGCCGATCCGAAAAGGTACTTGAACGTCAGGGTCAGCATCTTTTAGAGCGATATCGATGGCAAAAGACGACAGTCTCGGGGGCGGCGCCGTGCTGCTCGCGTTCGTAGCCGGAGCGGTCGCGGGTGCCGCCTTTGCGCTGCTCTTCGCGCCGGCCACCGGGGAAGAGACCCGCGAGTACATCGGGCAGCGTGCGCGGGAAGGGCGTGAAAAGGTGGTGGATGCCGCGCGGCAGTTCCGCCCGGCGTCGGAGCCTGAGGCGTGACGAACGTCTGGCTTGGTATCATCGCCGTGGCGGTCCTCGTCATGGCGGTCATTCAGGTCGCGGCGATCGTGTTTGCGATGTCGGCCGCCCGGCGCATCGGGCAGGTCGCGGATCGTCTCGAACAGAACTTCAATCCGGTCGTCTCGAACCTGCAGACGATTACGTCCGAAGCGGCTCGAATGACCACGTTGGCGGCCGCCCAGGTGGAGCGCGCGGACAGGATGTTCGCCGATCTCACCCGCCGCGCCGAGCAGGTGATGGCGGGGGTGCCGACCCTGCTCGGTCCTGCGGGAAAAGGACTGGCGTTCCTGAACGGCATCAAAGCGGCACTCGCGGCGATCCATGAGCTCCGCCGCTCGTCCCGACGCGGCGCTGCGCATCCCGACGAAGAAGACGCGCTGTTCATCGGCTAGCGTCCCCTCGTTCGGTCCCCACAATCGTCCTTTCCACGATTGACGCCAGCGAGCGCTGGTGATACAAGACGCTTCCACATACCGCGGACGGCGCGCCGTCAGCGGTCCCAGAATTTCACAGAGGGGAACCATGACGCTCACGATTCGTCGTTTGAGTGGGATCGCCCTTGTCGCCATTCTGCTGATGCCGCCCGCCGTTGCCTTCGCTCAGGAATCAAAATCGGCTGGCGCTGCTATCGAGTTCGTCAAAGCGCTCGATTCGATGAAGCTCGATAGCTATGCCGTCAAAGGGACCTCGCCCAACGAATACGTTGCGGCGTTGTATTTCCCCGGCACGCAGCTGCTGGTCGTCCGCGCGAAATTCGATTCGCCGTTTCGCGCCGACTCGCTGCTGCAGATGAAGAACTATCGCGACCTGTACATCGAATTGAACAGCGCGTCGCAGCCACAGACCAAGGTATTCGTCGCAGACCTCAGCGCCAACGGCCTCCGGTCAAAGAAGGATGGCAACGGGTACGACACGGCCGACATCGCCGGCAAGTCGTACAACTTCGATGGGGACTGGAAGAAGGCGAAGATCAGCGAAGAGGATTACACGAAGACCTATTCAACTACCGACGAGCAGTACTCGCAGATGATTCAGACGCTGCTCGGCGGTCTCAAGAAGTCCTCGTAACCGGCGCTCTGCGCTATTGTGCGAGGCATCAAAGAGGGCAGCCCTTCGGGGCTGCCCTTTTTGTTCCTGCCTTTTTTCCTGTTCCACACGCTGAGTTATGTAATCGTACGAGCCGGCGCTTTTTACTCATCCGATTCTGCGCTCGCGAACACAATCTTCACGACCAGGACGCCTAACCCGCCGTTGCAAGTGGCGCCGTGCTTGCACGCCACGCGCGACGTTCCCCTTCGACCAATGCCAGGGAGGAAAAAAAGCAATGAGCAGGATACTGTGGGCGTTTGTCGGCGCGTGTGTGGTGACGGTTGGTCTGAGCGCGCAAAGCAATCCGCCAGGACAGGGCGGCGCCACCCCACCGGACAGACAGCCTCCGTCTACTCAGGCGCCACCGGCTACGCCTCCAACGCCGCAGGTGCCACCCACCTCAACGACCGCAGGGAGGGCAAACCCAAACGCAGATAAGAAGGTCACGTACTCAGGTTGTATCGAACGTCAGCCAGCAAGCGCGGCAGCAGTGACAGGCGCGCCAACCATGCCGTTCATGCTCAGCAACGCTTCGGCTGCCGGAGCTGGTGCGCCCGTCGCCACATCGGGCAGCGGCGCCGGCGCAGCGGCCAAGGCGTCGTATCGGCTCGACGGTACGGAGAGCACGCTGACACCGCACGTGGGCCACAAGGTGGAGATCACCGGTACGCTCGAGGAACGGCCAGCATCCGCTGCCGCTGGCGGCGCGAATGCGCCCGCGGGAACGCTGAAGGTTGATTCCGTGAAGATGGTTTCAACCACCTGCCCGTAGATTCGTTGATTTCAGACAGCGCTCAGCATCCGTTGCCCGAGGCGACGGTGCTGAGTGCTCTGGCAAATCCCAAAACCCAAATCCCAAATCCCAAAGTCCCCGGTCTATGACACCGGCCACTGAGGCTGAGATACGTAGAGAAACAATTCTTCTCGTTGAGTCTCTGTGTCTCTGTGCGTGTTGGGATTTGGGATTTCGGTTGGGAGGGTTAATGGGCGCTAGTGGATTCGAACCACTGACCCCCGCCGTGTGAAGGCGATGCTCTACCGCTGAGCCAAGCGCCCAACCGAAATTGCAGTCTAGCACAGCGGCTAGGTCGTGTCGTACAGCCGATCGCCGAAATCTCCGAGGCCCGGAACGATGTACTTGTGCGGGTTCAGTTCCCGATCGATGACCGGGGTGTACACCTCGACGTCGGGATGGTGCTGCTCGACGAGCGCGACGCCCTCCGGCGCGGCGACGATGCAGATCATACGAAGCGTGCGGGCGCCTGCGGCTTTGAGCAGATCGATGGCGGCAACCGCGCTGCCGCCAGTGGCCAGCATCGGATCGATCATGAGCACGTAGCTATTAGCCAGCTCGCGCGGGAGTTTCGTGTAGTACTTCGACGCGATGGCTGTTGCCTCGTCGCGCTGGAGACCGATGTGGCCGACGCGCGCCGCCGGCAGCAGTTCGAGGACGGCGTCGAGCATTCCGAGGCCGGCCCGTAGTACCGGCACGACGACCACATCGCTTCCCACAATCATTCCATCCGCTGGTTCCAGCGGCGTTTCAACCGTGTGGCGCCGCGACGGTACGTCTTTCAACGCCTCCGCCGCCAGCAGCACCGAGATGCGATCGGCCGCGCGCCGGAATGCCGGGGGCTGAGTCCTGACGTCGCGTAATTCCATGAGCGCGTCGTGGACGAGCGGATGGTTCACGATGTGAACGGCCACGCGCTAATCCTGTGCGAAAGGTGCGAAAGGTGCAATAGGTGCAACGTGTGCGTCGGTGCAGAGGCGCGGACGGGAACGTGGATAGAATGCCATTCATGTGGAAGGCGACTACCGCCGTTGCTCTGATCGTTGCCTGGTCGCTCGTTGCAGCAGCCCAAACAATCCGCCAGGTGTCGCTTGTGATCACGAACGGGATCGTGGTGACGGTCGATGGCGCAAATCGAATCATCACGCCTGGCGCCGTCGCCATCGACGGCAGCGATATTGTCGCGGTCGACACGACCGACAACGTGCGGCGGCAGTTTCGTGCACGTCAGACGATTGACGCCGCCGGACAGGTGGTGATGCCGGGTCTCGTCAATACGCATACACATGCGCCGATGGTGTTGTATCGCGGGCTGGCCGACGATCTGGCGCTCGATGAATGGTTGACGAGGTACATCTTTCCAGCGGAGGCGAAGACCGTCTCGCCTGAATTTGTCCGTGCCGGCACGCGCCTCGCCGCGCTCGAGATGATCGAATCGGGCACGACGACTTACGCCGACATGTATTACTTCGAGGAGGAGATCGCGAACGAAACAAAGCTTGCCGGGCTGCGCGGCGTCCTTGGCCAGACGATCATCCAGTTTCCCGTTGCTGACGCGAAGACGCCTGTCGAAGGGCTGGCACGGGCGGAGAGGTTCATTCAGACGTTCAAAAGCGATCCGCTGATTACTCCTGCGGTTGCACCGCACGCCATCTACACGAATGACAGCGCCACTTTAAAGGCGGCGCGTGAGATGTCGATGCGGCTCGGTGTCCCGACGCTCATCCACGTCGCGGAAACACAGTCGGAAGCGATGACGGCGAAGGAACGCGGCTCAGCCACGGTCGTCAGCTATCTCGACTCAATCGGTTTCCTCGGCCCAGGTGTGGTGGCAGCCCACGCAGTCTGGGTGAACGAAAGCGACATGGCACTGTTGAAATCACGTGGCGTCGGCGTGTCGCACAACCCAGTAAGCAACATGAAGCTCGCCAGCGGCATCGCCCCCGTGAAGGCGTATCTGGCCGCAGACGTGGCGATCGGCCTCGGCACCGATGGTGCCGCGAGCAATAACGATCTCGATATGTTCGAGACGATGCGGGCCGCGTCGTTCCTGCAGAAAGTCGCGACGTCGGATCCGACCGCGGTCAGCGCACGGACGGCAGTTCGGATGGCGACGATCGGCGGTGCCAGGGTGCTCGGGATGGACAAGCAGATAGGTTCGCTCGAACCGGGCAAACGGGCCGACGTGATCATCGTCAGCATGAGCGCGACACGTCAGACGCCCATGTACGATCCGCTGTCCCATCTTGTCTACGTCACAAGGGGTGACGACGTGCAGACGACCATCGTCAACGGCAAGGTGTTGATGCGCGATCGGAAGGTTCTCACACTGGATCGCGCCGCCGTCCTTCGGGATGCGAAGAAATGGGCGGGAACTGTCAGCGCGGCGGTCGCACATTAGGGGTCATCCTCATCCCGTACTTCGGGCGCAGCGTGACGGCGGCCTGTGGCACGACCGGATGCCCGGGAACCAGCTCGAACCTCCACTGCTGCGCGAGCGTTGCCACCAGCAGCACCAGCTCCATCCAGGCGAACGACTCACCGATACATTGACGCGGGCCGCCGCCGAAGGGGAAGTAGGCAAACCGAGGCAGCGCAGCCTTGAATTCGGGCGTCCATCGGTCCGGGTCGAATCGTTCGGGGTCCGCATAATGGCGGGGATCACGGTGCACAATCCACTGGCTCATGACGATGATGGAGCGCGACGGGACATAGTAGGGGCCAATGCGGTACTCATTCACCGCACGACGGCCGATCATCCAGGCGGGCGGATAGAGACGCATCGATTCCGTGACGACCCGGTTTGTGTAGGGGAGTCGATCGATGTCCGCAACGGTCGGTAAGCGCCCCTTGAGCGCAGCATCGATTTCCTCGTGGAGTTGGCGCTCCACGTCCGGTGACTGACTGAGCAGATACCACGTCCATGTCAGGGCGTTTGCGGTCGTCTCGTGGCCCGCCAGGAAGATCGTCATCGCCTCGTCGCGGACCTGTCGGTCGGTCATCCCTCGGCCCCGGTCCTGGTCGTCCTGCGCCATGAGCAGCATCGAGAGGAGATCGCCGCGATCTCCAAGGTTGGCGCGCCGCTCGCGGATGATGCCGTAGATGATCGCGTCAAGCCGTTCGCGCGCTTTCCGTCCGCGGCGCATCTGAGGAATCGGAAGACGCTGGAGCGTCGCGCCGAACGGCAGCATCAAGGTCCAGAAAGAGTCCATCAACCCGCTCATCGCCTCGCCGACATCACGCGCCTGCGATTCGACGTCGGCGTCGAAAAGGGTCTTGCCGACAATCAGCAGCGTCAGCCGTGACATCTCGCGCGCGATGTCCAACGTCGTCCCCGGCGTCCACCCGCGACGTACCCGATCGGCGTAAGCCACCATGGTGGACGCATACGCGGCAATACGCCCCCGATGAAATGCCGGTTGCATCAGCCGGCGCTGGCGCAGATGGAACGCGTCCTCGCTGGTCAGGAGGCCTTCGCCCAGCAGAATCTTGATGCGTTCGAGACCGCGGCTCTTGTGAAAGTTCTGATTGTGCGTGACCAGCACGTCTCTGATGACCGCAGGGTTGCTTGCGACGAAGAGATGCTCACCGGCCATACGCAGATAGGCGAGGTCACCGTACTGCCGCGCAAGGTTCGAGAAGAACACGAGGGGATCGCGTCCGGGCCGGTAGATGATCGTATTGAGGAAACTCGGCTGTGGTCCTGGTGGAAAAACCCTAGTCGCCGATGACGGCGATGTATGGGAGGCTTCGGTACTGCTCGGCATAATCCAACCCGTATCCAACCACGAATTTGTCCTCGATGGTGAACCCGATGTATTCGACCTTGACGTCAATCTTTCGGCGCGACGGTTTGCTGAGCAGACACGCCGTGCGCAGGTGCCGCGGTGAACGTGCGCGGAGAATGTCCTGCAGGTATGTCAGCGTGAGCCCGGTATCGACGATGTCCTCCACGATGACGACGTCGCGGCCCTCTACGCTGCTGTCGAGATCCTTGAGGACCTGCACCTGGCCGGATGACTTCGTGCTCGTCCCGTAGCTCGAGACGGCCATGAAGTCGATCGAGGTTGTCGACGGCAGTTGACGCGCCAGGTCTGACAGGAAGACGAATGCCCCTTTCAGCACGCACACGAGATGCACGCCGTCGGGATGATCGCGATGAATCTCCTGTGCCATCTGTTTCACGCGCTCGTGAATGTCCGCGGCGGCGAGGAGGACGTCCATCGCGAAGTAAACTAACATACTCGCGCGGATGAAATGCTTTCAGATGATCACGGAAGCCGATGCGCGCGTCATCGAGTACGGGTCCACTGTGACGCTTGTGGCGGGTGGTCATGTCACGCCGCTGGCTGCCGATACATTGAAGGCGCGGCGCGTCTCTGTTATTCGTGAAAGCGGCGACGGCGATCAGGCGTCGCTGGTGCCGCGAGCCGACGTCAGGACCGTTGCCATCGGTGGCGATCACACGTCGGTGAACTTGAAAGCGGCGATCGTTGCTCATTTGCGCGGACGTGGACTGGCCGTCCACGACCTGGGGACGAATACGAGCGAGCCTGTTGATTACCCGGACACCGCGGGAGCAGTCGCGCTTCACGTGGCGCGTGGCGAGGCGGACGCGGGGATTGCGATTGACGGAGCCGGGCTTGGGTCGACCATTGCGGCGAACAAGGTTGACGGCGTACGTGCCGCGATGTGCGTGGATCGAACGCTCGCGCGCTACGCGCGGGAACACAATGGCGCCAACGTGCTGGCGCTCGGCTCCACGCTCCTGACGACCCCCGACGCGCTGGACATCGTCGACATCTTTCTTGCCACGCCGATGCGTGAGCCGCGATATATCCGACGGCTGGCGAAGGTCCGCGAACTCGAACGGCGCCAGCAGCCCTGATGCAGCCTGTCGATCTACAGCGCCTGATTCAGATCATCGTCGAGGAGGTCACGGCCACCCAAAGTGCGCCGGCCCCATCGCGCTGCGCGTGTCATTCGCTTCTCTACGAGTGCTGTCCGGACCGGCTGCGCGGCGTACTGGATGCAGGCGCCACGCGGCTTGGTCTGCACGCCAGCGGCGGCGCGCCCGGCGGCGTCGCGTCGATGATTGACCATACCCTGCTCAAGCCCGATGCGACGCGGAGGGACATCGAAGCGCTGTGCCGCGAGGCAGCCGAATACCGGTTTGCGAGCGTCTGCGTCAACCCCACGTGGGTAGCGCTGTGTTCGAGCCTGCTGCAGTTGAGCGGCGTCAACGTATGTTCCGTGGTGGGGTTTCCCCTTGGCGCGACGACGCCCGACACGAAACATTATGAGACCCGGCGCGCAATCTTCGACGGAGCGCGTGAGATCGACATGGTGATCAACGTCGGTGCGCTGAAATCGGGCGAGCTGCGAGTTGTCGAACGCGATATCGAGGCGGTGACGTCTCCTTGCCGCGAGGCGGGAGCGCTCAGCAAGGTGATTATCGAGGCGGCGCTGCTCACTGACGATGAGAAGATCACCGCTTGCACGCTGGCGAAGGCAGCGGGGGCGGATTACGTCAAAACGTCCACGGGCTTTGGGCCGGGCGGTGCCACTGCGGCTGACGTGGCGCTCATGCGGCGCGTGGTCGGTGACGAGATGGGCGTGAAGGCCGCAGGTGGCGTTCGCGACCTCGAGAGTTTGAAGGCGATGGTCGCCGCGGGCGCGACGCGCGTCGGCGCAAGCGCCGGCGTGCGCATCGTCCAGGAGTCGCGGGGGACGCAGCCTGCTGCGGCCGGCAAAGGTTACTAATGGGAACAAGCACTTCTACAGGAGGACGCGTGGCAAATCTCAGTCAGGAACAATTACGCCGGCTCGCACGGTTGGGCGCAATGGCGAGGCTCGAACAGCTTCGCCAGGAAGAAGCGGCCATTCGGGGTGAATTTCCGGAGTTGTTTGGTCGCGGACGTCAGGCGCAGCCGCCTGATGGCCAGGTGATACGGGGCAAGCGGCGCCGTCGCCGCGCGATGTCCGCAGCCGCGCGAAGAGCGGTGTCGGTGCGCATGCGAAAGTACTGGGCAGAACGGCGGAAAGCGAAGAGCGGCAAGTAACGCAGGCGGAAACGCCGTTGCCGCGAACTGCTGCCGCGATCGTGCTCGCGATCGCGGTTCTCTTTCCCGCAGCATCCTCAGCACAGGTGTCCGCTCCCGGTCCATACGTCATCGACCTCCGAGGCACCATGTCGGGCGCGCCCGACAGCGCGTCGTTCTACCCTCCCGTCCCAGCCGCGATACGCGTTCCGCAGCGCGCCTTCGGTTTTGGAGCGGGGGCTCACTTCTACGCCTTCCGGATCGGCGTGGCGCGCCTCGGTTTCGGCGTGGATCTAACGCGTGCCCGCGGCACTGCGAGCACCGAGGTGTCGGCGACGAGCACAGGATCGACCACTACTGCCGCATCGACAGGCACCTTCCATGCGGCGATGACGGTGACGACGATTGCGCCGCAACTGTCGTTCAACTTCGGCTCGCACGAAGGCTGGAGTTACCTGAGCGGAGGGTACGGAATGTCCACTACGCACGCGGAGGTGGACGTCCCTGAGTCAATCGGCGGGGACCCCGGATCCCGGAATCGGCATACTTCCACATTGAACGTCGGTGGCGGGGCCAGATGGTTTCTCCGGGAGCACATCGCCGTCGGCTTCGACGTCAGGTTCCACCGGCTCCTTGGGACGGACACCGTGGCATCAACGCAAATCGTGGGGCTGTCGGTGGGGTTGTCGTTGAGATAAGGCTCAAGGCTCAGGGCACTCACGGGAAGCGGCCGCACGGCGCGACCGCTCCGTGTTCCGGGCACTACTGGTTGGAGCAGTGCTCGGACAGCATCCTGACCGACGTTACGCGGATCCGCGGTATCGACGTGTCGGCCTCGGTCGTCGCGGCCGACGTGCGGGACGCTCGGTTTCGCCCCGCGCGTGCAGTGGGCGCCGGCATCATCGTTCCCGTCACCTCTACCTGCTGGCCCATCTGTCTCGAGAGATCGAGCCCCTGCAGGATGTACGAACCGCTTCCAGTGCCGCTCAGCGACGCGCTGGAACTGTTCGTCGACTGATTGCCGGACGTCCCGACACCGCGTGGTTCAGCGCTTGACGGACCACTCCCACCACTTGCGTTCGACAGAATGAAGGTCGGGATGGCGTTGGCCTGCGCGCGCCGCGTGTTACTCGCGCCGGTCGCCGCATTGGACGCGCTCGCGCCGTGATCACCGGACTGCAAACACCCCGTCAAGGTGATTTCCTGTGGCGGATTGGCCGCAGTGGACGAACGTGCGCGCCGCGTAGACCGTCGCTGTGACGCAGGCGTTGAGTTCTCGCGCGCTGCCGAGCCACTCTGGGTTGACGTCGATGAAGAGGGCTTGGTCGCAGAGCTCGTCTGCGCACCAAGCGAGACCGTGCACGCCAGGAGAATGGCTGTGGCAGCGGACGTCGATATTCGTTTCATGAGAGCACCTCCGGTAAGACATGTTTCCGACGAATACAAACAAAGCGGTGTAGCAAGTTCCGGACCCCGCCACCGCTCGCAGCCGGCAAAGAAGCGCTTGCGGGGTCGCGCGATGGATGGCGCGTTAGGAAGGTGACCGCCTCTGTCGAGGCGTTCAAGGAGAGTGCAATGCCAGAAGCCATCGCAGTCAAGGCTCCGCGCGAGTCGCGGAACGGTGTCCAGACGCCCGATCTGCTCGCGACCATCAATGTGGTGAAGGAATCGCCCGCGCTGGCGAAGTTCCGCTTTCGTGCGACGAACCGGTGGGTGAGTGGGACTTATAGCGAGTCTCGCGTCGAGTCATTCAGCGGCGCAGGCGGAGAACACAGTCACGTCACGCAGTTCCGCTACGGCGCGGACCATCCCACGGTCCTGGTTGGCCTCGACCGCGGACCGGCGCCGATCGAATTCCTGCTGCATGCACTGGCCGCGTGTATTACGGCGGGCATCGGCAACATCGCCGCCGTCCGCGGGGTGACCCTTACCTCGGTTGAGTCGCGCGTTGAAGGCGACATCGATCTCCAAGGCATCCTCGGATTGTCGAAAGAGGTTCGAAACGGCTACGAACGGATCCGAATCAGTTTTGAGATTGCGGGCGATGCGTCCGCCGAAAAGCTGCGCGGAATCGTCGAGCAGGGTGTTGCCCGTTCGGCCGTGTTCGATGTGCTCACGAACGGCGTTCCGGTCGACGTCAGCATCACGACTCACTGAGGGGCTTGTGCTGCGCACCACGGTGTTCATCGGCGCCGGATAGGCGGAGCTCCTAATGAGCGACTGGCTGTCCGGACTTCTGGTAGATCAGGTCGTGCCATGAAAGTTGATGCGATTGTTGTTGGAGCGCGCTGTGCGGGCGCGGCGACCGCCATGCTGCTCGCACGCGGAGGAGCGCGCGTGGTGCTCGTCGACAAAGGGGCGTACGGCACCGACATGCTGTCGACACATGCCCTCATGCGCGGCGCGGTGTTGCAGCTTGACCGATGGGGTGTGTTGCCTGAGGTCGTGGCAAGCGGCACGCCGGCGATCCGTTCGACGACGTTCTGCTACGCGGAGAGCGATGCCACCGTACCCATCGAGCCGAAATATGGCGTCGAGGCGTTGTACGCGCCCCGCCGAACGCTGCTCGATCGTCTGCTTGTGGACGCCGCGTTCAAAAGCGGCGTGGATATCCGATACGGGGTTCGCGTCGACGACGTCAAATTGGATCACCGCGGACGCGTGATCGGAATCTCCGCCATGGAAGGCGGAAAGCGACGCCATCTCGCCGCCGATATCGTCATCGGTGCCGACGGGTTGCACTCCACGATCGCACGGCAAGTACAGGCACCGCGACTCGTCGAAGGCCGCCATGCGACGGGCGTGCTGTACGGCTACTGGGAAGGGTTGTCCGCGGACGAGTACCGCTGGTGGTTCAAGCCGGGCGCCAGCATGGGCAGCATCCCAACCAACGAGGGCGCCACGTGTGTATTCGTCTCGGTTCCTTCGGCGCGGTTCCGGGACGAGGTGCGCGGCAATGCCGCGGCCGCCTATACACGGCTGATCGGTCAGATTTCTCCTCCCTTTGCCGAGCGGCTCGGTGACTCCGTGCGCGTCGAGCCCGTTCGCGGGTTCGCGGGACACCGCGGGTTCATCAGGCGTGGCAGCGGTCCTGGATGGGCGCTGGTCGGCGACGCGGGCTACTTCAAAGATCCGTCAACCGCGCATGGGATCACGGACGCGTTCCGGGACGCGGAACTGCTCGCGCGCGCGATCATGCGAGGGACAAGCGCCGCGTTCGCCGAGTATGAGGCGACCAGACTCGATCTTTCGCGAATGCTGTTCCAGGTGACCGACGAAATCGCCTCGCTGGCGTGGACCGACGCAGAAGTGCAGTCATTGCATCGCGCCTTCAGCGCAGAGATGTCGCGGGAGCTCCGGGCGCTTGCCGCGCTGACGCCTGCGGACGTCTCCACTGAGACGTGGGCTCGCCTGGCGTCTTAACGGTTTCCACCCATGTCGCCGCGCAGGACCTTCGACACGTCGCGAACGTGACCGCGGAGCACACGGAGCTGGTCGGCCGCGTTCACGACATCCTGTGCAGATCGCAGCGGCGTTCGGCTGAGGAAATCGAGGCTCTGCTCGTTGAGACGATTCAGCGCCTCTGGCGCCGCCGGAGTCGTTGAAGGATTTTGCACCACGTGGTGATGCGGCTCGATGGTCCCGGGGATGGGTGCCGTATCGCCGCCACCCTCGGCGACGAAGAATCGCTCGCCTCTCCGTCGCCCGGCGCCCTGCACCAGCGCGAGCGATTCGAGCGTCACACGTTGAGATTGGCCGCCAATAGTCCGAACGGTCTGGAGATACCCTCGCCGGATATGGTTGTAGATCGTTCGGCGGCTGACCTGCAAAATTTCGGCGGCTCGGTCGATGGATACGGTTTTCATGACAGCCCATTCAGGAAAGGTCGCGAACGCCACTGTGCGACGCGCGAACGGTTCAACTCTTTTTGTTTGACAGCGCAGTTTTGTAATTTGAGGTGCTGGAACCCGAGCGTATCTTCTTGAGCTGAGCTGGGAAATACAGGAGTTTGTGTAGGATTAGGGCTGACGCCGTTACAAATCTTACGCACAAGATCTGGGTAGAAATCCTTAAAGAATTCCTCAAACCGAGTCCAGATCGGCTGCTCTCATCGTTACCTCAATAGAGGAAACCGTTTCTGGAGGTAATGAACGTGCAAATTACTCGGCGGTACGTTGACGATGCTCCGATTCTCGATCTGGCAGGACGACTTGTCGTCTGGAAAGACCCTGACAGGACTTCGCTGCGTGGATCCTTTGCGAACCTGGTTTCCGAAGGACAGTTGAATGTCCTCGTCCACCTTTCTCGCGTCACCGATATCGATGCGCAGGGACTCGGTGAGCTCGCGTGGGGCGTTTCGACGCTGCGCCGGTCAGGTGGTCAGATGGCACTGATTGCCCCGAATCTGCGGGTGCGTCGACTACTTGCGGTCACAAGACTCGACTCAATCCTGGCTATCTACGATTCGGAGCGTGACGCGATCATCGGCGGTTTGGTGGGAACCATCACTCCAGGTCCAGGCATCGTCCTCGCAAGCTGTTGAAGGGATTCGCTTGCAACCTTCGCGGCCATCGGGGCGAAGGTTGGCCTGCCTAGCCGAAGCTCGCGCAGTGAGCGAAGGCTGGAGCGGGAGACGGGGATCGAACCCGCGACATCAAGCTTGTACCGTCACTGCGCGTCGAGGTGGAGCGTGACCCTCGCGCTGTCTGCTTCGGCGACTCTCACGCTGACGGCGGAAGGCGCAAATCCGTCGGCCGCCGCGCCGATCTGATATTCGCCTCCAGCCGGCGCGCTCAGGACGAACGATCCATCCTCCGCAGTGAGCGCGGCGATATCGGGGAGAGGCACCGGGCCGCGCACGAAGTAGACGCGCGCGCCGCGTAACGGCTCTTCACTGCCGGTCAGAACTGTGCCTCGAATGACTGCGGGCATGAGGGTGTCATCGCCTATCCCAACCGAGCGCGTGCGTCCTGCAATCCTTCCTGAAGTCGCGCAAAGCCGCCGCTGGCATCAGGCCTTCCAGGCCACCATGTTGTTGAAGACCGGCGTGACGATCCGCGTGCCGGAGTTCGTGGTCGCGCCGCCGTACGCGTGAATGGCGATGCCGAAGCGCTGGCCGTTGAT
>Ga0114129_10006984_pt1 | contig 16068 bp, 13 predicted proteins | sample RhiMetdeltSRZDD1_FD_80071 | JGI IMG/M metagenome (GOLD analysis project Ga0114129, IMG submission 80071) | Populus rhizosphere microbial communities from Tennessee, USA - Rhizosphere MetaG P. deltoides SRZDD1 (version 2) (version 2) | ecosystem: Host-associated > Plants > Roots > Rhizosphere >... | reverse complement strand
TTGAACCTTGAACGGTATTTCTAGTCTTTTTCTATGTAGTGTAGCCTAGCTCGTCCGAGGGTGAGGCTATCTTCGACGGATTTGATCCGCTCCACGGTTCCAAGGTCCTGCCAAAAGCCGTTAAAGCAAAATCCATAAAGGGCTTCGCCTGCCTGGAGCATCCTGGGGTAGGTCTGCATGGTCGTGCTGAATTTTTGCGCTGCTTCATCGGCGTCCATGTAACCGAAGACCTTGGGCTCGAATATCTGCACGCCGGTAAACATCAGTTTTCGAGTGGGACCGATGCTGGAAGTCGGCGCCTTGGCCTCGAGAAAGCGGTAGATTCGTCCTTTAGCGTCGATGTCCATCGAACCATATTGATCAGCCTTTTCGTCGGGGCGAAGCACCAGTGTGGCTGCGGCGCTCACCTGACTGTGAAAAGCAATGAGTTCAGCTAGGTTTAGATCGATCAGCGCGTCGGTATTGATGACGATGAAGGTGGCGTCTTGCAAGAACGGTTTAGCTTTGAGTAGCCCTCCGCCCGTGCCCAATAATTCCCGCTCGATCGAGTAGGATATTTCTAAGCCCAGTTTTCTGCCGTCGCCAAGATGTTTTTCGATTTGCTCGCCGAAGTGGTGTAGGTTGATGATGATCTCGCGAATCCCGTAGTGGCGCAGTAGAAGGAGCGCGTATTCGATCATCGGCCGGCCAGCGACGGGCACGAGCGCCTTTGGCTTGCCGTCGGTGACGGGGCGCAAGCGCGTTCCCTGTCCGGCCGCGAGCACCATCGCCTTCATGCCATTTCCTCGAAATGTTCCTCGAGCAGAGGCAGGATATGACTCGTTTGCGGCAGTTGCGCGAGATTGCGTCTCAGGCGCCGCACCGTCGGCGGTACGAACTTCATGTAGCCCTGCTTGCCCTTAACTTGATCAAGATAGTAAAAGCGGCCGATGACTTTTAGGTCTCTTTGAATCGCCGAGAGGCGGTAAATCTCGAAGAATTCATCAGCATGAATGGCGCGACCTTCAAGATCAGCCCGCTTGGCAATGTAAAGAGTAACCAGGCGGTGTTCTAACGGCGGCTGGATGACGCTATCGGTGATCCGATCATTGAGCAGCGAAGCGAGATCGTATTGCGGCGGCGCCAAAAGCGCGTCTTGGAAATCAATCACGCGCACCGCTTCATCTTGAACCATCAGATTCCAGCTATGATAATCGCGATGGTTGAGGCAGGCAGCTTGGCGATCCAGCATGGCGGCGATATTCGCGAAGGCTTTTCTCAACTCACCGACGGCTGCGGCATTGACCTGTGCGCCGGGCCGCTTCTCCAAACCGTACTCGATAAAATGCTCGAACTCCCACATGTAGAGCTTAAAGTCGAAATGCTGTTGGAAGGCGATGCAGGAATCGTCGCGTTTTTGGGTGCCGCCAACCTGAAGTTGCAGCAGTTCGTCGATGGCCTTTTGATACCAAGCGATGACCTCGGGCTCCGACAGCCCTTGGACACGGTCCCACAGCGCGGTGTCGCCCAGGTCTTCGAGCAAGAGAATGCCTTCATTTGCCCACTGACCGTAGAGCCTGGGTACCTTCACCCCGATATGACTGAGGAAGCGGTGCAGATTCAGAAACGGTAATTCTTTGGGCCCTTCCTTAAAAATTGCCAATTCCTCGCTGGATAGGGGCAATCCCGTGCCGGCCGGAAGCTCCATGACGACGACTGATTTCGGCGCGCCAGGTCCACTTAAACGAGCGCGGTAGTAACGCCGGCTCGAGGCGTCACCGGCCAGGGGATTGAGCGAATCGAGAGCGGTGTTTACGCCAATAACAGCGTGGATCTTGTCGGCAGTGAGCTTAAAAATCGGGTCGATCACTTCGGCTTTACTTGTCGGCGGCGCTTCGACTGGAACAAAGGGCGATTCGTTCGCGATCTCTCGCCGGCGACCGCCGGCGCGCTAAACTTCTCAGGAACCGCCAAAGCCGATGGTAATTTTACCGGCTTCGACGATGACGGGAACATTGCGCCGACCATTGGCAAGCTTCAACATTCGTGCAAGGCCTTGTTCGTCTTCCAGCACGTTGATGTACTCGAAAGGAATTTTGCGACGGGCATAGGCCTCCCGGGCGCCCGAGGTGTAGGGTCAGAGGTCTTTCCCAAAAATCAGAACTTTTTCGTCCATTTTTTGCTTAATATCAAAAATAAGCGCGCGCCGGTTAAATTGCAAGTGAACCGAGCCCTATGTTACTTTCATCCAAATTTTATCTGATCTTCCGAACGGAGCCCAATCTGTGTCAATCCGCGTCGCCATTGCCCAGATCAACCCGAAACTTGGAGATCTCCAGGCTAACCTTTCCCTTTACGACGAAAAAGTTGGCCAGGGCATGAAAGAACGTGCCGACTTCCTGCTTTTTCCCGAGCTAAGCCTTACCGGTTACTATCTCCGTGACACGGTGCCCAGTCTCGCGCTGACGATGAAGTCGGCGGAAATAACAAGACTTAAACAGCTTAGCCGCCAGCTGCCCTTCGGCGCCGGACTAGTCGAGGAAAGCGCGGACCACCGGTTTTTCAATGCCGCAGTCTATTTCGAAGATGGCGAAGTCCGCCACGTGCACCGTAAAGTCTATCTGCCGACCTACGGCATGTTCGACGAGCAACGCTATTTCGCTGCCGGCAATCGCATTCGCGCTTTTGAATCGAAATTCGGCCGCCTGGCGCTCTTGATCTGCGAAGATCTATGGCATCCATCGACGATCAACGTGGCCGCATTGGATGGCGCGCTAGCCGTACTGTGCCCGTCAGCGAGCCCGTTGCGCGGTGTCGTTGATGAGCAGGTTCAGGACGACAACGCGCGTTATTGGGAGATGATCAACCGGAACTATGCCGAGACCTACAGCCTATTCATGATCTACGGCAACCGCTGCGGCTTCGAAGATGGCGTTGGCTTTTGGGGCGGCTCGGAGATCGTCGATCCGTTCGGCCAGCGTGTCGCCAAGGCGAAGTACTATGAGGAAGATTTCATTGTCGCCGAGATACCTTTCGAATCGGTACGCCGCAAACGAACCATTTCACCGCTGTTGCGCGATGAAGACATCGATCTGACGATCAATGAATTGATGCGAATTCGTGAGCGGCCCGGGGAGCCGAAAGCCGTTCAAAAGTTCAAGAGTTCAAAAGTTCAAAGAGTCGTGAAAGCCAAACCAAGAAAGCGCCGGCAGCCGCCGCTCAGACGAAAACTTCGATGAGTCATATTCCCACCAACACGACTCTTCTGCGTGAAATCTTGACCGGGTTTATTCGCAATGAAGTACAAAAGACGGGAATGACGCGAGTCGTCGTTGGGTTATCGGGGGGCGTAGATTCAGCGCTCAGCGCGCTGCTCGCAGCCGAAGCCCTCGGACCGACTAACGTGCTGGCAATATTGATGCCTTACAGAAGTTCCCATGCCGATAGCCAGGCGCACGCTGAAATGGTCGTAAATAAATGCGGCATCGAATCTCTGTTGATCGACATTTCGCCGCAAATCGATGCCTATTTTGAGCGCTTCCCGGACGCCGATTCACGGCGGCGCGGCAACAAGATGGCGCGTGAGCGTATGACGATCCTGTACGATCACTCCATGCGCTGGAACGGTCTAGTGCTGGGGACGAGCAATAAGACAGAATTGCTGCTCGGCTATGGAACGCTCTACGGCGACATGGCTTCGGCAATCAACCCTCTGGGCGATTTGTACAAGACTCAGATCTGGGCCTTAGCCAAGGCGGTCGGCGTGCCCGAGGTGATCGTGACGAAAGTGCCTTCGGCCGATCTCTGGTTGGGACAGACCGACGAGGGAGAACTGGGTTTCACGTACCGGGAAGTGGACAAACTGCTCTACTTGATGGTCGATCAGCGCTACACGAAGCCAGAACTGGTGGCTGCCGGTTTTCCCGAGCGCTTTGTTGAAGATATCGCCATGCGCATCATGATGTCGCAGTTCAAGCGGCGCCTGCCGGTGATCGCCAAGGTGTCGCAAAGAACTATCGACCGTGATTTCCGCTATTCGAGGGATTGGGGGAAGTGAGAACTTGAGAGAATCCAGAATTCAGGAGTCAAAATCCAGAATTTAGGACTCAGAAGCCAGGATTTTGGGACGATGGAGAGGCAGGCGGCAAGAGTTTTTTCGGATTTGCTAGTGTGGCAAAAGTCACATCAGTTCGTGTTAGTCGTCTATGAGTTCACAGAGAATTTTCCGGCAAGCGAACTTTACGGGTTGACTTCACAGCTGCGCCGCGCAGCAATTTCCATCCCAGCGAATATCGCAGAAGGTTTTAAACGACGTGGGCGATTGGACAAAAGCAAATTTCTAAACATTGCGCAGGCATCTGCAGAAGAGTGCCGGCTATTATTTAATTCTCGCGGAAGACTTGCATTACGGAAACAAAGCACACCTAATGGATCTTTTGGAGGAGGTAAGCAAGCTCCTGGACGCTTACTCGAATTCTGTTCGGAACTCTATCAGCTCAGTCGGCTCTTAGCTTCTGAATCCTGGATTCTGACTCCTGAGTCCGTCTTTTCATATGCCCGGCATCCTTTACGTCGTCGCGACTCCCATCGGTAATCTCGAAGACATCACGTTACGCGCGCTTCGCATTCTCAAAGAAGTCGATCTGATCGCCGCCGAGGACACCCGGCACACACAGATTCTGCTGAACCATTACGACATTCATACGCCGCTCACCAGTTACCACGAGCACAATGAACGGACCAAGGCACAGCCGCTAGTTGAGCGGCTGGTCCGCGGCGAAAATGTCGCGCTGCTTTGCGATGCCGGCACCCCCGCGATCGCCGATCCGGGTTATCGGCTGGTCATCGAAGCAACCCGGGCCGGCGTACGGGTTATTCCACTTCCCGGGGCGTCGGCGCTGGCGGCGGTCCTAAGCGCCAGCGGTTTGCCCACGGATCGTTTCGTTTTCGAAGGATTTCTCCCGGCGAAAAAACAAGAACGAAAAACCAAGCTCCAAGCGCTTCGCAACGAAAGCCGAACCTTGGTTTTTTACGAGGCGCCCCACCGTTTGATGGAGTCATTGCAGGACTTGCAGCAAATCTTGGGCGACCGCGAAATTGTCGTCGCCCGTGAGGTCAGCAAAGTTTACGAAGAATTTTTGCGCGGAACCTTGGATAAAATTATCGCTCAGCTCGCCGAACAAACAGTAAAAGGCGAAATCACCCTCGTTGTGCGCGGCTCAACGAACGAATCCAGCGTTTCTGAGAAGGAGCTTGAGGCCGAAATCCAGCAATTGGCAGAGGGCGGTATGGGAATTAAAGCCATCTCAGAGTTTCTGAGCGATCGATATCATGTTTCGAAACGGAAGGTATATCAAATGGCATTGCAGCTCAGAAAATCCGAGGGAAGCTGATAATTTTCGACCGCGGTATTGCGCCTTGGGGAGTTCACAGAATAGTCCGACGAGTCTCTCATTCCCTTCCGGCGCAGGCCGGAATCCGGGAATTTCAAAGGCCTCTGGATGCCGGTCCCGGATCCTGTCCGGGACAAACTTTCACCGGCATGACGGTAAACAACCAGTCAATCTTCACAGAACCATAGCTCCAGAACACGACCGAGCACTAGTGCCTGATCGTAAAGCCGACAAATCCATGCTCCGGCCTTTCCCAGTGGATGTCGACATTCGTGACCCGCGCGCCGGAGGGGCCAAGACGACACCAGACAATCAGTTCATCGAGCTTGGCCCGGGAGCCTTCGGCGATTGCTTCCACCGAGCCGTCGGGACAATTCTTCACCCATCCTGTCAGGCCGAGTTCTTGCGCTTGCCGTAGCGCCGAAGCGCGGAAATAGACGCCCTGGACCCGACCGGCGATTTTTAGACGGACACGGGCAAGTTCAGAAGAGTTGTCCATGTTTGTTCCCTATTTTGTCTAGCCCACGAGCACACGGGCCGCAAGTCCAAGATGAACGTCCAGCGTAGTCAGCAAAAGATTTGACAAGCGAGGTTCGACTTTTGTAGGCTGGCGCCGTTTCGATAGGGGGGTCCGGTTACCGAAGAGCGCGCCGAGAGAGGTTCCCGTAATGAGACCCGTTTGAGGCCTTGCCCTTTGGCTAAGTCGATCCGATAGAATGAGGGTTCGTTGATCCAACAAGGAGGGCCAAAATGGGAGCAAAGCTATACGTTGGGAACCTTTCCTACAACGTGACGGAGGAAAGGCTCCAACAGCATTTCGCGCAGCATGGTTCGGTGGTCAGCGCGCGGATCATCACGGACAAGTTCAGCGGCCGGTCCAAAGGTTTTGGCTTCGTCGAGATGAGTTCCGATCAAGAAGCCGAGAAAGCGACCAACGCGCTAAACGGCACGGACTTCGAGGGTCGGAACATCGTCGTCAGCGAAGCTCGCCCCCAAGCACCGCGCTCGCCACGGCCGGGAAGCGGTGGTGGTTTTGGCAGCGGTCGCCCACCGCGGCGCGATCGCTACTAATTACGGCGTTAGCAATTGCAGAAATTTCTCTTCACTGAGGACCTTGACTCCGAGCTCCTGTGCCTTTTTGAGTTTGGAGCCGGGATCCGCGCCTGCAACGAGGAAAGTTGTCCCTCGGCTTACACTTGAGGTGACCCGCCCGCCCAGCGCTTCGATTCGTTTCTGCGCCTCCGGGCGCGACATGCTGGCGAGCCCGCCGGTGAGAACGAAGCTGGCGCCGCTGAGCGCCCCGCTTTTCTTTATCTCCGTTTTGAATTCTACGCCCGCTTGGAGAAGTTTTTCGATCACTTCACGGTTACTCTCTTGGGCGAAAAAGTGGGCGATGCTTTTCGCTACTTCGGGGCCGATCTCTCGCACTTCCATCAAGTCTTCTTCGGCCGCGTGCTCAATCTTTTTCAAGTCGGCGAAATGCTCAGCGAGTAGCTTGGCCGTCGCTTCGCCGACATGGCGAATTCCCAACGCCGTCAAGCAGCGCGGCAGCGTCGAGTGTTTACTTCGCGCCAAGGCATCGAGCAGCTTTTGAGCGGACCTATCGCCCATTCGTTCGAGGCCGGCCAGTTGCTCTTTGCCAAGACCATAGAGATCGGCTACGTCATGAACCAAGCCGCGTTCGACCAACTGATCGATCAGCTTCTCGCCCAAGCCCTCGATGTCCATGGCGCCCCGGGAGCCGAAGAATTTGAGGCTCTCCTTGAGTTGCGCGGGACAGGCAATGCCGATACAGCGATACGCGGCTTCGCCTTCTTCTCGGAATACCTCCGCGCCGCAAACCGGACAACGCTCGGGCATGACAAATTCTTTTTCCTCTCCCGTGCGTTTCTCTTCGATAACTTTGACGACGTAAGGAATGACATCGCCGGCCCGCTCGACGAGTACGGTGTCGCCGATGCGGATATCTTTGCGCGCGATCTCGTCCATATTGTGCAGCGAGGCGTTTTTAACGATCACACCCCCGATCGGCACAGGGACCAAGCTCGCCACGGGGGTTAACGTGCCGGTGCGGCCGACATTGGGTTGAATGTCGAGAATGCGCGTTGTGGCTTGGCGCGGCTTGAACTTATAGGCAATCGCCCAGCGCGGCGACCGGGCAATCTGGCCGAGCCGTTGCTGGAGAAGGGTGCTGTTAACCTTTACGACCAGACCATCGATCTCATAGGGAAGCTCGTCGCGTCGGGATTCAATTTCGTCGCGGTATCGAAAAACTTCCGCAAGCCCCCGGCAGACCCGGCCAAGGGGCACGGGTCTCAATCCCCACTGCTGCAGAGCGTCGCGAAACTCCCAATGGGTGGAAAAGCTCACGCCCTCGATAATACCGGTGCCGTGGCAAAAAATGTCCAACGGTCGTTTGGCTGTGATCGTGGAATCTAGCTGCTTTAATGATCCCGCAGCGGCGTTTCGCGGGTTGGCAAAGGCCGCTTTACCTTCTTCTTCACGCTCACGATTCATTTTTTGAAACGCATCGAGCGGCAAAAACACTTCCCCGCGCACCTCGAGGCGTGGCGGAATAACACCTCCGTCTCCGCGCAAAGTTAACGGGATCGAACGAATGGTTTTGAGGTTTAACGTGATGTCTTCACCGTTGACCCCGTCGCCGCGTGTCGAACCCACGGTAAATCTGCCGTCGACGTAAACCAGTTCCACCGCCAGGCCATCGATCTTGGGCTCGACGGCGTAGTCGAGAGCTTCGCTGTGCTTGAGAAATCGTTGAATTCTTTCCTCGAACTCCTCGAGCTCCTCGGGGCCACTGGCGTTGTTGAGCGACAGCATGGGCTGCGTGTGCCGCACGGTGGAAAACTTCTCCAAGGGCGGCGCGCCGACTTTTTGCGTCGGGGAGTCCGCTGTGGCGAGTTCGGGATGCTCCTTTTCCAGCGCTGCCAAACGAGCAAATAACCGATCGTACTCAGCATCACTGATCAGCGGATTGTCGAGAACATGGTACTGGTAGTTGTGCTTGTTGATCTCTCGACGCAACTCGAAAATTTCTTCCTCAGCGCGCTCGCGGGATGAGTTGGCCATGGCGTTTCGTGGCTTGAACGGTGTAAAATACGGCTCCTGAGATACCTCGAAAAAAAAAGTTACCACAGTTAACCGGTCGAATGAAGCTAGCCAGCACACTACGTTGACCCCCTACAGGCGTTATGTTAACCCTTCAACTAATGGGTAAGCGCTGGATCGGGACAGTTATTTTCACTTCCATTCTGTCCGGGTGCGCCACCACAGTGCCCGAGCTAAAGCCACCTGCGGAAGACATAGTCCGAGCTCCCGAACCGCCGTTTCGCAATCGGCCAAAAATCGAAATTTCCGCCGATGCGCTAGCCTATGGTCATTTTCTAAAGGCCCAGATGCTGCTGGGGGAGGGCGAATTCGACGCGGCGCTCAAGGAGTTCGAAGCCGCGGCGCAGGCCATTCCGAGCGACGCGTTTTTGCGTTTCCGCTTGGCGACGCTGTACCTTCGCAAAGGCGATCTCAAGAAAGCCGTGGAGGAAGCGGAAGCAGCGACCAAGCTCGATCCAAAAGCGGTTGATCATCATCTGCTGCTTGCGGGGCTGTATTCCTCGTTGGCTGACAATCAAAAGGGGCTGAGCGAATACAATGAGGTGCTCAAGCTCGATCCGAATAATCAGGAAGCGCTGCTCTATCTCGGCGCCTTGTACCTGCAATTGGAGGACTTTGCGCGGGCGGCACAACGGTTGGAACAACTTCTGGAGCTGGCTCCGGATTCGGTCCTAGGCCATTATTACCTCGGCCGCGTGCGCGCTCGCAGCAAGCTCTACCTTGCCGCCGAGCAGAGCTATCGCAAGGCGCTGGAGCTCAATCCCAAGTCCGAAGCGGTGCTGCTGGATTTGGCCCTAGTCTACGAGCTCCAAGGCAAGACCGAGGACGCGATCCAAACTTACCAGCGTTTGCTACAGGTCAACGCGCAAAACGTGTGGGGACGCAAACGTCTGGGCGAGCTTTATGTCGGCCAGAACAAACTCGACGAAGCTCTACGCCAGTTTGAGTCTTTGGAGGGAGCGGAAGCCGACCCGCGCGAGACTCGGATTAAAATTGGGCTGATTTCCTTCGAGAAGGGTGATTATGAACGAGCGGCAACAGAATTCAATCTAGTCTTGGCGGGCGACCCGGACCACGACAGAGCGCGTTATTATCTTGGCGCGACGTACGTTGAGCTTAAGGCCGACGATAAGGCGCTGGAAGCCTTCGAGCGCGTGCCGGAGAAGAGCGAGTTGTTTATCGATGCTCGCGTTCAAGCCGCGTATCTCTATGATCGCAAAGAGCAATTGGCAAAAGCGATCGAGGTTTTACAGCCGGCGCTCAAGAAGCGCAACGACCGAAAAGAAATTCACGCGTTCTTAAGCTCGCTCTACCGCAAGACCAAGGAGTATCCCAAGGCGATTCAGTCGATGGAACGGGTGATCGTGCTCGATCCCAAGAGCGATGAGGCACATTTTCAGCTGGGCGCGCTCTACGATGAGAACAAGAACAAAGAAAAATCCATCGCCAGTATGAAAAAAGCGATCGAGCTCAACCCCAAAAATGCCGCCGCGCTCAATTATCTGGGTTATACCTGGGCAGAAATGGGTGTGCAGCTCGATGAGGCGGAAGACTTGATTCAGCGCGCTCTCAAAATTCAACCCAACGATGGTTTCTACATCGACAGCTTGGGTTGGGTTTACTATCAGAAGGGCGATTATCCCAAGGCCGTTGAGCAACTCGAGCGTGCGGTTGAGATCACGGTGGATGATCCGACGATTATCGAGCACTTGGGTGACGCTTACGAAAAGGTCGGCAAAGCGGATCGCGCATTGATGCGGTATCGCGAAGCGCTGAAGCGCACCAAAGAAAATGACCAGATCAAGCGGATTCGCGACAAGATCCAGCGCCTGGAGAAGAAAGTTTGACCCTGCTCTTTAAGCGGCCATTGGTCGTCTCCCTTCAATCACTCAAAGTTTTGGTTCTGGCGATGGTCGGCTTGGGATTGGCCGGTTGCGCGACCGTCTCGCCGCCCGAGCCGCAGCTTCCCGCGCCAAAGTGGGAGTCGACAGAACTGATCAAGTCGATCACGCAGCGGCGCGAACAGTTTCGCTCGCTGCGCGCGCTGGCACAGGTCGACTATGCCGGCCCGGATGGCAAGCATGGCTTTCAAGAAGCCGTGGTGGTCCAACGGCCGGATCGCTTACGTCTCGAAACCCTAAGCCCTCTGGGCGCAATTCTCATCGTTACCGCCAACGACAAAGAGATCGTCGGTTATCATCCGCGCGAGGGAGTCTTTGTGCGCGGGCGCCGCTCGAAAGAAAATTTGCTTCGCTATACAAAGATACCATTAGAGCTCGATGAAATTACCTCGCTCTTGGTTGGCTTGCCGCCCGTGGACCCGTCGGCGCCCTGGAAACAAGAAGGAAATACACTGATATTTTCGCCAAATGGACGCAAGAAAGACGCAGTCGCGTTCGAGACACAACAGCCGGTACCGACGAGATGGGAGCGCTTTAATGCCGGCGGTGCGGTCGAATTGAGCGCCCGGTTTTCGGAGTACGTTTCGACTCCTGCGGGGCTCTTCCCGTCAAGGATTAGCATCGAGGCTCCGTTACAGAAAAAGAAACTCGAGATTCGCTATCAGGAACCCGAACTCAACGGCAAGATCTCGTCTGGTGATTTCACCCAACAAAAACCCCCCCATGCTCAGGAAGTGCCGATCGAGGCAATCGGCAGTTGACGATGTCCTGGCGGACTTGGCGACTCGTTCTAGCTCTACTGTTGCTGTTCGGCTGCGGCGATAAAACCGAGGTAAAAGTCCCGCAAGCGCAACCAGTGACCGGCACGAAAGATCCCGGCAAGCCGGTGACCGGCGACTGGCTGGTTCTGCACAGCTTGAGCGATCCAGAGCAGCTCAATCCGTTGACGTCCAGTGACGCCTCCTCAAGTGAAGTGCTTGGATTTATCTTCGAAAGCCTGCTGACGCGCGAACCGCGCACTTTAGAGCTTAAGCCGTTAGTTGCCGTAGCGCGTCCCGAGATCTCTCAAGACAAGCTGACCTATACATTCAAGATTCGCAAGGATGTACGATTTCAGGACGGTCGCCCGCTTACGGGCGAGGATGTTCTCTTCAGCGTAAAGGCGATCAAGTGCCCGTTTGTCAACGCACCTTTCCTTCGCGTCTACTTCAACTCCCTGATCGAGGCCGAACTTATTGATCCATATACCATTCGATTCCTAACTAAAGAACCTTACTTCCTCAATGAGAGCGTCTTGGGCGGTATTTTATTGATGCCGCGCCATTATTACGATCCGGAAAACCTCTTACAACGAATGACGGTGCGAGACCTAACCCGAGATCCGGCGAAGTTACCAAGCGAGGCAAAGAAATTCGCCGACCAGTTCAACCGAAACTTTAACCGCAACCCCTTGGGCTCCGGGCCGTACAAGTTCGGCGGTTGGAAGACCGGTCGTGAGATCGAGCTAATGCGCAATTTGAATTACTGGGGCAACGGCAAGGAAGGCATCGATCAGCCTCATCTGGATCGCCTCAAGTTTCGAGTCGTTAACAACATGGATGCCGCGTTGGTCAGGCTAAAGAGCGGCAGCCTCGACTTCATGGAAGTTCTGCAGCCGGTGCAGGTTGTCAGAGGCACCAACAGTGAAAGATTCAACCGGGAATTCAAAAAATACGAATACTACGCCCCGACATATACTTATATCGGATGGAACAACGATCACCCAATTTTTCGCGATAAGCGAGTCCGCCAGGCCATGACGTATTTGACTGACCGAAAACAGATTGTGAAGAGCGTGCTCTTTGGTCTCGGTGAAATAGTTGACAGCCATATCTATTTCTTCCGGCCTGAATACGACAAAAGCCTAAAAAGCTATCCGTTCGATCCCCCAAAAGCGATACAGTTACTTAACGAAGCTGGTTGGAAAGATACTGACGGCGATGGCGTACTCGACAAAGTAATCGACGGCAAAAAAATTCCTTTGCGCTTCGAGATCAAAGTCAACAGCGGCAACGCGGTGCGCAAAAGCGTAGCGCTGGTCCTCTTGGACGAGCTTAAGAAACACGGCGTCGCTGCGAGCGTACGAGAGTTGGATTGGACGATCTTTCTCAATGACGTTAAGAATCATCAATTCGACGCTGTCGTGCTGGGTTGGCAGATGTCGACGACTGAGCCCGACGCGTATCAGGTATGGCACTCATCGCAAGCAGCCAACAAGGGCTCGAACGCAATCAGTTATAAGAACGCTCGCGTGGACCAGATATTGGAAGTTTACCGGCGCGAGTTCGACGCGCAGAAGCGAATCCAGATGTACAAAGAATTCCAGGAGATCATACACGACGAACAGCCCTACACCTTCCTCTACGTTGGCAAACGGGTTTCCGCGGTTCATCGTCGTTTCCAGGGGGTCGAGGTTTTTCCCGACGGTCTTCGGCCAATCGATTGGTGGGTTCCTTCGAACCGACAAAAATACGTAAACGAGATCACTGCCCATTAGTATGGCCGCCTACTTAGCGCAACGATTGCTGCTTATGATTCCGACGTTCATCGGCATCACATTAATCAGTTTCCTGATCATGCGACTCGCGCCCGGGGATCCGGCTGAGTTGCGCGCGGCGGGTGGCGTTGGGGCTGCGGCCGGTGGTGGTATTTCGATCGAAAAGCGTGGCGCTGTCGATGAGGCGATGGCGCAATGGCGCGCGCAATATGGCCTGGATAAACCGCTTCATGTGCAGTACGCGGTATGGATGAAGAACCTTTTGACGCTCAGCTTTGGCGAATCTTTCAAGGACAATCAGTCGGTCTGGGACAAAATCACCGAACGACTGCCAGTAACTGTCAAATTAAACTTCTGGTCAATTGTGGTGGTCTATTTGGTTGCCATTCCGCTCGGGATTTATTCCGCCACCCACCCGAATTCGTTGGGCGATAAGATCACCACGTTGGCGGCTTTTGTCCTTTTTGCCGTTCCACTGGTATGGGCCGCCACCATGGCGATCGTTTTCATATGCGGCGGCGATTTTTACTATTTGTTTCCTCCCGGTGGCTTAGAGTCTCTCGAATTTTCCGAAAACTGGCCGCTCTGGAAAAAGGTCAAGGACCATGCGTGGCATTTATTTTTACCAGTGGTGCTGCTGTCCTACGATGGGTTTGCCAGTTTGTCGAGGTACATGCGGGCAGGGATGCTGGAAGTTTTGCGCCAAGATTACGTTCAGGTCGCACGAGCCAAAGGACTTGACGAGAAAATCGTCATCTACAAACACGTGCTGCGCAATTCGTTGATTCCCCTGGTGACGATCTTGGCTTCAATTTTACCGGGGCTTATCGGAGGAAGCATTATTATCGAGACGATATTCTCTATCCCTGGGTTAGGACAGTTGGGTTATGAATCTGTGTTAGCACGGGATTACCCCACAGTATTGGCATTGCTCACCGTAAGTTCGGTACTCACGCTGATCGGCATCCTAATATCTGACATTCTTCTTTCTGTAGTTGATCCGAGAATCGCCTTTGGCCGACGACTGCAATGAGCCGAAACCAAGCCACCACAGCAGCTCTCAGATCCGTGAATGTGGATGTTTCACTGGATGCCGCCGAAACCGGCGGAGGTTTGTGGTCTGACGTTTGGAGGCGATTCAAGCGCAATCCGATCGCGCTGGCCGGGCTCTATGTCGTGGGCTTTCTGGCGTTGATGGCGCTTTTCGCCGATTTTATCGCAAACGACAAGCCGTACTATCTCGAGTATCGAGGCAAGACTTACTTTCCGATTTTTCGTAGTTACATAGTCAGCGCTAAACTCGGGCAATGGCCGGCAGAATTGCTTAACGTCGACTTCAAGAAGCTTGACGGAGCTAAAACTGTTTTTCCTCCGATCCCATATCGACAGACAAACATAAACTTGCTTGAACCTGTTGAGCCCCCTTCGATGAAGCACTGGTTCGGAACCGACAAACTGGGACGTGACGTCTTGGCGGGTATCATCCATGGCTCTCGAATATCGCTGTCGATAGGATTCGTCGCCGTGGGCATCGCAGTCGTTATTGGAGTAATCCTAGGCGCCGTTGCCGGATATTTTGCCTCGTGGGAAGATTTGGTGATTTCCCGATTGTTCGAGGTCATGCTGTCGATCCCGACTTTCTTCCTGCTGATCACAATAGCGGCCCTCTTACCACCTAGCATCTTCTTAACCATGGCAATAATTGGCCTAACGGGCTGGGTGGGGATTGCTCGCTTCACCCGTAATGAGTTCCTACAGATTCGTAACTTGGATTACGTAACTGCAGCCATCGCATTGGGGGTTTCGAATCGCAAGGTGATGTTCAAACATATTCTACCGAATGCCCTAGCGCCGGTAATCGTCTCTGTGGTTCTGGGCATCGCCGGCGCCATCCTAGTGGAATCCGCTCTGAGCTTTCTCGGCATCGGCGTGCCCGCGGAGTTGGTGACTTGGGGTTCTATCCTGCACGAAGCGAGCACCACGACGTTTGCCTGGTGGCTCGCCGTGTTTCCGGGCTTGGCGATTTTCATCACGGTTCTTGCCTACTACCTCGTTGGTGAAGGCTTGCGCGAAGTGCTCGACCCGCGCCTGCGGGGCTTGCGCTAGTTGCGCCCTTTCTGTTAAGTCCGTCCAATCTCGTCCTGTCATCCCGAGTGAACGCGAGGGATCTAAGAAAGATTTCTCCCTGCGGTCGAAATGACAAGGCGTACCCTTTGCGCCTTCGTGTCTTGGCGCGATAAATTTCTGCCGGAGTTGTTCTTTTGGAGATTTGAGGCAGGTACGAAGCTAGAGGAGAATCAACCATGGCGGAAAAAACTCTCGAAGAGATCAAAGCGGACATTTTACATCGCGCGGGGCGAATCAATCCGTTCGAGCGGGTAAAGAAAGCAGATGTCGAGCAAGTCGTCAAAAACATCACCAGCCTCGATCCTGACCTTTGGGGCAAGGAGTGGGGAAAAGTCGGCTTGAAGTATGAAGCGTCCGCCGAGGAACAGGAAAAATTGGGGAAGAAAAAAGAAGCCGGCGAGACGTATTATCTAGCCTATGAATATTACCGTATCGGGCGCTATCCGGTACCGAGCAGCCCAGAGAAAAAGAAATGCTATGAAGGGGCGCTCAGGACTTTTCTCAAAGCCGCGCCGACCATGGAGCCGCCGCTGGAAAGGATCGAGATTCCGTTCGAGGGAAAGAAGGTGGTTGGCTACCTGCAGGTGCCGAGAGGCGCAACTCGTCCGCCGGTGGTGATGCACTGGGGCGGTGTCGACGGCTGGAAAGAGGACCGCCGAACAAACAACGATGTTTTGCTAAAAATGGGGCTTGCTTGTTTCACCATCGACATGCCCGGCGCCGGTGAGAATCCTTGTCTCGGTAACGACCCGCGTGCTGAGCGAACCTTCTCTGCGGCGATGGATTATCTAGAAACCCGTAGCGACATCGACGGCAAACGGATCGCCTGCATGGGTGGCAGCTTCGGCGGCTATTGGGCGGCGAAACTTGCTCATACCGAGCCAAAGCGTCTCCGCGGCGCGGTCAACCACGGGGCAGGCGTGCACCGGACGTTTCAGGAAGAGTGGCTGCGGCGGGCGCTCACTTTGACGGCGTCGCAGTACCTGATGGGACCGGCGAGCCTGCT
>Ga0114129_10006983_pt1 | contig 16069 bp, 15 predicted proteins | sample RhiMetdeltSRZDD1_FD_80071 | JGI IMG/M metagenome (GOLD analysis project Ga0114129, IMG submission 80071) | Populus rhizosphere microbial communities from Tennessee, USA - Rhizosphere MetaG P. deltoides SRZDD1 (version 2) (version 2) | ecosystem: Host-associated > Plants > Roots > Rhizosphere >... | reverse complement strand
GCCGCGTGCGGCTGCGGCGACCCGATCACGTCCGACCTCTATTCGGATCTCGAGAAGCAGAATCTTCCCTTGGAAGCCGTCGCCGCGTCGCTCGGCTGCGGAAACCCCACGGCCCTCGCGCAGCTCGAGCCTGGACAAACGGTCCTCGACCTCGGATCGGGAGGCGGCATCGACGTGCTGCTCTCGGCCCGCCGCGTCGGTCCAACCGGCAAGGCGTACGGACTCGACATGACGGACGAGATGCTCGCGCTGGCGCGCGAGAATCAGCGGAAGGCGGGCGTCACGAACGTCGAGTTCCTGAAGGGAACGATCGAGCGAATCCCACTGCCCGACGCCTCGGTGGACGTCATCATCTCGAACTGCGTCATTAATCTCTCGAGCGACAAGGACGCGGTGCTTCGTGAAGCGTTTCGCGTGCTGAAACCAGGCGGGCGGCTGGCGGTGTCTGACGTCGTCGTTCGCGGTGAAGTGCCGGCGGCGATCCGCCGCAGCGTGGAACTGTGGGTCGGCTGCGTGGCAGGAGCGCTGCAGGACGTCGAGTACCAGCAGAAGCTTTCGGCCTCCGGTTTCGAAGCCATCGAGATCGACCCGTGGCGTGTCTACAGAGTCGAAGATGCGCGCGCGTTTCTTGCGGAGGCCGGGCTCGATGCCGATACGATTGCGCCAGCGGTCGAGGACCGATTCGTGAGCGCGTTCATCCGCGCCCGCAAGCCTGAGCGCGCGTCGTGCTGCGGTCCAAGCTGCTGCGCATGAGTGACCTCGTGATCTTCGCCTGCGTCCACAACGCAGGTCGCTCGCAGATGGCCGCGGCGTTTTTCAACCGGCTCGCCAATCCAGCGAAAGCCACCGCGGTTTCCGCGGGCACGCAACCCGCGGACCGTGTGCATCCCATCGTCGTCGAGGCGATGAAGGAAGAGGGACTCGATGTCGCCGGCAATCGGCCGCGGCGTCTCACGGACGATCTCGCCCGGCGGGCGTCGTTGCTCATCACCATGGGGTGCGGCGATGAGTGTCCGATCGTGCCTGGGCTGATGCGAGACGACTGGCTGCTCGACGACCCCAAAGACCGGTCGCTCGCCGACGTCAGGCTCATCCGTAACGCGATTCGCGAACGCGTCTCCGCTCTGATCAGCAACCGACACTGGAACGGTTAAGCTGAGGCGTGCAGCTCACGGCATTCGATCACGCGCTCCGCGCGTGGATTGTGGGCCATCGCCTCCCGCTGCTCGATCCGATCTTCGAAGCGCTGAGCCTCGCCGGGACCGCCGGCATCATCTGGTATATCGCCGCCATCGCGTTGTTCGCCGGGAAGCGCATCCGGCTGGAGGCGTTCACCCGATTCGTGCTGACCGTGCTCTTGACCTGGCTGATCGTCGAACGCCTGCTCAAGCCGATCATTCAGCGCGAACGCCCCTTCGTGCACGGGCTGCAAATCCCCGTGCTCGGAATCAGAGCCGCTGATTTCTCTTTTCCTTCGGGGCACGCGGCGATCTCGTTTGCGGCTGCGTTCGCGCTGTCGCGTCTGGTGCCGCGCGCCAGGGTCGTCTGGTGGGCACTGGCGGTCGCGATCGCGTTCTCGCGGATCTATGTCGGCGTGCATTACCCGCTGGACGTTGTCGCCGGCGCGTTGATCGGGGTGGCGTGTGCGTACGTTGGAATGCGCGAGATTCGTGCTTGAGGTTTCGCAGCGGCCCGGTCAGCAGACCTATTTGCGATCGGAAAATCATTTGTGCGGTAGCGCCCTTGACAAACGCTCCGTCGAGCCTACATTGAGATTCGCGCCGCGCACCCCAACGAGGCCGCCGCGCTTCAGACTGGGACCTGCGAAAGCGGGTTCCGAATTGGAGAGTGAAGGTCACGTTGGAGCGCGCTGGCGCGCATACGCCCTGTCGATCGGGCCGGGTTGCGGCTGGTCAGGCTTCATCGCCACCAATTTGCCGCGTTTGCGCTCCCTCCCATGCACGTCGGGTGCGAGCCACCCCGCCGGACCTTCAGGGCGTTCGTTTTTTTATCAGGTGTGGCGCCCGCCTAATGTGGACGCTCGCGAAGTCCACCTGAAGGCGGAGAGGTTGCTCGGTCCGCCTCGGACACTACTTCAGTTGGCCGAGAAGTAGTGTCAGCATCTGTGCGTACCGCTCGTCCGCGGTCGCGAAGAGCTTCATGTAGTCCTGCTCGGAGAGCTGCTGCCGCTTCCAGTCGCCGTCGAACGCCGTTCGCTTCGGACCGATCTCGACGCTGTCGAACGGTTGATTCTCTTCGCGCTTCGCCTTGAGGCCGTCCAGCCCCAAATCGGCAATGAAGAATTTCGTCTCGGGCGCTGACGCGCTGTTCAGATCCAGATAGACGTCCCGGTACTCTTTCTTGCTCAGACGCGTGTCGAGCAGCACGGGCGCTGTGTATTTCGCGGAAATCGTCAGGAGCTGAGATCCGGCGATGTAGAGCGCGCCGATGAAGACGTCCGGCGCGTTCGGGTCTTTGGCGGCGACACTATCGAGTTTCGCCGCCTCGAGCGCGGCAGCCAGTTGTTTGGCGAGCGGCGCCGACCTCGATTCCTGCGCCGCGGCCGGCAACGCCAGCGCGAACGCGAACGCCGCGACAAGGGCTCGCCGAACCAGTGGCCTCATGAGCGTCCTCCCCTGACCGTCGCCTATACCGCGTGTTCTACCACTCTCGCGGCCCGCTTTCAACTGGCTTTCAGACGTCAGACAGGGACTTTCAGCTCAAATAAACATCGCTTCTTCGTCTTCCGCCCGCGCGCGCGCCCGGTTCGTCCGGAGCTCCTGAACAACGCGCATGGCGGCCTTGAAGCCGGCGACGATTGCCGCCGAATCGCGGGCGGGTCTGGCCACCGACTCTTGAAGGGTGTGAAGCAGCTCGCTGAGGCGCTCGGTCAGCGTGGCGATCAGCCGATCGATGCGCTCCACTTGTGAGGTCGCCAGCGAGGCGGCCCGGGACGCGTCGTGGCCGATCGCGTTCAAGTGACCGAAGATTGGTTTGACTTCCTGCTCGACCGAGGCCACGAGGCCCTCGATCTTTCGCGACAGCCGGTTCGCCGCGACGAACATGCCGATCTGGCCGATCGCCGTCGTGAGGGTCGCCACGGCTATCACGCCGAGGAACACGACCGCCCAGTCGCTCACGCGTTCTCCCGGCGCGCCTGCTGATAGGCCTCGCGGCCCCGATCGATCGCGGCCGTGATCGTTTCGCGGCCCTGCTTCACCGCCTCGCGGCCCTTTTCCGCCATCTCGTTGACGCGCTCGCGGCCTTCACGCGCTCTGTCTCCGAGGAACCTGCGCGTCTCCTCGCCGGTGGCCGGGGCATACAGCAGCGCAACGGCCGCGCCGGCAATCGCGCCAAGGGCAAACGCCACCAGGATTGTGCCCGCTGCTACGCCTTCGTCTCTCGCCATGGATAGTCTCGCTTTCTCACGCCCGACCTGAAGGTCGGGCCTGCGTACTCCATTCAGAAGATGCTGATTCTGACGTTCAGATATTTTTTCGGATTCTTCGTGATCTCCTGCAGGAGTCCCGACAGATCGGTCGTGACCTTGTTCATGTTCTCATATAACTGCCGATCTTTCAGCAAGAGTCCCGCGGTGCCGTCGCCGGAGTTGAGCCTGTCGATGACCTGGTCCAGCTTCTGCGTCACGCCTGTCAGCCGTTCGTAGAGCGCGGTGTCGGTCATCAGCTTGCCGGCAGTTCCCTCGCCGCGATTGAGCCTGGCAACCAGCGTATCGATGTTGCCGGTCGCCGACTGGAGCGTTCGGGAAAAGCTGTCGTCCTTCAGCAGCTTACCGAGGCTGCCCTCGCCCGCGTTGAGTTGGCGCGTGAGGGTCTCGATGTTGGTGAGCGAAGCGGACAGCGAGTTGGCGGCCGCCGGATCGTTGAGCAGCTTGCCGAGCGTCCCGCGTCCCTGTTTGAGGGAGTCGGTCAAATCGCCGGCGCTCGTCGCGAACCGGTGCAGTTCCATGTAGAGACGCTCGTCGGTCATCAGCTTCCCGACCGTGCCGCGGCCCTGCCGCATGTCGTGGACGAGCGACGTGATCTCTTCGATCCCCTCGGTGGCCGTCTCGGAGACATCGGCAATCGAGCCTTTCGCACGGCCCGCCGGCACGTACCCGAAGTCGGGGATGGGCGTGCCGCTCGTCGAGGGTGAGATGTCGACGGCCGATTCGCCAAGTAAAGAAATCGACCCGAGCGCGGCCACCGACCGGTCGGTGATCCGCTCGCGCTGGTCCTTCTTGACCTCGAAAGTCACTTCCACCTGCTCGTTCTCAAAGCCGATGTTGGTGACGGTCCCGACTTCGACGCCGGCCACGCGGACCGGCGACCCCTTCGCCAGACCGGCGACGTTGGGAAACTTCGTCTTGAGGGTGTAGCGCTGCCACGAGAAGCCGCGGCTTCCCGTCAGGCTGAAAATCAGCACCGCGGCAATCGTCACCGCGACAATCGTCAGGACTCCGGTCCGAAGCTCCGACCATGCGAGCGAGCGTGTGCGAGGCATAAGATCTCCCTTGCTTCTGTCACGCCCGAGCTACTTGTCCGCCGTAGCGAAAGCGAAGGCGGAAAGCTCGGACCGACGTGCGAGTCGCACGTCTGGATGCGACGTGAGTCGGGCTCACGACAAGAACTCCATGATGTATGGATTCTGCGATTTCCGCAGGGCGTCGGCGTCGCCTTCGAAAATGATCAGGCCGTCCTTCAGCATGATGAACTCCGCTTCGCGCTCCTTGGCGGCGCCGGCGCGAACGATCCGCACGTTGCCGTCGCGATCGCGCTGGGCCATATGCTCGGCCACGTAGAACGCGTCCCTGAGCTGATGCGTGACGATGATCGAGCTCACGTTCTCCAGATCCCGCAGCTTCAACATCTCATCGTCCACCGTCGTCGCGGTAATCGGGTCGAGACCGGTGGTTGCCTCGTCGTACAGCATGATGCTCGGCTTGAAGGCCATGGCGCGCGCGATCGCCACCCGCCGCCGCTGGCCGCCCGACAGTTCCGACGGCATCTTGTCGATGTGCTCGCGGAGGCCGACGAACCCGAGGACTTCCTCGACGCGCGCGTCGACTTCCTCGAGCGGCAGCTGCGTCTCCTCGTACAGCTTATAGCCGACGTTCTCGCGAACCGTGAGCGAGTCGAAGAGCGCGCCTTCCTGGAAAATCATCCCGAGGTCGGCGCGGACGGGCATCATGTCCTGCTCGGACAGCTGATCGACGCGCTGCCCGTTCACCCAGACCACGCCTGAATCGGCACGCAGAAGCCCGACGATGATCTTGAGCGCTGTCGATTTGCCGGAGCCGCTCGCGCCGATGATGATTTTCGTGTGCCCCTTGATCAGCGTGAAGCTGATGTCCTTCAACACCACCTTGTCGTCGAACGCAAGCTGGACGTGATCGAACACGATGACCGGCGCACCTGTCTCGTTCAGGACCTGTTTCGCCGTCAGTTGATTCGTCTGAGTCGCCATCGTTATCGGGAAACACTGCTCCGCCTTCGCGCTTCGGCGCGGCGCGTCGAAGCGCGCCCTCGCTTCCGCGGCGAGCGGAGGCGGCAGCCCGCCTACATCAGTAAAGCAACATGAACAGCACCTGACCCACGAAGAAGTCGGCGGCGATCACCGCCACTGACCCTGCGACGACCGAAATCGTCGTTGCGCGTCCGACTCCGGCGGTACCACCGGTCGTGCGCAGGCCGACGTGACAGGCAATCGTCACGATCAGAAACCCGAACACGAACGGCTTGATCAGGCCCATGTACACGTCCTGCAGGTAGAGGCCCTTGGTGACCGACGACCAATACAGGCCGCTGTTCACCTGGAACGTGAACCGCGCCACGACCCAGCCGCCCAGAATGCCGACGAAGTCCGACACAACGGTCAGCACGGGGGCCATGAGAAATCCGGCCAGGACCCGCGGCACGACCAGCTTGCGAACCGGATCGGTGCCGAGGGCGCGGAGCGCGTTGATCTGATCGGTCACTGCCATCGAGCCGAGCTCGGCGGCAATACCCGATCCGATCCGGCCGGTGAGCATCAGCGCCGTCAGCACCGGCCCGAGCTCCTTGATCATCGACGCGCTCACCAACCGGCCGACGACCGGCCGCGCGCCAAACTGATCGAGCGTCTGACCACTCTGCAGCGCCAGCGCCGCGCCGGTGAACAGCCCTGCCAGTAAGACGACCGTCAGCGATCCAAAGCCGATCCCGTCGAGCTGTTCCCAGATGTCGTGCTTATAGCGGGGACGCGTGCCGGCGGCGTAGATCGCGGAGGCCGTCAGGTACACGTATTCCTGCGCCTCGAGGGCGGCCGACTTCAGCCGGCGTTCGATCGCGGTGATCACGCGAAGGTCAGGCCCTCCGCGCCGGCCACGGCAACCCTAACTCGGGACTCCGCAAGCGCTTGATGTCGTCGCGGAGCGAGGCCGCCTTCTCGAAATCCAGGTTGGCCGCCGCCGCTTTCATCTGGGCCTGCAGCGCCGCGATGTGCGCGTCGAGCTCTGCCTGAGTACGGAATCGCTCGGAGGTTTCCCGCGCGATCGCCGGGGTCATGTAGTCGCGCTCGTAGACGCTCGACATCACGTCGTCGATTTGCTTGACGATCGACTGCGGCGTGATGCCGTGCTCCTCGTTGTAGGCCTGCTGGAGCGCGCGCCGGCGGTCGGTTTCGGCGATAGCGCTGCGCATCGAGTCAGTCACTGTATCAGCGTACATGATGACGCGGCCGTTGACGTTTCGGGCGGCTCGCCCGGATGTCTGAATGAGGGATCCTGCCGATCTGAGAAACCCTTCCTTGTCGGCGTCCAGAATTGCCACTAACGACACTTCGGGAAGATCGAGCCCTTCGCGCAACAGGTTGATCCCGACCAGCACGTCGAACTGCCCCCGCCGCAGGTCGCGCAGGATCTCCACTCGCTCGAGCGTCTCGATGTCGGAGTGCAGGTAGCGCACGCGGACGCCGAGTTCCTGGTAGTACTGCGTGAGATCCTCAGCCATCCGTTTCGTCAGCGTCGTGACGAGCACGCGCTCGCCGCTGGCGACGCGGGTGCGGATTTCCTGCAGCAGGTCGTCGACCTGGCCTTTGACTCGCCGCACGTCGATGGGCGGATCGATCAGCCCGGTGGGTCGGATGATCTGTTCGACGACCACGCCCTGCGATCTCGACAGCTCGTAGGGTCCCGGCGTGGCGGAGACGAACACCAGCTGTCCGACGCGGGCCTCCCATTCCTCGAAATTGAGCGGCCGGTTGTCGAGCGCCGATGGCAGGCGGAAGCCGTAGGCGACGAGCACTTCCTTGCGCGAGCGATCGCCGTGATACATCCCGCGAATCTGCGGCACGGTCTGATGGCTCTCGTCGACGATGATCAGCGCGTCGCTCGGGAGGTAATCGAGCAGCGTCGGCGGCGGTTCGCCCGGCTGCCTGCCGTTGAGGTGCCGCGCGTAGTTCTCGATGCCATGGCAGTAGCCGATCTCGCGAATCATCTCCAGGTCGAACATCGTCCGCTGGTGGAGACGCTGCGCTTCGAGCAGTTTGCCTTCCGACTCGAGCTTCGAGCGGTACCAGACCAGTTCTTCCTTGATCGACTCGACGGCGCGTGTGGTCCGATCGCGAGGCGCCACGAAGTGTGACTTCGGGTAGACGGCAATCTTGTCGTGGCGGCGAATGGTCTTGCCGGTGATCGGGTCGAAGGAAATCAGCTCGTCCACCTCGTCACCGAACAAGCCGATACGGAGCCCCTGCTCTTCGTACGATGGGTAGACTTCGATGATGTCACCGCGGACCCGGAACGTGCCGCGGCCGAACTCGTGATCGTTGCGCTCGTACTGGATTTCCACCAGCTTGCGCAACACCTGCTCGCGGGCGATCCGCTGGCCGCGCTCGAGCGGCAGCAGCATGCCGTAATAGGCCTCAGGCGAACCGAGGCCGTAGATGCACGACACACTGGCAACGATGATGACGTCGCGGCGTTCGAAGAGCGAACGCGTCGCCGACAGGCGCATCCGATCGATCTCGTCGTTGATCGTCGCTTCTTTCTCGATGTACGAGTCGGTGGCTGGGACGTAGGCTTCCGGCTGATAGTAGTCGTAGTAGCTGACGAAATACTCGACCGCATTTTCGGGAAAGAAACGCCTGAACTCCTGGTAGAGCTGTGCCGCCAGGGTCTTGTTGTGAACCATCACGAGCGTCGGGCGATTGACCCGCGAGATCGTCTGGGCCATCGTGAAGGTTTTGCCCGATCCCGTCACGCCGAGCAAAACCTGATGCTTGTCGCCGCGGTCCAGCGCTTCCGTCAGCTCGCCGATGGCACGCGCCTGGTCGCCTGCCAGGTCGAACTCGGACACCAGGTTGAAGCGGTCATAGACGGAGGGCATGCGAACTATTGATCGTACCACGGGTACGCAGAGAACGCAGAGTTCGCAGAGCGTCGCTGGGCGATACCGCCCGCAGATTCAGACGGTCGTGGCCGCCCTTAAGCTTTGCGCGCGGCGCGCCTTTTCAACATGCTCACGCTCCACCAAAGCGGGCGAGCGAACGGACGAACCCACCAGTACCGACTGGGAAATTACAAGCGTCCCAGCCGTTTGTTCCAGTCGGCCGCAGGTTCGCCGCCGCGCGCCTGGGCGCCAATCGTGCGATCGAGATGATGGCCGATCTCAGCGTGTCGAACGACTCGTGTGAAGCTCGTGTTTAATGTTTCGTCAGATTGAAGTTTCTTCTTCGTGTCTTCGCGTCTTCGTGGCGTTCTTACGCGATCGCAAGGTCCGCCTGAAGGCGGACACTACGTCCGATGCAGTTACGGTTTGATCAGCGGCGCGAAGTAACCCTGGCGGGTTCGGACTTTCGAGTCCTTACGATTGACCTTGATCTCGACTTTTCGCCATGTGCCATCGGCTTTCAGGTTCGACGACTCGTAGCCGATCGTGTACTGCGCGCGGATTTCAGCGACCACCTGCGCGTAGACCTTGTCGAGTTCCTTCACCGACTGCGGGAAGTACGCCTGGCCGCCGGTGGCCTCGGTTATTCGCGTGAGGACGCTTCGTTGCTCGCTCATCAGCCGATCAGCCTGGCGGCTGAACACCCCAATCGCGTAGATCGTCACGTCTGACGCTTTCAACAGATCCATCAGCTCGGAAAAGCGAAGCGCGCTCCGCGTATCGGCGCCATCGGTGTACAACAGCACGATCTTGCGGCCTTCCTGCTCGGCGGCGCCGTCGAGATAAATGCCAATCGCGTCGTACATCGCCGTGAAATCGGCGAGCTTCCGCTGGCGGATGCGCTCGACCAGCCGCGCGAAATCGCTCTGCGGGTAACGGGCCACCCGAACTTCGGAGTCGAAATCAACCAGCGTGATGTCGACGGCGTCGAGGAGCGTATTCAGAAATCGGATCGCAGCCGTGCGCGTGAAGGCAATGTCGTCGGCCATGCTTCGGCTGACGTCGAGGAGCAACCCGAGATGGAGCGGCGGCGACGCATCGGTCGGCGCACCAGTGGCAAAGTAGCGAATGCTCTGCTTCCGGCCGTCCTCGTATACCTCGAAGTCGTCCGCGGTGAGATCGGTAATCAGGCTGGCTTTAGGGCCGGTGACCGCGACGCCCATGTGGACGAGATCGACGCCGCTGCGAAACACAGGCGCTTGGGCGGCGACAAACGGCGACACCGCCGCCAGCGCCAGTGTGCTCAGCGCGATCGCTCCAGGGACACGCACGAAATTGCACTGTACACGGCCGTATGGCGTTTGCAAGGGCGGCCGTACGCGCGTGGCGCGCGGCGTATAATGGGCGTTTGGTACTTGGATGCGGTGTCTAGCCGTCTGCCAGGACGAGCTCGTCATCCGGATGCTCGACGAAGTCCTGACGCCCGGGTTCGCGGTTCAGTTCATCGTCGAAAAGGGACCGCTGGCGCGGCGTCTTCATGATGCCGACGTCAATGTCATCTCGGGCGATCCCCGCCTGCTGGAAACGTGGGTCAAGGCCGACCTGGGCCCCAGCACCTGCGTCATCGTCGAGGACAACGGGCGGCGCAATCCCGGAAAAATTCTGGACGCGGTGCGCGACGCCGGCGGCACGCTCACCTACCTGCTGGGCATCGGCACCGCGGCGACGGCGAAGCGCGAGGACGAGTTCCGCGACGAATTCCCGGACGTCACCTATCTGTCGCTGTCGGAACTCATCGGCCCGACTCTCGTTACCGAGTTCAGCCGCTCGCTGACGCGCGCGCGCGTGCAGCAGTATCAACGCTTTTTCGCGGACGCCGACCGCGTCCTGATTCTGCTGCACAACGATCCCGATCCGGACGCCCTGGCCAGCGGCCTCGCGCTCCGAAACCTGCTGCATCGCACGAAGACCACCGCCATCATCGGCGCGTTTCAGGGCGTCACGCGGCCCGAAAACCTGCGGATGGTCAACCTTCTCGATATTCACGTCGAGCAGGTGACGCCGAAGTCGCTGAAGGAGTTCGAGCGGCTCGCGATGGTCGACGTGCAGCCGCACTACTTCGGCGGCACGATCGATCACGCCGATCTGGTAATCGACCACCACCCCGAGCAGCCCGGCTACACGGCGATGTTCAAGGACATCCGTCCCGACGTCGGATCGACGTCGACGATTCTCACCGAGCATCTGCGCGCCGTCGACGTCGACATCTCGGAACGCACCGCGACAGCGATGCTCTACGCCATCAAGTCCTACACGCTGTTCTTCAACCGCCACACCAACCGCATGGACATCGAGGCGTTTTCGTATCTCTACCCGCTGGCGGATGCGGCCCTCATCCGCAAGATGGAGGGCGCGGAAATCACCCTCGAGCGGCTCGAGTACGTCATGCGCGCGTATCGTGGCGGCAAGCTGGCCGATCAGGTGTTCTGCGCGTTCATCGGCTCGACGCCGCGGGAAGATTTCATCCCTTATGTCGCGGATTTCTTCCTGCAGCTCGAGGACGTCAAGTGGACGCTGATTGCCGGGATCGTCAACGACACGCTGATCATCTCGGTCCGGAACCTGGGCTACATGAAGAACGCCGGCGAGTTCGCCCGCCGCTTCTTCTCCGACATCGGCAGTGCCGGCGGCCATCGGGCGATGGCCAAGGCGGTGCTGCCGGCGCGCGCGTTCCGGGAAAAGTACGGCGACCTCGACGCCGCCGCGATGACCGCCAAGCTGCATAGCCTGGTCGAGGAATTCCTGCACGATCCGACGATCACCGAACGCCGGCGGGAGCCTGTGCGCTCCTAATCGACGATCGACGATTTGGTGATCGTCGATCTATTGTTCGATCGGGAGACGCCGTAATCCCGCGCTCGATCGCCACATCACCTCAGCGTCGGTCGACCATCAGCGAAGCGCCTGATCGAGATCCGCTATCAGATCGGCCGGATCCTCCAACCCAACCGACAGCCGCAACATCCCTCGTGTGACCCCCGCCTCGCGCAACTGGTCCTCGGTGTGGCCCCACTGTGACGTGAGAACCGGCATGCTGATCAGGCTCTCGACGCCGCCGAGGCTGGCCGCGCGCTTGATCACGTTCAGCTGGTCGTAGGTCCGCTCCGCCCGTTCGTAGCTGCCGCCAAGGTCGAAGCACACCATGCCGCCAAAGCCGCTCATTTGTCGCCGCGCGATCTCGTGATCCGGATGAGTGGCCAGACCCGGGTAGAACACGCAGCTCACCCGCTTGTCCTTGGCGAGAAAATCCGCTACCGCAAGCGCGTTGGCGTTGTGCCGCGCCATCCGCAGCGGCAGCGTCTTCAGGCCGCGGCCGAGCGCGTAGGCGGGATACGGATCCATGACGGTGCCGATGAGCCTCCTGATCCTGGCAATCGGCTCGACGAGTCGCGACGGCCCGGTCACCGCGCCACCGGTCACGTCGCTGTGGCCGTTGAGATATTTCGTCGCGCTCTGCATGGCGATGTCCACGCCGAGCGCCAATGGCTGCTGATTGATCGGGCTGGCGAACGTGTTGTCGATCACCGACATCACACCGCCGGCGCGGCACGCCGCGGCAATCCGCCGGACGTCCACGCACCTGGCGGTCGGATTGATTGGCGATTCGAACCAGAAGATCCTCGTCCGCTCGCCAATCAGCCGCTCCGGCTCCCTCAGCTCGTCGAGGGACACGAACCGGGCCGAGATGCCGAAGTTCGGCAGAAGGTCGTGCAGCAGGTGCAGCGTGCCGCCGTAGATCGCCGAGCTGCAGACGATCTCGTCGCCCGCTTTGACGTGAGCCATCAGAATCGTGGTCGTGGCCGCCTGGCCGGACGAAAACAACAGCGCCGCTTCGGCGCCCTCGAGCGCCGCGAGCTTCTTCTCGACGCTGACGATCGTCGGATTCGCATAGCGTGAATACAGGTACTTCGACGATCGGCCCTCGTTGTAGGCGACGACTTCCTTCGCGTTCTCGAACACGAACGTCGAGGTCTCGTAGATCGGCGTCGTCAGTGGCACCGCATCGCCGATGCCGGATTCGCCGGCATGAATCAACCGAGTGGCAAAGCCCGTCATACTGCCTCTTGAAATTTAAGATTTTAGATTTTAGATTTTAGATTGATTGGAGATTTTAGATTTACGGACGATTTTAGATTTACGCACGATTCTAGATTCACGAGACGATTCTAGACTCACGAGACGATTCTAGATTGACGAACGATTTCAGATTGATGAATTGATTTCACGAACGGACGCGACGATCAGGTTCTGGATTTCGTGCGTGATGACGGTTGTTGTCCGACCCGATCGCCGCTGGCCCCGACAACCGGCTCGATGAATTGATGATAGGCGTCGGTGTAGCCCTGCGCCATCAGCTCGTCGAGCGGCTGGGACCGATCGGAGCGATCGTCGAACCCGCCTGAACAATCGAAAATCCCGATCGGATTGTGCGCCGGCTGGATCGTGAAGATGCGCGGTCCGCCGCGGGTGTTGAGCTCCGAGAGATCGCGGACGATTGCCGCTTCCGACGACTGCAGGTACTCGCTGATCCGCCCCTTGCCGTCGACTCTCGGCGGCGCCAGCGTGTGCGGGCCGATGGCGCTCGACACGGAAGACACGAGAACCACCTGCTCCACGTCGAGGCGCGCCAGTTCCGCGACGAGCCGGGATACACACGCCGGCCGATCCGAGACGCGGTGCGTCTCGCCGCGCCAGTACGCGTCGGGCGCGAAGGTCATCGAATGCGGGTCGGTGACGATCGGAATCGCGAGTGCAGCCGCGATCGCGTCGGGCAGGTGATCGCGGGCAATGCCCGACAGATCGAGGAGCTCCGCCCGCCGGGCATCGGCCTCCTCGGTCGTCGGCCGCCGCACGAGGTCGCGGCGCCGGCGCTCGTTCACCAGCGCGAAGATCAGATCCCGCCGGGCGTCGAGATCGTGGACGGCGAGGAGCAGCTCGCGAAATCCCGGCTGTCCGAGGTTTTCAGACAGCACTTCAATGTAGCGGCGCGCCAGATCTTCACGCGCCGGCTGGGTCAGTTGGGCGGCGCCACGCAGCAGATCCCAGGTGATCGACCAGAAGTGGCTGACCGCGCTCGCTGCCGACAACGGCGGGCGGAGGATCCGCCACCAGAGCCCGCCACGCTGCCGGCGGGGATCGCTGCCGAGCCACGCGCCAACGGTGGCGATCGCGCCGGCCACCCCGAGGACCAGCACCACCAGACGCGGCAGCCACGTCGGCAGCCCCTCAGGCGCAAACGCGGACGCGGCGAACCGCAGGTAGCGCTCGGTGAGGCCGCTCGCCGCCGACACGCCGATCATTTTCACCGCAAAATCAATGGGAAATACCACGAGACCGCCCGCGATCGCCGCAAGCGGCAGCGCCACGAGCGCAACCGAGAGGATCAGTGCGAGTGCGACCAGCTTGAGCGCCGGTCGCCACGGGTACAACTCGCGCACGCCTGCTGCGCGCCAGAATCCCCGGTCGTCCCACAGTTTCTGCACGCCGTCGACGGCCGCGAACAACGCTCCCACCACGCCGATGCCGTGGCCCGACACGACGTCGATCTTGACGCCCGCCTCATGGATCGCGCGCAGCACGCCGGCGTGATACGCGCCGGCCGTACCCGTTCCGGTCAGAAGTAAAGCCGTTCGGCGTTGTGGCGAATATGGTTCAGCGGAGGGCGCAGAGCTTCGATCGGTCACGAGGTGGCTTCGTCGTGGATCGTGACGAGCTTGAGGATTTCGAACTCGCGCGTGCCGCTCGGCGTGACGACACGGACCGAATCGCCCGGTTCCTTGTTCAGGAACGCACGGCCAATCGGAGACGTCGTCGAAATGAGTCCTTTGCCGGCGTCGGCGTCTTCGGGCATCACGAGCTGGAAGACGAGCTTTTCGCCGGTACTCTCGACGACGTGGAGGGTGGAGCCGAAGCCGACCTTATCGGTCGGGATGCGATCGACGTTGAGGAGCGCGATCTCGGACACGCGCCTCTGCAGCATGCTGATGCGCGCCTCGACCAGCCGCTGCCGTTCCTTGGCGGCGGCATACTCGGCGTTCTCGCGGAGGTCCCCGAGCTCACGCGCGCGCTTGATTTCCTTGGGCAGCTCGAGCTTGAGCTCGTGATTGAGTGCCTGAATCTCGTCCTCGAACTTCCTGATCAATCGATCCTTCATCGTCCCCGCCATGCGCCGGGGTCATGGTACCACAGGTGCTATCCTTCATCGGTCATTGGATCATCGAGTCACTGGATCGTTGATGGACGAGCGCAACGACTCAGTCGACTCAATGACTCATTGACTCTTCTCATGAAACGGATCACGAGCAGACAGAACGCCATGGTCGCGCGCTTTCGAGCCGTCGCGCGCGGCGACGAGCCGGGCCTGTTACTCGACGGCCCCCATCTGATCGCCGAAGCGCTGTCGGCGCGAGCGCCGATTGTTCAGATAGCCGTCACGGCCGACGGGCTGGAGCGCCCCGAAATCCGATCGCTCGTCGAGCAGGCTGAACAGCGTGGAGCGCCGGTCGCATCGGTGTCGCCGGCCGTGATGGCGGCTGTCAGCCCGGTCCGATCGTCGAGCCTCATCGTTGCAGTTGCTGAGCGGCCGCCGGTCGACAGCGAGCGTGTGTTCGTGGGCACGCCGCTCGTGGTTGTGGCGTGCAATGTCCAGGATCCGGGTAACCTCGGGGCGATGATTCGCGTCGCCGAAGCGGCCGGTGGCACCGGGATCATTGCCGCCGGCCAGTCGGCCGATCCGTTCGGGCCGAAAGCGCTCCGCGGATCGATGGGAAGCGCGTTGCGGCTCCCCACTCTCGTCACCGACGCCGGCGACGCCATTGACCGCTGCAAGCGTCATGGCTGCCGCGTGCTCGCAGCGGTCCCTCACGGAGGCCGATCGATTTTCGACACCGACTTGAGAGGACCCTTCGCGATCCTGATCGGCGGCGAAGGCGCGGGTCTGACGCTCTCGCTCATCAATACCGCCGACGATCGTTTGTCCATTCCGATGCAGTCGCCGGTCGAGTCGCTCAATGCGGCGGTCACCGCCGCGCTCGTGCTCTACGAGGCACGCCGCCAGCGCGGCACGTCGATCGGCCAACGGAACACGAGCCATGTCTCTCTTTCCTGACGAGGAACCGCCGGCCGCCGCGAAACCATCTGGCGCTCCTCTGGCCGAGCGGATGCGGCCGAAGACGTTCGACGAACTGGTAGGCCAGGAAGAGATCCTCGCGCCCGGCAAACCGCTGCGCGAGGCGATCGAGCGCGACCTGCTCCAGTCGATCATTCTCTGGGGTCCGCCCGGCACCGGCAAGACCACGCTGGCGCGGATCATCGCGGACATGACCAAGGCGAACTTCGTCTCCTTCAGCGCCGTGCTGTCGGGCATCAAGGAAATCCGCGACGTCATGGCAGTCGCCGAAAAGCTTCGTCGAACGACCGGCCGGCGAACCATTGTCTTCATCGACGAGATTCATCGCTTCAACAAAGCGCAGCAGGACGCATTTCTCCCGCGCGTCGAAGCCGGCGACATCGTCCTCATCGGCGCAACGACCGAGAACCCGTCATTCGAAGTGAACGCGGCACTGCTCTCGCGATCCAAGGTGTTCGTTCTTCGGGCGCTGACGGCCGATCAGGTGGCCGGCATTCTTCGTCGTGCGATT